>Ga0114922_10003596_pt1 | contig 14429 bp, 8 predicted proteins | sample AartaG_FD_100975 | JGI IMG/M metagenome (GOLD analysis project Ga0114922, IMG submission 100975) | Deep subsurface microbial communities from Aarhus Bay to uncover new lineages of life (NeLLi) - Aarhus_00045 metaG | ecosystem: Environmental > Aquatic > Marine > Oceanic > Sediment | place: Aarhus...
CAAGTTTTGATCGCCCCATGGATGATGCTAATGTGGAAGAAAAACCAGATACTAGTCACGGAATGAACCGTACAGAAGTACTTTGTAATAATTGCGGGGGTCATCTAGGACATGTGTTTAATGATGGTCCAAAAACCACTGGATGTCGATATTGTATTAATTCAATTTCTTTAGAATTCGAGAAATAATACGAGAACATTTTTATTGAACTCTCCTTTTTTCATCAATGATTAATACAATTGATTATCGATTATGAAAGCTCAAAGTAAATAGATCTATTAAAGTCTTTACAGGTATTAACCTATTTTTTGTTAATCCTTTTTATTTTTGGAAAGAATCGACCAGTTTTAGATGCATATTCCTCATAAACCTCACTAAAAATCTCTTGTAACATCTTTTCTTCCCCTTTAGCTTGATAAGGGAGTGCTAGAAAACCAATTAAACCAAAAAACATGAACCAGATTCCAGTGCCAAGAAAAATGAATATAATTTCAAATACACCTGCAATATAAGCTGGATGGCGAACATATTTATATGTCCCCCCCGTTGCCAATGCGTATTCTTCTTCTTTCATTTGGTTAAAACAAGCAGTATAATTGACATTATAAATAAAGGTTATTGATACCCAAACACCAAGGAGCCACATTCCAATAATACCGATCCAATACACCTCTATTGGAAGCTCAAGAATGAAAAATAAATTATGCTCCTCAAAACCAAATATTAAACGATAAACAAAGGAAAGCAATATTACATATTGTATCCCTATCCCGAATGAGACGGCTATCTGAGACAATCTGCTCCCAGGTATTTGCTTATTATTGATAGGACCATTTCCAATTACTGTAATAGCTCCCTTAGGTAATTTATTTCCTCTTAATCGTCTAATAATTCGAGGGAGAATGAATTTGAGTGTCCATATTCCAAAAATTGTGAATAAATATATAAAGGTATTTAATATAATAATGTCACCTAGATGAAATTATTGCGTAAAACAAATTTAATTTTATTCATAATTGATTTTTTGGGAAATTAATCCATTTTTTTTTAAAATTACGATAATATGTTCCATACTCTTTATCTAAATTATATAATATGGTTATATTTAATGTTATTTTAGGTATCAATACCTAATCATTAATTAAATTGCCTTAAAAATGAATTAAGAAAAGAAAGTAATAATGTCTTACAACAATGTAATATTCCAGTTAAATATAACAATACTCATGTATCCCTAAGAAAAGTAATAGTTAATAACCTGTTAATATCACCCAATCATTATTGTTATTGAAAATTTTGAATTTCATCTGGTGATCAGCGATTTACTTTTAATATATTATAACTTATGATTATAGTTTGAAATAAACTATTATAAAATATCATAATTTATATAGATAAATTATAATTGAGAAATTTATTCGTAATTTTTAGGGATGTGTTTTTTTTAAGAATATCAGTTTATAATTTAGGTATTGATACCTAAAATCATCTTCTGATTTTCAGGATAGAGATTTATCATATGTTAAAATAATTTAGAAAAAATTGAAATTTCAAAATTGCCTTCAATTATTTCAAATGGGAAGAAGATAAGAAATAACAGATGATAAAGGATTTAAAGCCCTCAAATTTTAAAAGAAAAGAAAAAATTATATGAAGAATAAAACTTACTGGTGTCCCAAATTCTTGATATTAACGATAAATATGAGAATTATGTAGGAGATCTTAAATGACTATCATTTGTTTTTATAAATTCTAGCTCTTCATCATTAAAATTATAAATTTGAGCCAAAAAGTCGTCCAATAAATCCAAATCCCGCTTACATCTGGAAGAATCAAACTCTCCAGTTCTACCAGTTTCGGGATTGAAACACTCATTTTGAATACTATCTATCTTATCAGCAAAATCTGAAATCTCCTTCTGTAACTTCATCAGAACATCATCATTAGGAATTGGAAAAACTTTATAAAAAAAAGATGGTAGATCTCTGTTATTTCCATAAATTGTCCAAAATAAATAAAATAAGGAAGAATTGAAACAACAGATCCCAAAATCTCTATAAATTTTCTTATTAAAATAGAAAGCTTTTACTTTTGAACTAGTATAGGGAAAGGTTTTTAGAACTTGTATCCAATAACCTGCTGAGAGTCTATACTGAAGTGAATATTTTCCACTCTTTTCAATAATATCATTAAAAATTCTATTTGATTCTGAAAACATCTTTATTTTATTTAAAATTGATTTTGTTATTTTAGAGCCCAGTTTTGGTAGAGAAGTCTCTTCTCCATCTTCTCTCAAACCAACTCGGCTTCCCAATAATAAACCCTCTGTAGAAATATATTCTATTTGATTAAATAAATCTTTTCGTTGTTCTGATGTAAATCTATAATTTTTTGAAGTATAAAGTGGCTTAGAATCGCCTTTCTTACCAATTAATAATGAAATTCTCTTCTCATTATCTTTAAATATTTTGGATGGTCTTGAACCAAAAAAAGCTAATTTAAATTCACCATTTTCTCTTAAAAAATCCCTTACATTTGTCATATTTTTATTTACTATTATTGATTCTGCTAGAATATTTCCAATTACTCCATATTCGTTTAATAAACAAATTTCCCTTTCAACAAAAAATCCACATATATCTCTTGTACCATATACTTCATATTTATTAAGCAGATTCATTTCTTGATCTGAAAGAACTTTAATTCCATATGGAGGATTTCCAATGATTACATCAAATCCTTTATTTTTTAAGAATACTTCTGGAAATTCTAATATCCAATTAAAAGTCTTGATTTTTAAGAGCTCTTCTAAATTAATGGACTTTTTTAGAGAATAATCATAATTAAATTTAGATATAAATAAGCTATTAAAATAATTCAGAAAACTATTAATCTTTAATGCATATTGCGAATCCAAAGACGCAACTAAAATCTTAACTATTTTAGATTTGAAATTCAGGATTTTTAGGAAATCTTTATAATTAATTACTCTCTTATTAAGGAGATTATTCAATTCATTGATATTCTCATTAATATTTATGGTTATCCCTAACATCTTTGATGTTGATTCTAAATAATCCTTTAGTTCAGACAATATTTCTAAATTTTGAGTAAGATTTTCTATTTTTGCATTATCACTAAAAAAATCAAGTTTTATTTGTGAGGTCATTTTTTCATATTTCATAAAACCGATTAATGAATTTCCAACTCGCAAATTGAAATGAATATTTGGAAATTTCACATATCTAATTTCATTTATATCATCAGAATTATTAAAGTGCCGTGCCAATATTAAAAATAATCTTGCTCTTGATACCTTTAAAGCACTGGGGTTAATATCAACCCCGTATACATTCCTTGAAAGTATGATAAAAAACTTTACATATAATTTAAATAATGAGTCATCTGAAATCTCTAATAATTCTATTGATTCAATATTATTGTCATTATTTATTATTTTTATATTTAGGCCATTTTTAATATCTAAATTCTTGAGAGCTTGTCTTAATTTCTGGTAAATTGATAATAAATATTCAATTGCACTTTCTAGAAAATGCCCAGAACCTACGGAGGGATCGCATATTTTAATATCATTCAATATTTCAAAAATAAAAAGGAACAAATCTTTATTATTACCCTCAAAAACCTTATTTATATTTTCATAATTATTATTAAATTCTTTATTTATTCTTCCAAGGAGATACTTATCAATTGAATTGTTACTAATATAAGTTGTGATATCTTCAGGAGTGTAAAATGCACCCGTCTTTTTTCTTTTATCCATCGTTATTAATTTCTCATATATTGCTCCCAAAACATATTCATCAATATTACCTTTTGTCCAGTCTCTGCTCTCAAATAAATTCAAAATAGGAGCAGTACTTATATTATTTGGATCTGTCTTCTTTAAATATTCTGTTTCCCCATCTACATAAAAAATATCATCAGGAATAGAAACATCATATAAGTTCATATTACCATTAATAAATGGGGCAGTTCCAGTAATAACTATTTTTCCGAGGTAGGCATCATTATTGAAAGGTCCCTCATTAGGATTCTTCATCATAAAACTGAAGAGTATATTTAGAAATGAGTAAAATGATCTGAATGTACCATCTTCATTAAAGCAATTTGGATTTAAATTGATTATTTGGTCGTTCGGAGTTAGTTCTTTAAATTTGTGAAATTTTTTCACTAAATAATTGGTATCATTGTTTAAAAAACCTTTCTCTTGTAAAAACCAAATTATTAAAATTTGCATTAATAATTCATCACAAAATTCCTCCTTCTTCTCATCTTCGTATATTCCTTCAATATTTTTTAAAAGATTATCTTTTGCTTTAGAATAGAGTTTATAAAACTCATCAATTAAGTCAGTTCTATCAAAAATGATCTCCCATTTCGATAAATCATCAATATTTTTAATTACTCTTTCAAATTTTTTCTTGAATGGATAATTAATTCTATCAATTCTCTTTTTTAATTTTTCAATCGATACTTCTCCTATTGTGCCAAATCTTCTTCGCAAAAAAACCAAATATTCATTACTAAAGATAATTCCAATCAGTATAATTTTTTTTTCTGCGATGATATAACTTCTTTTAATTTTTTCCGAAATTTTATTAACATCAGCTTTTAAATCTTCTGAATAATGAACTAGAATTGAAAATTCTTGACCTGTTCTATTATCCTTATAGATTATAAACTCATTATCTTTTATTTGTTCTATTTTTGTTTTTCTCCTAAGTGTATCTAAAATTGAGTTATATTCTATATTCAAATTAAACCCACCACCCTAATATTCCATAATCTAATTTTCTAATAGTATCTCCACTAATATCAAAAAAATCGTAAATTTTTTCAATGAGTAATGGATAATCCAGAATTCTCATTTGTTTAGTTTTTGATATACAACCAGAGTCTTTCAAATAATCTGTTAATTCTTTAATTTGATGCGTATTCATTTCAACAAAGTATAAATAATCAATTAATTCACTAGTTTTTTTCTCATCAATTTTTAACTCTTTAATTCTCTTAAATGCTTTAAGATTTCTTAGTTCATCAAAAATTTTACCTACAACCCCTGATTGAACAGTTTCACCTTTAAAATTTTCAAAGATGACTGTTTTGAAGTAATTATCGAGAATAGTAGTTTTATTTTTTAAATCTTCAATGTCAATATCTTCAAGGGTTTCATCAATATTCCATAATCTAATAAAATCCTCACAAGTGGATTCAGTTATTTCTTTTCCATCTAACTTTATTATAAATCTTCCTATAGATGATTTTCCTCGAAATACTTCATAAACTCTAAATAGAATATTCGAATCGGTTAGAGTATAATAAGATTTTTTTTTATCAAGTTTTTCAATTTCTTCATAGTCATCTTTTCTTAACTTTAATTCCTCTTGAATAAAGTTTAAAAGCTTAAATCGTGCAATCTCTTCTTTATAATCAATATCATAAAAGAATTTAGAATCTCCTATCTTGCTGATATCTTCCAATTGACTAAGTTTGGCATCAGCTAAATTTTTAATTTTTTTCTCAAAAGTTTCAGGGCTTATTTCTTCATCTTCACTTAAAATATAAAACTCTTTACCTACTAAAAAAGTAATATCTTTTATTTTACTATTTAATTTTTCTAAAATCCCTATTATCGCCTCAAGTTCTCTAGTAGGGCTAAAATTCTTAACAAAAACTGGCTTTTCATTACCGATTCGGCTGATTCTTCCAATTCTTTGTATAATCTTCATTGGATTCCATGGTAGATCAAAATTTACAACTCCATCTCCATCTTGCAAATTTACACCTTCACTTAATGTTTCAGTAGATACCAAGATGGTTATATCTTCATTGTTATCAAGGTATTTTTTAGCATTATTAGCAATTGGAGCAAATCTTTCAATAATTCTTTCTTTACTTTTCATATCATTATCTCCTGAGACCATCTCCAATTTAATACCATCTTCCTTAAAAAGATAGGATAGAGTTTTTTTGTTACTCAGAATCCATTTATTTAGGAAATGGTATAAATATTCAGCTGTATCTTTATATTGTGTGAAAATAATGAATTTTTTGTTTAATAAATCATTATATATAATTTCTTTTAATTTTTCTATTTTTGGATCATTATATTTGGGAATATTTACTTCATTACCTGAATCTCTAAAAGTACCCAATGAATCTACTATTCCTCCATTTAGGACTTTAACATTTCTCAAACTCTCTTTAATAATTTGAAAAATTTCTTTATCTTTTTTAAGGTCAGAAATGAAATGATTGAATCCTTCCTTAATTAATAAAATAATTTCTTGAATTTTAGGATTATTTCCAATAAATTCATAAAAAATCTTTTTATTGTTCATTTTTTCCATTAGTTCAACAGAAAGATTTGATTCCACATTGTTTATAATATTATAGATAATTCTCAGTTGTGGATCAATTTTTCTCTCTTCAATATCAATATCATCCTCATCAAATTCTTTAAATTTAACATCTTTTCCAGCAATCTGGAGAATATTTTTACAGTAATGTTCTAAGCTTAAAAGAAACTCTTCATTAGTCGAATCTTTATTCTTTTCTAAAAAAGCTAAAAGAGAATTCAAGTAAAAATTATTTTTCATATCCAACTTAACAAGAGTTCTTTCAAAAGCAAAAATACTACTTTCTAATCTTTTGGCTAGTAAGAATTCCAATATTGCATTGATAGGAATCATAATTTTTTCTGCTTTATCTCCATCTTCTCTTGATTCAGATGAAGTGATTGCGACAAAACCAGAGCTATAAAATTTAGTAAATACAAATTCAAGATCTTCAAAATTACTTTCTATTGTTTTTAGAAAATCATTATAAGAATCAAATCGTTTAGATTTTTTCTCATAAACTATTTTATCGGGGATAGGGTCTTTGACTGAATATTCCTTTCCTCTAATCGTTATTTTACCATCCTTACCAAATGTTTCCATAATGTAACGTCTAGTTCTGAGAAGTATTACTCTTTTGAAGATTTTTTCTTTTATTTCTTCTGCTTTAATTTTTAAATTTCCTTCTTCCTTTCTGTTCTCTAACCATTTTTTTTTAATTTCTTTATATTCAGAAAAAAGACTAGAAAAATCAACATTTCTTTTTTTAAATTCAATGAAATGGTCATCTGAAAATATTTTGATTAAATTATAAATATCCCAAATGTTATTATTGATAGGAGTTGCTGTGAGCAATATGAATTTGTTCTTATGGCTATTTGGATTGTTTTTCTTTTTATAGCGAAGTACTCTTAAATTTTTATATCTTTTAGTCCAATTATTTCGGAATTTATGCGCTTCATCAATTAAAATTAAATCATACTTAGAATTGAATTTTTTATTGTAAACTTCCTCAATTTCCATATTTTGGAACTTCCCTAAGGAAAAAATTGTAATCTCTCCAATTATTCGAGGACTAGAGGATCCCTTTCCAAATATCTGGTACTCAACAAATTTATCACTTTTAGAAATATCCTTAATTATATTTTTCGTGAAAAATTCTCTATCTTCATCATCAAATAATAGTTCTCGCCACTGTTTTATAAGAGTAGGTGGAAGAATCAATAAGACTCTTCTAATTCCATCATAATCCTCATAATCAGGAATCCAACTGGGAATCTTAGCATTGATATATTCTTCAATAAGAGCAGCACCAATAAAACTTTTACCTAAACCAACGCTGTCAGCTACTATACATCCATGATATTGAGAGATCATTTCAATAGCATTGAGAACACCTATTAATTGAAACTGTGCTAAAATATCTTCTTTCTCAATAGGTTCAATATTACCTCTTAGCCAAATCCAAGATAGGTATTTGAAAAGAACGTTAGGAGGAAGATATTTTCCAAAGGGATTTTTCTCATCTTTCTTAAAAACATTTGAATATTTTAACAATTTAATTAAATCTTCTCTAAATTCCTCAGAGTGATTATCCCAAAGATTATCAAACCATTCCTGAAGTTCTTTTACCGCCTCAGCTTGAGTGAATTCGGAATTAAGCTCCCGACTAGTTAATGTTCCCGGAACAGTAAAATTAGATGATCCTAAAATTGCTGTTCCTGGAGATCTATGAGCAATAGGTTTCAATTCTTCAGGTCTATCAATAAATAAATATAATTTTGAATGTAATTTATTTTCTATATAGATTTTAATATCTATTATCTCTTCCTTTATTAAATAATAGAGTTCTTTAATTTTTTCTATGTCTTCTTGCTTAATTTCACATAAATCATCTAGAAGATCTGTTTTTAATCTTAATCTATATCCTTTTTTTATTTCATTGAATGTAGGTATGTCTAATTCCCTCCCTATTAATATCTTCATAAATTTTTTAGGAAGATCTTCTGGAAAGTCTTTTTTAATTAAATTCCATCCATTTAAATAAAAATAACCAACAGCAAAACTAAGTTGCTTCATATCTGGTTTTTTTATCAGATCTTTCATAACATCAAGAACCTTTTTATCTTGCGTATTATCTAATATGCGAACCATAGTCAGATCAAATATCATAGTAATTGTATTTATAAAAAAAAATTTATTAACTCAACAATTTGGAAAGGATTATAATTTCTTAGTGCTAAAAAAATAATGGTTAAATTGATAATATTTTAATAATTGCAAACTTAATTTTTATCTCTATGGTAGATAAGGTTTAAAAAATATTTAAGGATTAGATGTAGATTAATAAAAGAATAAATTATTTTACTTGGCTTTAATTTACCAAATCTTTAACAAGGATGAATTCTGTTTCACTAATTCTTTGAATATGAGTTTCTCGTGGTAATTCAAATAATACATTTTTAGTTTCTGGTAATATTTGAAAAGCATCGATTTCCCCCTTATCATTAAGATTGATACTCAATTTTCCTAAAATCCAAAATGATATATCTACTAAACCGCTATTTTTCCAATTTTTATTAATAGGCAATTCCTTAATATCTTCTAAATCCGCTTGAATAGTACTATTTTCAGTTTCAATAAGATTATTCTTCCTTTTTTCCTTGTTTACTTTATGTTTTTCATACTCTTGCCTCATCTTTTTTCTTCTTAAGAAACTTAGGAAAAATTTATGTTTATAACAATCTATTATTTGAAACTGTTTAAATTTCAAGTTTCTGTATTTTTTATCTAATTTCATTTGGTAATCGTTATACTTTTTAATATTTTCATATAATTTAAGAATCTATGCTTATTTATTTTGTAGAAATTTTAATATTTAAGCCTTTTTCTTTTTAACTTTACCGATAATAACTTAGTTTGATAATTAGTTATGGAACGCTATGGAAATATAAATTATTGTTACAATTTATATTTATTTCTTAGATTTTATAATAATTTATAATGATAATTTATATTTCATTAAGTAAGTTAGCCAAATTCATATAAATTCAATATAAAATTTTCTTTTATAGATAAAATCAACAAAACTAATCTTATGAAAATAATATATTAAAAAATTATACTTTTTTTAAAATCTAAATAATTTAATGAGTATTAAACCAATTATACTGACTTCTGATTAATTCTTAAAAAAGAAATTTCTAAGTTAATAAACTCCACTAATTTTTAAATAAAGTTTTAATAATCAAATTTTAAATAAGTTACTTTTTTGTTAAAGATCAGAGATTATATTAATTATTGAAAAATTAACCTAAAATAAAAGCTAGTTGATTATTTTGCTGGAAAACTTGAAAAGTAATAGAGAGTTCTTAGAAAAAGGTAAGAAATTCAAGTTTCATTATTATTTAATCGAATCCCCTTTAAAAATTAATTACAATTTTAAAATAGGTAATCTTTCTTATTTATTTCAAATTGAGTATATTAATGATCAGAATGATCATGATGAGAACGTTACACGAGCACTTGAAGATTTAAATAAAATCAAAAATAGAGAAAATAACACAAATTTTTATATTCTTAGAATAAAGATAATTGATTTAACTCAAAAAGAAGTTGAGCATCCAGTTACTAAATTATCTCAAATTATTGATCCCGAGATTGGGATTGGAATAGCTCCTTCAAATATATGTCAAGATTTAATCAATTTATTTTCGCTCTATTTTGGAGCTTGGTTTAAAATAAAACCAAATTTTCTTTTTTGGGAAGAAGCAAACTCTTTTTCATTAATTAAACCAGAATATAGAGAAATCACCGAAACTAAAGCGGGAAATGATTTATTCTTGAACTATGATAGTATAACAGGTCTAAGAGAAGAGCAGTTTTATTTAATTCAAAAATCTCTTTCAAGATTCAACCAATCATTAAAGAGTGTAGACGGTGATTTAGAATTAGGCTTGGTCTTGTTAGTTTCTACAATTGAGAATATATCAAGAAAGTATGGAGATATCGAAGAAAAATTTGATGAGAATATTGAATTCTATAAAAAATTAGAGAAAATATTCGAGAATTTATCTCAAGATATTGAAATTTCTATTCGAGATGATTTATTTGATAAAATTGGTAAAGCATATTTGAGTTTATCTCATTTAAAAATTAAATCGAAATACAAAAACTTCTGTCTAAACACAATCTCACCTTTTATCTATAATGAAAAGTTTGAGGAAATGATTAGTGATCTATATGATCTTAGAAGTAAAGTACTTCATACTGGAGAAATTTTGGAATATGGTTCAAGAGATCAAATAACTGTCTATAATCCAAGGAATAAATCAGGAAAAATTAAAAAATTTAAAGGTGAGAAGGGAAAACATTTAATAATCATTAGAATCCCATCATATAACGATTTATTAAAGATTTTTGCAGATATAATCGTCAATTTTATCCGTTATCTTTATTCTGTTAGGGATGATAATGAAGATAAAGCGCTCTACAAAGAATCAGATGTGAAAAAAAGAAATATAGTTATGGGTTCAATAAATAAGGATGGAATTAAACCTGGATATATTGTTGATATAAATAAAGATTTCTATAGAAGAATAGATTTTATTGATTTGATTCAAATTCAAAAAACTCTTAAAGTCATTGAAAGGAATATAAGTAAGATCAATTTAGAAGAGAAGTTAACAAAAGTAGAAGAAATAATCCAGCATCCTAATTTTTCAACAGATTATTTAGCCTTCCGTCGTGCTTGTTATTTTAAAATTATTTTTCTACATGATTTAGAAAGATATGACGAATGTCTTGAAATGTTTGAAAAGCATCAAATTAACATTATTATTGAAGAGAATTTTCCTGTTTTTAACACTAAAGCATATTGTTTAGCTAAAGAGGGAAAATTCGAGGAAGCTCATGGTATAATTGATAAGGTATTAGAAATTGCTGATGAAGATAATATGAAAAAAGCAAATTTTCTAGATTCCAAGGGTGATTTCTATAAAATGGAGGGTAATAAATCAAAAGCAATTGAATTTTATAAAAAGTCATTACAAATAACGGATGAACATCCATTTTCATTTCATGAAGATACTCGGAAAAAACTCAAGGAATGTGATGATGTAAAATAATAATATAAGATTTTCAGCCACTATTTTGAAACAACACGAGAGGAAGAATAATTATGAGATTTTCAAGAGACCCAAATGATTTATACAAGGAAATACTGAATAATTTAAAGAGTTCAAACGAATATCTCTATATTATAAGTTTATTATGATGATCATGATGAGATTTTTCCAATAGAGAGAATTTTATCAATTGGTCACATCATTTATCTGGATAAGAATGAAGAAAATAAAGAATTTAACAATTTGAAATTAGTTTGTTTTGATTGTTTTGCTAATATGTATTAAATCTAATCTTACTAGATATATGGGTCAACTTGCTTAATTATGGCTTTACAATATGCCTTCACAAGTTCTAATGTATCATCAGTTAAGTACATACTATTATGAGCAACTCTATTTCTAATCTCATATAACTCTTTAATCTTTTGAGTAATCCAATCTTGACTATCAAAATAATTTTTAAAGATATTCCAATGATTTACAATTATTCCATTCAAATCAATGAAATCCATATAAAAAATGTCATGACCACCCCTGATTGGAATATATAATTTCTTATTTTCTTCCTCTTTACGAGATTTAATTTTTGCATCTGTGGCAGAATTATATAATGGATTTAAGATTGATGATTTTTCTTTTATGAAAGTGTTTTCAATAAATAATCTTAATAAATTTTCTGTTAAATAAATCCATTTATGACAAGTTCCGATGATTTGATAATTTTTCATTATTTTAGAATGCTTTTTTGAGTCAATTCCATCAATCATCACTTTTTCTCCTTCAGATATAGTTTTAATAAACTGTTCAATTTCAACCTCTTTAGGAGTAGTTTCTATTTTTTTTAAGAATGGTTGAAAGAATTCTAGATATTCTAATAGAATTTTATTTCGAGATCTATGAAAATAACCGTATGTATTCCATTTTGGAGGGAAACTATTATTAGCTTTAATTATTTCCTTTAAAACCTCTAGAGTTAAAGATAAGTTTTCTAATGTTATATCATCCTCTTCTATCCCGTAATCACTTACATCGAATTCAGTTGGTAACCTTATGAATTCAAGAATTTCTCTTTTAAGTCCACCAAATTTAAGTTGAATTTCTTTTTCATTCATGATGCTTTTTTTTAAATCGATTGGATAATAGTATTTTTTATGATTAATTAAAATTAAATTCTTTGAGTTTTGATTTAATTTTAGCTAATACTTCCTTTTCTTCAATTTCATTCCAGAGATAAGAATTTTGAACAGATCCGTGAGGAAAAATAACAGTTGGAGTCTTTTTTTTATTCAATATTAAATATCGGCGCTTAAAAAGAAGTCTATTTCCTTTTTTTGATTTTATCTCATCATTCTCTGGATTTGAAAAAGGTTCTAAATAATTAGTAAAATAGCTTTCTACACCAGTTCCTTGAAGGATAATTTTAAATTCAGAGTTAATTTCCAAAAGAATTTCTAATTCCTTAAGGAAATGAGTTTTCAAACATATTTGACGTGATTGATGTAAGTTTGTACTTCGACATTTTGCTATATCTGTGATGTAAGATTTTTCTTTTATCTGAGGGATAAATAATTTTAATCTCTTAAAGAGTAAATGCTCCTTTACTGATTTGGTTTCAAATTGATCATATGCAATATGGATATCCGTTTTTATATTCGCTTCTAAACCGACTATAATGTATTTATTTTCATTGAGTTTGCCTAAAAATCCAGGAGAATCTTGCCTTCTGATGATAATACCTTTAGATATGCACTTCTTACATCCTTTAATTTTATAACCATTTTCAATCGTCTTAATTGGTTCAATTCTCTGATATTTTTTAAAGAAATTTTTTAAAACATTTTCATCTCTACTGATACATTCATTTATATCATCCAAGATAATTCCAGCGGCTTCAGAGCCAAAAACCGAAATATACCATTCCTTATAGTGATTAAAAATCATTAAAAAATACTTTTAATTAAATTTGTTTTAAATTTAAATAATTAAAAATCAATCAATTAATTAATAAATATTAATATTTTGGAAAATTCCTCAAATTAAATTTATACATTCATTATTTATTAGAAATGTTTCGAGTCCAAGATGGAGTTTCCAAAGTTATAGATTATTTATAATTGCCTTTTTTAGAAAAAATCAAGTTAGGAGAAGAAATATCTTGAAAAGTAAGACGGAGTTTATTTTTGGATATGGTTCTCTTATGAGTTATCGTGGTCTCTTTAGAAATGGGTTTGGAGTTCTGAATAATATAAACATAATTGATGCTCTACGAAGTCAAATCAGGGGCAAGCGAGGTTTTGCAAAACCCGCAAGTAATAAAATATGTATGGATATTGATTTTTTTAGATTAGAAGGAAGTCTTATAGAAGAATTGCCTATGGAAGGATACATCGAGGGCTTTATATTAGAGATTAATCAAAAAGATTTTCAAGAATTTTGTAGAAGAGAAGGTTATAGTAAAGGAAACACCTTAATAACCTACTCTTCAAGTTATACTAGTATTGGAGAAGCATTATGGAATATATTTCAAGATAGTATGGAAACAGACTATTATCAATCTATTATAGAATATAGAAAAAAATTAAGAAAAGAGACAAATTATACTTCAATTCATTATATCCCTCATCCTCTAAAAATACAGGATCTGGGTTATGCAATTACATTTATTGCACCAGGTAAATATAAAACTGGTAATTTATATCAACAATCAATAAAAGAACAAAAAAAAATTTATAGGTTATTGAATTTAAATGAAATTCTAAGAAGAGAAGATGTTAATAGATATCATTGTTATGAGAAGAAATTAAAGAAATTCCATAAAGATTATAATTAATGATATTTTGAACAATGTAATTAAGATCTGAATTCTTCAATTTAATTCCATAATAATTTTCATTAATTTGGTTATCTAAAATATCACAATATATACTGCCATTTAATTCTA
>Ga0114922_10003597_pt1 | contig 14426 bp, 14 predicted proteins | sample AartaG_FD_100975 | JGI IMG/M metagenome (GOLD analysis project Ga0114922, IMG submission 100975) | Deep subsurface microbial communities from Aarhus Bay to uncover new lineages of life (NeLLi) - Aarhus_00045 metaG | ecosystem: Environmental > Aquatic > Marine > Oceanic > Sediment | place...
ATCTACTCCCACACGGCGAAAGCATGTCGCAGACGAAGAAAGATCTGCTCTAGTTGTTTGAAAGGAGTCAGACTGACAAAATCGCTGAACATTAAACCCTGACATTTTCCCTTGACATCAACACCCCTACAAAATGCACAAAAAGGCGGGTCATCCCCGCCTTCTGTGCGTGGTCTCTTGTGATTTCAGGCGTTCTTTGGGGCAATCTAGCCATCGCATAAGAAGTTTGCTACACAAAGCCTTATTCATAGTGTATGGCTAGACTGCTACGGCTTCTTTGGCTTTACGGTTGTGCTTATGCTTCGGCTTCTCGGCTACTGGCTCGGCAGTCTCGGCTTGCCTTATAACCGCTTCGGCTTGCCTTATGGCTTCGGCTTGCTCAAATTGCTCGGTAGAGTCCTCAGGAGCAATCTCATAGGCAATACCCTTAATGACTCTAAACTTTGTTGGTTTGGCTTGCCTAGTCGGTTCAGCTTGCCTTGCTTCTCTATCGGCTTTTGCCTGGTTATTAGTCTTATCGGTCATCATTGGCATAACCACCACTTGATAACCATTATGACTAAACATCATAGGCGAATAGGCATTGGTAAGTTTTAGGTCAACCATACCGCCACAAGCCTTTAAGACTTCGGTCAAGTAACTGCTGTTGACCCTTATCTCACCTTGACCATCGGTATCGGCTATTACTTCGGTTCGCCCCATATCATCGGGGCTAGCCAATACCATTTTACCTTCGCCGATAGTCAAGTCAATTGCGGATATTGTAGAGTCATCGGCTATCGCCTTGAGGGCGTTGACCGCCTTTACAGTGTCTATGGTATCAAGGTGAGCATAGGTGTTAAATTCTGTCGGGATTAGCTTATCATAGTCGGGATAGCTACCAATGGCACTAATCCACTTATAGCGGATTAGCTCCGTGTCTATAATAAAGCTCATACCGTCAAGAGTTTCACCGCCAGGCTCAAAACTAACCTTCGCCCTCTTTGCTTTACGCAGGGCACTAGCAATACCCTTGAGGTCAGCACGATTGACAAGGGCTTGCCCCTCTCCATCGTCATAATCAAGGGTGACTATTGCTAGTCTAAAACCATCGGCACTCACCAGAGTCAATTTACCATCCTTCGCTACAAAGTTGACGCATTGAAGCACAGGTCTATCATCATCGGTAGCGGTAAATGGTAACACTCGGTTTAGAGCTTCGGCTAGTTCGCTAGTCCCTACATTAGGCTTTACGAAGTTATGCGGACTTACCCTTATATAGCAAAGAGTAAAGGGCGTTTTATCGCCTATCCACTTGCTATCGGCTAGGTAACTGGTATTAGCTCCACAGATAACCTTGACTTGCTTTTCGGTAGCCCGCTCATCGCTGGCACTACCGTTAGACGGGATAACCTTTACTATGTTACTACCGCCCAAAGCCTTGATATATCCGAGAAGACCTTTACGCCCTATGGTCAAGCCCATTAGTGATACTCTATCGGCTAATGTCCTTGACAAGGCATTTACCAGTGTAGCCTTATGAGCCACAAAACCTTCACCAGAACGCTTGCCCTCAATATTCAGTTGTTCTATGATATACCCCCCTTTGGCTATCCGATAATGGGCAAGTTATCGGCTTCGCCTAGTAGTAGCTTGCCAGTTATCCGCAATCCGCTGGCATAACTGGTGCTCCACTATATACTTTGGGCAAGGGGGGTAAAATCACACGGTCAAAACAAGGTTTTTTGATACTTTTGCCTATATCTGCGTAGGCACTCTTGCTCTTTTGCGGTTAGTGGTATGCCATCGTGCTTTTTCTCGGCTATGTCTATCAACCTTTGCGGGCAACCTAGCAAAAAGGTTTTTTGGTCTAGCCACTCGGCAAGGTCAATAGCCTTATCATCGGCTATCAAGTCGCCTAGCTCGGTTAGATTGCCTTCGCCATCGGTTATCGGCTTTTGTAGGCTCTCTATCCTGATAGCTCTAGGGCAGTTACTACCGTAGAGGTTCTCGGCTTTACACTTTTTGCGTTGCTGATTGCTACAATGCCCGCAATCAATACCGTTATGCTGATAGTAGTAGTCCCGCCAGTATTGGGCGACGGTAAAACTAGCTATCCGATACATCCAGGACGGGTTATCTGGCTTGTGCCCGTTACTGCGATTGGCTACGGCAAGGTTAAGTATTATAGTATGTAGTAAGTCGTCTCTATCCTGTGCCTGTGCCTTGTGAGCATACTTTGTCGCTACCTTATAATAGGTAAGCCACTCCCCGTCTAGCTGGTCATAGCCATTCCCGTATTGCCGATACGGTTCGTCTATGCTATACTCACCTATGTCTAGCATTGGTGGTGCTCCCTTCAGTGTTAGATTTGCCCTAGCACTCTTACCAGTGGCTAGGGCATTTTATTTGCCCGATAGACCAGGCAAGCGTTCAGGTCAAGGCTTTGACATATTCAATTGTTAAGGTGCTTTTTTATTTTTGCTAACTTCATCATCACACAAAAGGAACGAAAGTGATATTTCAGAATGAACCTATATTTTCCATGATAGCGTTGGCAGGTGAATACAAAGTTACTGGCGGGCGGAAAAGACTACCCAGGCAAAGCCGCAGGGGATAACGGACAGTATCAAGGGCAAGACCGAGGGCACTATCGTCACCAGGAAGCTGGCACTTATTCTAAGTTTTTAGCATCAGACTTCAATTCGCCTGATGCCGTAATCTCGGACAGTTTCTCCCTGGATACAGGTAAACGCAGCCGTCCTTCCCGAACATCATCGATTAGCCTGTCAATCAAGAGCGAGAAGGTCTTTTCGTTGAACAGGAGATAGCCGCCTTCTTGCAGTTTGTTGATAATCTCAGACTCCGGTCGATTTGATTCACGGGCTAACTGAGATATGGAGACAACTCCTGCATCATCAGGCAGCCCCCTGGGGCCGATACATACCATAACCAGCCCGAAAGGGTGCTCTTTGTTGGTGGGACTCTTAAGTAGATAATCCGCAAAAGCTGATAGCTGTTTATTTTTTGATGCCATCTTAATCATGCCGCCTACAGCTAATCCGCCCAGGGAAATTATCAGGTTGGCCTGGCTATAGCTGTAGCTTGCTGCATCCTCACCGCTCTTTACCCAATCCAGTTGCCGCCTGATAGAGAAGTATAACGTCCTCAGCCGTGATGCTTCGTCCCACCGGTTCAAACGGCTTGCTTCTTCGGCAAATAGATTGGTCAAAGCGAAACCGGTCGCGGTCAGGTTCTTCGCCTTACACTGTAAATTTTCCAGGTGGCCATGAAATGGCTTCAGATTTCCCATTGTTCCAGCTCCCTAATCAACCTCTCAATGGTAAGCGACAGAGATGTGAATGGTAGAGAGTAGGTGTCCTGGCACTTCAACCAGATGGCAGTACCCCGTATTACCGATAAGGCGATGACCCTGACCCGCTTACCTTCAACGTTCTCTTCACCTCGCACCAGGGCTATCAGTTCATTGAGCCATTCATTAACTTGTAGAATCCCTTCGTATCGCCCAACCTCTCTACCTACTTCCACAGCTTCATCCCTGAGCCGCCGAACCTCTGCAAGAGCCTCCTCGTTTCCCCGTCGTAGCTCTTTCCCCAGTCTGTCGATTGCATCCTGGGCGACGGGGATGATTCTGGTGATTTCCCGGCCCACCCGCTCTCTGGTTTCCTTGATACCGGCGTCCAGGTTTGTTTTCTCCTGCTTGAGGCTGCCAGTAACCGCTTTAGCGGTCTCCATCTCCTTCTTAGTATTGGCAGTAGCTTGCTCCATCTTATCCAGTTCCTTCTGTCGGCTCTGGATTAGTGCTTCCAATCCGAGCCCTTTTTCGAGGGTCTCCAGCTCATGCAGTAACCGGCTCCTGAGTTCGGCCGGCTCGATCGCGTGATGCTGCGCAATCACTTGTAGCCTTTCGTTGAACTCAGCCAGTTCCTTGAGGGAGAGTCCAATATCATTAAGTTTGTGTATCTCGCCATTCAGAGCGGAGAGGGTTGTTTCCGCTTTCTGGGCCTTCGGCTCCGTATCTTTAATCCGGCGTGATAAGGTCTGTTCACGCTTTTCCAGGTCCTTGACCCGGGGAGTCAGCAGTTCATATTTCTGTTCGAGGAGGGCTACTGCGCTGACAAGCTCCTCCCGCTGCCTGGTTAGTTCGGCAAGTTGCTTTTTGCAGTCCTTCAATTTGTCTGACATAGGCTCCAGGCCGGCTGCTTTTCTCTCCAGTTCGTGGGCTTTATTGTCGAGAGCCTCGAGGCTCAATCCTGTCCTCTTCTGGACTTCCTGAATGCTGTAGACCAGCCTGACGAATTCCTGCGCCTCCTCCTCACTCCCTGCTAACTTGAGAATCATCGGCCAGCGGTCGATGTCGGCCGGGTCAAGTCCGCATTCATTGATCCGGGTGAGAAGGAGGAGTCCCGTAGCACACTGCCCTGGACTCAGTTTTGATCGTTTCAGGTCGAGGGATAATTCGCGAAGTAGTTCAATCTGTTCACCGACATCGGCCGCCTCGGGAAAACTCCCCGCTTTCAGGTCGGCGACCATGTTGGCAACGGTCCCTTTGCTAACACCACTTCTGGCGGCGATTTCATCATAGGATAAACCAGATAGATACTGCCTGACTATGGCTGACTTTTTCCTCGCTGACAACCTCTCCATTTTCAGCCTCCTTTACATACGATTTTTGCGGTAACTTTTGACTGACATCTGAACGATATGATGAACATTTGAACTGCTATTTGAACAGGGTTCTGAACATTATTTGAACGAAAGATGAACAAGAGACTCCCCTCCGATTTTCTGTAGATTTTATGAGTTAAAAAAATTATTACTGGCTTTAAGTCTGGTTGACCAGCTCCTAGCCATAGAGTACTCGATGGGGATTAGCCCAGGCTGTCTCAGAGGCAGTTCTGCCAGCGTCAGTGAGACGGAAATACCTGCGCGGCGGACCGGGCGGGTAATGCTCCTGGAAACTAGATGGCTCTTCCTGTCCGGTAGGTTCCACCCAACCTAATCTCTGAATTGTCGAGAAGTAAACCACAAAGCTATGGAAACGGCAGCCTCGAGCTTTATAGGGCATCCGGGCTAGATACTTTTCAGCTAATTTTTCGATATTAACGGGATCTATAGAACGTTTCTCCCGCCTAGCTCTTTTCTCCTCCACTCTTGCGGCCCTATCCAGTGCCGTAGCTCGCATCAGTGCCATCTTATAGTGATAAAAGATATCGGCCTGAGGAGCGCCAATGTATGGGTCTATTACCGGCGAACCATTTGGGCCGTGCCCCAGAAGAAACTCCCGGATAAACTCGCCACAACCAAAGGGACGCAAGAAACCACCCCTGGACGGCCTCAGCAATTCAACCATCGGTCTTCTCCTCCAACCAAGCCTGAGTCCTCATGAACTATCCTTCTTCCACAGCTTGCGATACCACTCACGATGCTCCTTGCCGGATACCTTCCTGTATTTGGCCGTTGTGTTGAAGCTGGCATGACCTAGGTGCTCCTGGAGAAGCCTCAGCCCGTCTCCTGAGTCATCGAGTTTTACTGCATGAACCGCAAAAGCATCGCGCAGCCTGTGTGGACTAACATTGTGGATTCTACCTGTTTCAGGATTTACCAGCTTTGGTAGTCCTGCTCTTTCGGCGCACTCTCTAACCATTTGCCAGGCTCGGTGACGGTTAATGCCAAAAATTAGTCTCTTCTCATCTCGAAGAACCGGGCCGCCACGGCGGATATAGTCTTTGAGCATGCTCAAAGTCTCACTATCAACGGGCAGCACCCTCTGGCGACGGCGTTCCTGCTGCTCGGTTTGAGCCTTCTCAACCTTACCTCCACACTTTGGGCAAAAGGCGTGATTTCTGCCAAGTCTTTGCCCGCACTCGGTGCAGGACAGCTTCAGGTAGGCTTTGAGGTGTTTGATGGTAATCGTGCCATGACCGAGGTCAACGTCTTCAACCGTCAAAGCCAGAGCCTCACTGACGCGGCAGCCAAGCCAGAAAAGTAAGCGAATGAGTAGCTGGTCGCGGAGGCACGTGGCTGCCTTCACCATTAGGGCTACCTCTTCGCGTTCAAGATAAGCTTTCATCACTCACGAGTCACCCTCGTCGCCACCGGTTAGGGCATCTTTGGCAGGAACCTGACGAGGTGAGTCTTGTTTTTTGGTATTTGGGACCTCTTTTGATTGGGCAGCATGTCTGGCCGCCGAGCACAGTAAAATGTTGATTGCTCTAGAAAGCCTCTCATCAGCATCGGGCGTGCGCAGATAGCGGATTTCCACAACGCGCAGACGTTGCCCTTCCTTCACTGAGGATTTAACTCGAAGGTCAAAATGCTGGTCTTCCGGCTGAAATTTAGCCATAAAAAGCCCTTAGGAATAACTCCTAAGGGCATTGTAAAATGTGACTAGATTGGTGATGCAATAGGTGTCACAATATTAAGGCAGAACGCCAGCCCCTTTTGGGCCTGGGCGGCAGTAGCCCCCTACGCACTAGGCGCCTCCTCACCCGATGGTAGATGGCTGTCCGTGCTTCCCATAAGCTCATCTCCTTATGCTTGAGCCTAAACGCTATTGTACCCTCTCTGGCAAGTTCTCTCTGCCACTCCCTGTAGATGAGCTCCTCAAAGCTTAGCTCTCCTTTATTGAATCGGTCAACGTCTTCTTTGGGCCCGCGTCTTTCTTCGAGAATATCCTCACCCAAGCTGACTTTAGCTTCTCCAAGATACTTCAGTAAAGGGTGCGAGATATAGTGCCTGAACCCCTCCCTATAGACCTGAATTTGCTTGAAGGCCCCGCTGACTACATCGTCAGTGGCAAGAAACATAGGGAATTCGACTGCAAACGCCGGGGGTATCTTTCTCTTCTTGCCGAAGAAAATTTGCACATATGTCCCAGGGGGCGGTAGGATAGACGCTGCCTTTCGCCCCCCGATAATGCTTCCGTTCCTGTCCACTTCGAAAAGACCATCCACTCTAGTCTTCTCGCCTCCCCAGTCTATCTCTGCAATACCATATATCTCAAATTTAGGGGGCTTCTCGCCACGTTCAAGAGCGAAAAGGAAAGATGTTTCAAGCAGTAAGGGGTATGGTGGATAGAGTTTCCCCTCTGCACCTTGCTTGTGATAAACCATAACAATCCCTCTATCTTTGGCGAATTCTTCCGTTACTCGCTGCACCCAAGCTTTAACAGCATTTTGAGGAGGAATTTTTATCTGAGAGAAGTCTGGTGACTGTCTCCTTTGATAATCGGCACAGAAACATGCCAGCCAGTAGAATCCAAAGTACCACGGGAGTTCCATCAACTGCAAGGCTTCTAAGCCCACTTCCAATACATTATCCCAACCAACTTCTTTTTCCCACCGGTCGGTCTGCTCTTCCGATTTCAAGAGAGCTGGCTCGAAGTTCAATTTGACTCGAGCTTCAAGGATAAGTTCGCCCCACGGCGGCCACGCATGGAGGGCTCTTTCCAGAGTAGAAGGCTGCACTAGTTCCTCCTCAAAGTAAGGATAACCAATAAGGGCACCCAGATTACCCGACTTGGGCCTAATATGCTAGGCTCCCTTCAGTACCACTGTATAGTTCACCTGGCTGTCATCGTCTCAATAGCCCGAAGCCGTGCAAGGTTTCCTAATTAAGCGCAACTCAATTCTACCCTAGCTGTCAATCCATATCAACGATGGCTCATAGATGGAAGCAACGCCGAAGTGCCCCGCCTAGCTGCTGGATTGTGTGGATTGTGTTTCAGTTGCGTTGGTAACGCTCTATTGGTCCAATCTTTGTATTCCTGTTGAGGCACTTCAGGTCATAGCCTAGCAGTTGGTGGCTTCTGATAATGGGACCTCACCAATCAGGCCACATGTGAAGTGCGCTCTCAAAGGTATCTCTACGCATAACTTGCCTCTTGGAAACGAAAAGCCTACTCGAGTTTCCCCTAGCCTATTTTGGTTTGATTCTGGATGTTATTCTAGAAATCGGCTAAACTTTAAACAGCATGCTGCCAGTGCCGCCTTGATGGCTTAGCAAGGGGTTTTATCAAGACAAGGCGAAGAGATTCTGAAATTTGTGAGATTGTATCAATTGCATCCAATCCCCCTCCCTTGATAAGGGAGGGGGAAGTAGTTATATAAGAGAGGCTTCGCCTCTCTAAAATTCTCCTTCAATTAGTCCTAGCTTAAGTATCTTGACACTTCTCTTATGTCTTCTTCAGGTATGTCGTCAAGTCCCATAACCTGATAAAATCTTTCTCCCATCTCAGTTAACTCTAAGTCATCCGGAACTACATCAGCCCAACCTAACAATGTCCAAAAGGCTCCACCAACTTCATCGTGCTTAACTTTGCAAACCATCAAGCCAGCATCACAAATTTCGTAAGCTTCTTGAAGCATTGACATAGTTTCATTTGAGATAGTTCCATATTCAGAACGTCCGTATAACTTCTTTTCGTCTCTAATGTCGTCAACATAGCTACATTCTCTCAACTTAATTCCGGGAATTTTTTCTTTTCTATGAACAAGCGATAAAGTGCACATTTCCCTATAAGTTAGATTCTCCGCAATTCGCAGCAGGTGATTTGCTTCACCAACAGAAAATCCTGGAAAGAAAGCTGTGTTTGCAAAAATGTTTCCAAGAATTTTCGTTTTCTTCTCTTCATGTTCGTTTTTAGCTTTCAATAAAACCCCTTCAAATATTTCTTCTGCATCCGCTCTTCCCCTTTCTTTATCTTCAAAGAATCCGTCATTTCTTAGCTCATGGCCAGAGTCAAGACGTGATTTAATCTTTGTGAGTGCAAAAGTGACAGTAGCACCGACTCGTATTTTCTCCCTATTTGATAAAAGTCTATCCGCAATGTCAGATAAACCCTTAGAGATAATCACTCCTAATGAGCCTCCAATCGCAGCACCTCCAGGCCCTCCTGTTAAGAATCCTATGGCTCCTCCTGTTGCAGCGCCTGCGATATCACTACCTGTGGAAATCAATGATTTTACTTTATCTTTATCAAGTGGCATTTCTATATTCTCCTAGGCAGCACTTTGACCTTATTTTATATTTGCGGTCTCCTCTTATGCCACTCAGTCGCCTGCTGGAAGGCGTGGGCGATTTTGAGGAGAGTTTCCTCGCTGAAGGGCTTGCCGATAATCTGCATACCTATCGGCAGACTATCGCCGAAGCCAGCGGGAATAGAAATAGCCGGTAAGCCTGCAATGTTTATCGGCAGGGTGCAGACATCGGATAAATACATCTGAAGCGGGTCGTCCACCTTCTCACCGATTTTGAATGGAACAGTAGGCGAGGTTGGGGTTACCAGGGCGTCAAATTTATCGAAAGCCTGGTCAAATTCTTGCCTTATCAGGGTGCGAACCTTCTGGGCTTTAAGATACCAGGCATCATAATAACCGGCGGATAGGGCATAGGTGCCCAACATGATGCGCCTTTTTACCTCATCGCCAAAGCCATACTGGCGGGTCTTCTCCAGCGCCTCCCACATACTGTCGGCGTCTTGATAGGAGAAGCCATACTTCACTCCATCATAGCGGGCCAGGTTAGCCGAAGCCTCGGACGGGGCAATGATGTAGTATGCCGCCAGACCATAGCGGGTATGGGGTAGTGATACCTCCCATTCTACCTTAGCTCCCATCTCTTCAAGCTTGCTAATGGCGGCTCTCATCGCCGTTTCTACCTCAGTCTGCATTCCTTCAACAAAGTACTCCTTGGGGATGCCAATTCTAATACTGTTAAGGTCGGTAGTCAGGCATTGAGTATAATCAGGCGTGGGATAAGGAACAGAAGTAGAGTCTCTGGTGTCGTAGCCAGCAATGGCGTTTAATACCAGAGCACAATCGTTGACATCCTGGGTTAAGGGACCTATCTGGTCAAGGGAACTGGCGAAGGCAACCAGACCATAGCGGCTTATTCTGCCGTAGGTGGGTTTCAAACCGGTAATGCTACAAAAGCCAGCCGGCAGACGAATACTGCCGCCAGTATCTGAGCCTAAAGCGTAGATTGCCTCACCGGCGGCTACAGCCGCCGCTGGACCACCACTACTACCCCCGGGGACACGAGATAAATCCCAGGGGTTATGAGTGGGGAAAAAGGCAGAGTGCTCATTAGATGAACCCATAGCAAATTCATCCATATTGGCTTTGCCTACCATTACTACACCACAGCCATTTAGTTTTTCCATCACCGTAGCGTCATAAGGTGGCACAAAATTTTCTAGCATCCTTGATGAGCAGGTAGTTCGTATCCCTTTAGTACAAATGACATCTTTGATTACCGCCGGAATGCCAGTAAGGGGATTAATATCACCAGCGGCAATAAGCTCGTCAGCCTTTTGGGCTTGCTTTAACGCCAACTCATCGGTAATGGTAACTAGGGCACGAACCTTTGGTTCTACCTGCTGGATACGCTCCAGGCAAACTTTGGTTAATTCCACCGAGGACAATTGCTTGGTCTTAAGTAGCTTATGTGCCTCATGAATAGTCAATTGATTAATTATCTACCTCACCTCCTTTGTTCCATCTACTTGAACCATTGTGTACGAAAAGCAAAACTCCAACAGCCTTCACCGACACATTATATGGGGGCATAGGAATAGTATAATACATCTTGACCTGCGATTCATCTACCTCAATCCTCTCTATAAATGACTTGAGAAAGCTCCTTTCTTCAATGATAATGGAAAGTTCTTTTTCCGCCTGTTTTTCAGAACTTACTCGGGCACAAAGTGCTACATGCGTTGTTTGCCTCCCATATGAAACTTTTACATGCCCAGCCGGCGGTAAATCCGGCAATAGCCTGGAACCAGTCTCAGCATTAATATTTTTTCTGCGGATTGCCTTGATTCCTTTTCGTCCTGTTACCCCTTCCTGCTTGGTTATTATACCTTTTCCACGAAGAGGTGTCTCATTTTTCACCGAAGCTAGCTGTCCGACTTCCATTGAAGCACAATAGCTCCTATGCCAAACACCCATGGATGGTTTTAGTCAATCCTGGCCATTGCTAGCTGGTCAGTTAATTGCTCGGTAATATGCTTGGTAGCCTATAACGCTCATTGGTAAATAGACAGGTTCTTTAAATTGTATCCCCCTTGCTACCCAGCAAACCAGAATGAGTTCGGAAGATAATTAACCTATACCCATAGCTTAACAGTCGGTGATAGAGACCAACGGTAACCTCATCGCCTTATAGAGGTCAACTTCAAAGCCATAGTTCTTAAGCCCCCAAGTAACTTCGATAATAAAACACTCGTTTGGCTGAGAGCTGTAAAGCTGGTCGACAATAGCTGCCTTAAACTTGTCAGACCGGTTTGATCAAGCTGGCTCGCTTGTGGGAGAGATGAGGATAGAAGTAACGATAGCGAGAATCCCCAGGGTAATAATCAACCAGAGAAACCAAGGCAAGCCCCTCTTTTGAGACTTGCCTCTAGTCTGCTTCTCAGCCTTGAGTTGAGCCACTGTTTAGCTCCGAGCCCTGTGCCTTAAGGTAAACCACGTTATTCCGCTAATTAAGAGCATCGCTAGGCCTAGCCAGGGGGCTAGAATCCCCAGCTTGTTTACCGGATAGGCTTCCCCGCCCACACCAATGGGGGCGCTCTCTATAGTAAACTGGTGCCCCGAAGTTGCCCCAGGATTTTCATCCGAATCCGTCCCAGTTACATAGAATGAATAAGTGCCAAGGTCGAGTCCTCCTAGGGTCTTTTCCCAACGCAGTCCCTTGCCTCCATCCATATCGGTCATGGGGTAGCTATCACCGCCAAGGTTTAGAGTTGCATTCTGTAAGCATTCGTTAGCCTCTACCTTTATGCTGACTCCAGAGCTATACAAGGTGGCTCCATCCCTCGGAGCCTCAATGAATTCTATCTCCGGCTCGCTAGGTAGGCTCGGTCTAGCCTGAGGGGTGCCACCACCGCTGCCACCGCTAACCTTTACCTCGCCATTGCGCCCCATGGTTAATAGATAATCATCAGGGCCTGTTATATTCATGGCGGTGACCAAGGAGAAACCGGCGTTGGATTTGAGGCAGATAAGGTTGAGGGTATATTCGGCACTCACGTCGGGGCCGAGATGGAAAACATACTCGCCTATGGCAGCCAGCTCCTGCTGTTGGGTTCCCCCAGCTTGAAGGAGATGAGGGTCCCCATAGACCCAGCTCTCTCTATAGGGGGAAGGAGGAGAAGAAGGAGCAGTAATATTTACTTCATGGCCCCACTGGGTATACTCCTGGGTTACATCAATTTCCCAGCCGTTGACCAATGCAATAGACGCCCAGGGTTCATAGGAAGCTACCCTATCATAACCGTCAGCGCAGCCCTGGGTGAATATATTGTCACCCCGCGTAATTGTGGCTTCCGTCCGCGCATCGTATCCCTTGTAACGAGTCCTGTCAGCCAGGGTGTGCCAGGAAGCGCCATCCTGCCAGTAATAATATGGAAGCCCGCAATCTCTGCCCAGAATTGCGCCATCGCCGGGAGCGCCTAAAGTAAGAACCTGCTCCATGTTAGCGATGTAGTCTTCAGCCTCACCAATCCAGTAAATGTTTACTGTTTTAAAAACGCCTGTAGTAAAATCCCAGACAAACTCCTGCCTTACCAATTGTGAGCCTAAGTGTATATTTTCCCGCTTTGGGTTGGATGACTCATCTGCCGCCGATGTCACAGCAAGGGCTACCGTGAAATAGTATCTCTTCTCTTGAGGAGGATATCCTTGAGGTCTAGCTCTCACCAGAGCACAAACCTCGGTGTCACCCTCTAAAGGCAGGGGTGGGCTCCGCCATGTCCCAGGAATTAACATATCCATCCTGCCCTGAATTCCCAGTGGACTTCCCTGAGCGTCAAGCAACTCGTACTCCACCTCTGCCTCTCTCAGCGGTCCCCCTCCATCAGCCAGGTAGGTTTTCAGCGCAATACCCGAGGCTTCTTCATATGCGGTAACATACATATTTAAGGAATCGGGTATGGCATGAACCAGAGTAGATGACAAAGGGAAAACAACCAGCAATAATAAAATACAGATAATTGCAGTACCAAGAGTTTTACCAACCTTCATCGCTCCTCCTTTGGGGATGTCCATATTATTGCTATCCAATTGGGATTTCTCATTTCAACCGACATTTCCCATTTCAATTCACAATGAGGCATCCTAACCCTCATTGCTCTTATTACCGATAATATATCTATGGCATCTGGTTGTCAATAACCGTCTCTGAATCCTGCAGTACTGAGAATCCTCAATCTACCAGTGCTGTCCAAGCTCGTCCACCCGAAAGAAGGCGATACTTCCCCCATCCTTTTCACCTGATCACTTGTGTGTCCTCTAATGTGCTTACTCTGGTGAGAGGAATAACCGGGTTATCCGCCCCAGAATGGCAGTAAACAGGTCTCTCAACACCGCCACCTCAGCCAGCTGGAAGATAATCTGCTGAGCATGGCGGACAATCCGTCCACCCATCTTGATCAGTTTAACTTGAAGGCCGCGCAATAACCAGTCGTTGGTTGCCTCAGGCAAGCACAGCCTTCGTCCTTCCCTGGAAGGATTACCCAGATTGTAGGCTAGGACAAATAACTGGAACCGCACCTTGTTAGCAACAAATCGGTGGCATGAGAGCCTGGTCCAATTTAGGGCATACCTGCCCTCCTTAATCCACTGCTCCGCCGTTCCACGCCTGTTGTAGAAGTGCACCACACATTAATGTTTAGCAAAGGCAACATCAGACCTGAAGTACAGACGCACCCCAGTCCTTCCATACCGTTTGAAGGTGCACTTCAATGCCTCTCGCCACCCCTCGGCACTATTTACATTACCTGGCCTGAGGACTGCTCCCTCACAATCACCAAACTGGTTGAAACAGAACAGGGGGTGGTAGCAGACACACTCAAAATGGCCGTTGTAGGCTGCTCCCAATATACAGGGCTCTCTGAGCTGTCCATATCCAGGATGATTCTCCGGTGCCCTGTTCGAGCCATGGCCTGGCCTACCCATTCAGCGTTCAGTTGCTCCAGTCCTCTCAGGTTATCCTCGGTAACAAGCACTTCGGTCTCAAACCGGCTCGCGGTATTGTTGCTAGCCGCCTGCTTCTCCAGGGCACGACGACCAACCACTGCTTGCATAGCGAAATCTCTAGTCAGCCGTACCAAGATTACATAACAAGACGCTAGATTGTGCAATATGACATAGACCGAAGCTCGATGGTTCGAATCCAGTCCCCGCTACCAAGAAAATGAGAGGCACGGATTTGGGTCTGTGCCTTTTTTGTCGGTGCCTAACAAACCCACCCTGGTAAATCCTGAGTTTTTTGTCGTCTTGCCTGTCTCCTCAACAATACTTAACAGCGGGATAGGTGACCTGGCAGCCACCTCGTTGAAAACTAGGTGTGGTGTATTTGACGCCATAAGGGCAAAGTCCGCACCTGCGTTAGACAGTGAATTTATTGCTTCACAAAGTAGA
>Ga0114922_10003598_pt1 | contig 14422 bp, 9 predicted proteins | sample AartaG_FD_100975 | JGI IMG/M metagenome (GOLD analysis project Ga0114922, IMG submission 100975) | Deep subsurface microbial communities from Aarhus Bay to uncover new lineages of life (NeLLi) - Aarhus_00045 metaG | ecosystem: Environmental > Aquatic > Marine > Oceanic > Sediment | place: Aarhus...
GCGTATCTCGTACATTGGCGATCTCGCTCTGCACCCCTACTCGCGTAGGTCGGGCTTCCAGCCCGACATGCCCGACAACACCACGCCTTGGTTCCCTCCCCGAGCCCCGGGGACCTTCCAGCGCGGCACCTCGCCCGCCTGCCGGCATGCCCTCAAGACGGGTGCGAAGAAGAGGTCGTGATCGTTGGGAGAAGAACTTTTTGAGGGAAAGAAGGAATAGTCTGCCGGAAGGAGAAACAACGCGTAGGCGCAGGAACAGATGCAACATCGCCGCAGACCTCCGACGCTGCTGCCACGATCGCTGCCACATCCCCCGGAACGAGACGAAGACGATGGGACAGGCAACAGTTGGGCGCGTCAGCGCGAGGGCTGCGGGAACACATTGATGACGTTGTCGAAAGCCGGGGCGGGCGTGGCCGGGGATCACGTCTCGGCGGAACAGCGAGGTGTGTGAGGCAATGGCAAAACGTGACATGGGCAGGCCGCTGTTCTACGCGTTCTTGGTCATCTTTGTGATGACTGCGCTAGTGACACTGTTGGGCGTGACAAAGGTCCTCGACATCGCTGAGGGGTATCTGCCGGCCTTGTTCACTGCGCTGATTCTGGAGGTTGTGGGGAGCATCATAGCCCTGTTCCGCGTTGTGTTCGGACTGGCCTCCCTTCGGATGGCGCTGCATTTTGGAGAGGATCCGCCAGACGCTGGACTAACCGCGTGCAAGTGCACGATAAGGCCGTCCCAGTCTGGAAAGCAGCCGAGCACACACCAACTCAACCTAGTCAAGCAGGCAGGTGCCTTAGTGGTAAGGCTGCCGGATGTAGGACCAGACGACAGCGTGGAATTGGAGATGTCTGAGGATGGCAGGACTTGGCGATCGTATCCACTTGATCCATTCCTGAGCCATGCCGACATGCTCCTCAGATGACATGATAGCTAAACGGGAGGTCACTCTCACAGGGCTGGTGATACTGCCATGGCGATAGAGGTCAAGAATACGGCTCAGGCAGGGAAGAGCCCAGGTTGGTATCAGTGGACGGTGTTCCTCGAGGGCCCGCCGGAGGAGTTGGACAGGATCAAGGAGGTGCAATACACCCTGCACCCGACCTTCCGAAACCCCGTGCAGGTGGTGCGAGAGCGGGGCTCCGGAGGGACTGGCTTTGCGTTGGAGGGAGCGGGCTGGGGCGAGTTCGAGATAAGGCTGAAGACCGTCAGGGAGGACGACGAGGTCGAGACAATGGAGCACTGGCTCGACCTCTCGACCTGACGTGGCGAGTGATCGGGTTGCCTCAACCGGCCGAGGAGGCGCGATGGGGTGACGCCGTGCGGCCGAGAGCAGCCACACCAAGCCAAGCGCGCTCTCGTGGCCACGATGGTTCTCGCCTGACAGGCGAGACACTCAACGAGAGGAGATGAGTGCATGCCCACGACGATCGATTGGAAGAAGGAGCTAGACAAGCTGCTTTCCGAGTTGTGTCCCTCGTGGCCGCCAGACGACGCGGCGGTGAAAAAACGGGTGCGCAAGGTCGTGGCGAAGTGGATCGCGGGGGACAGAGATGAGCTTGCCGACGCCATCGCGCAAGCTCTGGCGGACGACAAGGTCACACGCGGAGAGATAATCGGGATTCTCGTGAGACTGGCGCAGAGCTTCCCCGAGAGCGGGGTGCTCGGCAGCGAGTTCGTGAAGAACCTCCTGGCACGGCTGGAGGACGGCGCGCTCACGTCAGAGGAGATCGCAGACGTGGTCGTGGTGTGGGCGGCCGGACGCACGTCGAACGAGAACCTAAAGCGATTGATCAAGGCGGCTGCGGACGGGCGTCTGTCCCGTGATGAAATCGAGGCGGCATTGCTCGCCCGGTTAAGGGACCGCGGGGAGAACGAGTTGGCCGATCTGCTGGCCGACGTGCTCGACGGGCCCGGGCCACTCACCCTCGACACGGTTGTGCCGTTGGTTGTCGGGTACCTGGTCCAGCGGCACGTCATCCGGGATGCCGGGGGCACGACTGAGAAGCAGATCAGCGCCGTTGTATCCGGGATAGAGCGGCTGGACGGTACCGATCTCGTTCAGGTCCTCAGGGCGCTTATTGAAGAGAGGTACGTTGATGCTGTTCGTCTTGTCGTAGTGGCGATGGGAATTGCCCACGACGAGGCGTTCATCAACGCGGTGGTCACCGGCGACCTGGAGCAGATTGCGAACAAGTACTTGAGCCGCGTTCTGAGCAGGTCCATCGAGGGGATTACGGCAAGCCAAGCGCAAGCCCTCGCAGCTACGATCATCGGAGTGCTGAAAGGCGAGGTGGAGTTGATCCCCCGGCAGACGGAACAGGAACAACTCGGAATGCCTGATGACCAATACTGCATTTGGCTGCGGACCCGCAAGGTGCTCTATGCGGCTAAGCTGGCTGTCAGCGGCGGTTCACTGATCCCAACAGAGGCGATGGCTCGTCCTCACATTTTCGCTGCCGCTGCCATCGCCTATGAGACCCCGGTCAACTGCCTCTGCGTGGGAGACGAGCAGTGTAGCCTGCTTTGCCAGTACATACTGAGGTTCGCCCGTGCAGAATTCAGGGAGTTTGGGGAGTGCATAACGCTGCCGCCAATGACGCCAGATGAACTCGCCGAGGGACAAGCCGCGAAAGAGGTACATAAGTCCATCTGGCTGGCACGACAGATGTGCGGAAGCACAGCCGGGACCCAGCCGCTCAACCAGTAGGGGAGGAGACTGAGCTTGCACAACATGAGATGGGTCAACGCTCATATCGTACAGACGTTGGTCTTGACGGCGCTCGTTGAGGTTCTGTCTTTGGTGACTTCGGTTGCGGTTGCCACGGAACGTCCTCTTGCGACGTTCGACGAATGGGCAAAGGTGCAGGCCAGGCGGGGCGACCTTCCGGCGGAACAGGTTCAAGACATCGGCATTGCTGTCCGGGTCGTAGTGAGCAGAGAGCCTACTGATGATCAGGCAAGGGCGTTGGAGGATCATCTTCGCTCCGCGGATACGTACGAGTTCCGCAGCGGCTGGCCCGGGAGCGAGAACGAAGTGGACACGTCGACGGAGCGGTGGCAGGACAACCATCCCTTCGTCCTGACACGAGTGCAGGAAGTCAGTGCACTGGCGCCGCCCACGGTGCGTACGTCAACCGTGATTCTCATCGGCCAAGGCTCTGCGCGGGCCCGAGGACACATCCTGGTTACCCCCCTCGAAGGCTGGGACATCAGGATTGAGAAGGAGAAGGAGACCGTGCGGTTCTCCGCGCATAGACTCGACGAGTTGCCCCCGTTTCGTGGCAACGTACGCCCTGCGTACGGCGATGGCGGATTCACCTTGGATGTGACTGCCTCCGGCGTGTTGCGCCAGCGGGCGAACGGGATTGAGACTCTCTCTCTCGGTGGAAAGATCCCGTTGGGAAAGCCGGACGATGTCGAAGGCACCCCTGGGGCGGCCCGCGATGCCTCGCGGGAAGTGGCTGACGTGTTGAGCTTGTCGTGGAACAGGATCACCTACAGCGGCGGTGGATTGAAGCGGATGGGCATCCGAGCGCGGGCGACAGGCTGTCTCGAAGGATTCGAGGGAGTCTGGTATTGGCAGCCCGTCATGGGATGGTTCGACGAGATGCACGGGTTCTATGGAACTGAACTGGAAGCAGGCTACCGCGAAGGCGACGCGGAGTGGGCGAACTTGACGACGCGCGCACCTGGCAGAGGGAACATAGTGGCTCGGCTGGGAACCGTCGTTGAGTGGGCCCCCGTGATTGGTGGCGTCAACAGAGACCTCAGCAGAGGCCTGCGGCTCTTCGTACGTGGGCGCGGCTGGGCCGATGTGTACGATGATGACAACGGCGACAGGAGCGTCCGTTTCCGTCAGTTCCTCGATGCTGAACTGTTCTTCAACTTCAGTTCCCAATACCGTGTCTTCTTGCGGTGGGAGGATGGATACCTGCCCCCGGACTTGACCGGGCGCTCAGACCGGGTCTACGTGGGTGTGGGGGGGGCTTTCTGATCGGACCGAGCGCGGGATACCATCCCGAACGCCGCACAGCAAGCCGATGGCGGCCAACTTGGCGCGGTGACAAGAGGCGGGCGCTACTCGGGCAGGCGCTCGCGGCGGAGGCGCTTGCCGACCGCGCGTAGGACGGCGTCGTCCTCCGGGTCAGTGGCGCCGTCGGGCAAGGGGCCGGTGTTGAGGAGGGGATTGGAGCCCTGGCGCCCGGCCTCGCACAGCTTCTCCCAGACCTACTCCGCGGGCAGGTTACGGGCGCGCAAGCAGGAATCCGGCAAGCATAGGCTAACTGTTCTCCTACGGGCCCTTGCAGCACAGGTCCAGATTGCACTGCAACCCCGGAGGAGGACCCCCATGGGAAATGTCATGCCCCTCGTGCTCGGCGCCGTCATCGTCGTGGCGAGCGTTTGCGCCCGCGCCGATATAACCCTCGAAACCGATCACGTGCGCTGGACCATCGGCGATGATGGCAAGCAGCAAGCCCTCGTGGTCAAAGCCAGCGGCGCCGATCTGATCGCGCTCGTGCAGGCGCTCAAGGAAGTGAATGAGTACGAGGCCGAGGAGGAACGCCGTAGGGTGGCGCAGGCCGCGGGTGAGATGAGCGGGCTCGAGCCAGCGCCCGACAAACCGGCAGGCAAAGCCGGGGAGGAGCAATGAGACAGACGCGCGGGGCGTTGGCGTCTGATGACGGTAGGGGCACGGATCTGTCTCGTATCCTGTGCAGGCGCACAGTGGGCGCGAAGTGACGTGAGCAGGGAGGGAGCGCAATGCTTTCGACACGGGCAGCGAGCATGGCTGTCGTCGTCGGCCTGACAACGCTCGGCGCACTCGTCACACCGGCGCTGGGGCAGGAGTTGCTCTGGGATGTCGAGCCGTCGGGCGATGAGTGCTTCCGCGTCCTCCAAGTGGGTGATCTCCCTGACCTGACGGTAGTGGACGAGCATATCGAGCGGGCCGTCGCCCAGCTCTTCGGCGGGGATGCTCCTCCCCTGACCTACTGGCGTGAGGAGCGCGTGCTCGTGCTGCGCGGCACCAAGTCCGCGGTAGACTGCCTGGCGCAGGCTCTGGCGAGGCTGGAGCTGCTCGCGGAGGCGGTGGCGCCGCCTGTGGCTGAGTACATCCAGGTTCTGCGGATCAGCGACTGGGCCGAGCGTGCAGAGGTCGAGGACCTCGTCATGGAAGTTGCGGTAATGACATCGCCACCACTGCGACATAGGTTCCTGGATCGGCTGCTTGTGGTGTGGGGCACACAGGGCGGGATCGAGTGCCTCGCAGCAATCCTGGCGCACGAGGGCATGCTCTACCAAGCTGAGGAGCCGGTCTGTGAGACTGTGCAGCTCTACTACGCGCGAGACGCGACGAACGTGCAGGCGCTCCTCGAGACCGTTCGCGAGACCTTCGCGCCGGCAGTCACGGTGTCCGCGAGCGCGAGCAGCGGTGCGCTGCCCGCGCTTGTGGCGGCGGGGCCGCGAGAGCAGGTGGAGGACCTCAAGCGGGTCATCGCGGCCATAGACGTGCCCCACCCACAAGTGCGGATGAAGCTGTCCGCCTTCCAACTGAGCGGGCGGAATGCCGCGCGAGTCGCCGAGCATGCTAAGATAGCTCACCGCGAGGTGGCAGCGGTCGCGCGCCTCATCCGCGGGTATCTACATCAGTTGGAGGCGTATGCTCTGGACGAGCAAGTGCGCCAGGAGGCCGAAGTGGAGGCGGCGAGAGAGCGCCTGTTGTCCGAGGCCAGGGAGGAGACGCAGAGACAGGACGGACCCTTCCAGATCATGATGGATGTCGCTACCGTCGCCGGCCCACGGGTCGTGCTCATTCCGTCCAAGAGGGGCCGCCATCCGTTGTCGCTCACCGAGACCATCGCGACGCTCATCCTGCTCCCGCCTAGCGGGACGAAGACCTTGGGAGACAGCATTGCGGAGGAGCTGCGGGGGCGGCTGCAAACCTGGGTCGCGGGGCTGCAGGCTGAAGATACGGAGGCACTCAAGGTCTGGCTGGAACTGCCGGGCGCGGACGAGCACGAGCCGAGAAAGGGCGTCGCCACCTGGCTGGAGACCTTGGAGGCCGCGGAAGCAGATGGCGACAAGGCCGAGCCTGTTCGGCGCAAGGCGCTGGATGCGCTGCTGCCCGACCACTTCCTGGGCACGCTGCAGGATGAGGAGTACGTGGCGGTCATTCAAGAGGCAATAGGAGGGTTTCTGCAGGACTACCGGCGCCACGCTCAGAACTGGCGCAGCGTCTCCCCCGACCGGCTGCGCAGGGAGGCCGCTGACGTGCAGGCGGTGCTCCAGGACACCGAGCGCGCGCTGGGCGAGGACATCGAGCGCATATTCATCGCCCCTCTGCTAGACGAGTTGGGGACACTGGCGAGCAGCGGCGCCTCGGGTGGCCTGGGCTCGACAAGCAACATCACCATCACGGTGCTCTCCGGCGTTCAGGCCCACGTGGTGGGCAGCGCCGTCAGCTACTTCGATGTGAGTCAGCCCGCGAAGCTGGACGAGGCCACGCTGGGGCAGGCGCAGAGCATCGCCACGGCGCTGGGTGCCGCTCTCCCTGCGCCCTCCGGCGGACGGCCGGGGCTCGTGCTGGTGGCGGTGCCGCTGGACAAGGAGAAGGTCCCGGACGAGGATGGGCTCACGACGTGGTCCGAGTATCTCACGGGCGCTCTGACCGGGCTGCAAGTACTCGCTGTGCCCGCCAGCCACAGCCTGGCGCTGACCGGCACCGCACAGCAGGTGGAGAGCGCTGTCGCCATCCTGACCGCCGTGGGCGTTGTCGAGGGAGCCAAGCCCCCTGCGCAACCAGTTGAGGTCGTCGCGCCGACGCGGCCGAGGATCGAGCCGCTCTCTGCGCTGGGAGGCGGCTTGGGCGGGATACCGATGGAGCGGCTTCTCGCCCTGGGTCTGGCGCTCGGTCAGGAGCGCGAGGTCTGGTCGAGTCTGACAGAGGGCGCCGACCTCACCTTCAGGCCCTATGTCCTGCCGGGCGGCGCGAGGGCGGAACTTGAGATCGTCGCCACGGTGACGCATGACGCGCCCTCGACAGAGGGCGCTGAGGGCACCACCATTCCCCTGAGCCGCGTCGCCAAGCACGAAGCGACGACGAGTGTGTATGTCGACTCTATGGACCTGTTCGCGCTCTCCAGCTTCAACCTCCGCACCTGCCATCCGCGCGGGGATTTCGTGGTCCCGGTCCTGGGGCAGATCCCGATCCTGGGCAAGATCTTCCGCTTCCCGCGAAAGGCGCGCACCGTTCACCACGAGAGCATCTTGCTCATCAACTCGACGATCCTGCCCACGGGGATGGACCTGGGAGCACTGCTGGACTTCGGGGAGATCTCCAGCTCGGAGGCCGCGGAGGAGTGACTGGGCGACAGCGGGCGGTAGTGCGCGACGCCCGGCTTGCGGTGAAAGCGTAGAGGATGGTCCCCATGGGATATGCCAAGCTCGTGCTAGCCGCTGCCGTCATTGCGGTCGCGAGCCTCTGCGCGCACGCCGACGTGACGTTGGAGACCGACCAGATACGCTGGACCATCGGCGATGACGGCAAGCAGCAGACCTTCGTGGTCAAAGCCAGCGGCGCCGATCTGATGGCCGCGGGCGATCCGTTCCCCCTCGCCTCCCTGCACAACGCTCAGGGCTGGCACGATGCCAACTCCCTCGTGGCGGACGGCGACAGGTGGACCGTCGAGTTCGCGGACAACGCCGGGAGCATCGAACTTGCCGCCCGCGCGGAGAGCGACCACTTCTTCCTGGAGCTGGTAGGCGGCGTGCCGGAGGGCGTGGATCGGCTGGTGTTCGCGCAAACCTCCCTCGACATCCCGCGGGAGACGCTGGGCCACTACTGGCCGCTGGGCCAGGTCGGGGACCTGCACATCGGGTTCGCGGCGCTGAGCCCGTACGTGCGCACCTCTTACGCCTTCACCCGCGGCACCGTGTTCCGATCCGAGGCCGTCGCCTCCACCGGCTTCGACAACATCCGGCTGGCGATCCTCACCACGAACGCGGACGAGACGCTCTCTCACCTCGAGGCGCTCGAGCTGAAGTACAGCCTGCCTCATCTCACGCTGGGCGGAACCTGGTTCCGCAATGCCTCCGAGCTGCGCGAGCCCTATCTCTTCACCGACCTCACCGAGGCCAACGTGGCGGAGGTCATCGAGTTCGCGAAACGAGGCGGCTTCGGGTACGTGCTTGTCTTCTCAGGCATCTGGTCGGTGAGCTGCGGGCACTATGAGCCGAACCTGAAGAACTACCCGAACGGCCTGGAGGGTCTGAAGGCGGTCGCGGATCAGTTGCACGCCGCGGGCCTCAAGCTCGGCATCCATCTCCTCTCCGCCTGCATCTCGCGTCACGACGCCTACGTCAGGCCCGTCCCCGACGCGCGTCTGGCGGTCGCAAGCACGTTCAAACTGATGCAGGACCTTGACGAAGCGGTCACCGAGATAGCCGTGGACGCCTCCCCCAAGGGTATGACAACAGAGGACAGCTACGCCTCGGCCGGCTGTGACCTCTGGATTGACGATGAGATCGTCAGCTATGCCGACTACTCGACCGGGGAGCCTTTCAGGTTCCTGAGGTGCAAGCGCGGGCGCTACGGCACGACCGCGTCGCCGCACCAGGCCGGGGCGACCGTGCGCTACCTGCGGCGGGCTTACAACTTCTACCTGCCCGCCCTCGGGACCGACCTGCTGGCGGAGATCGCGGAGCGCATCGCCACCATCTGCAACCAGTGCGGGGTGGATATGATCTACTTCGACGGCGGCGAGGCTATGAACAGGCTCGGCCGCGGCTGGCACGACAGCCACTGGATCCACCGCGAGGTGCTCATCAGCGGGTCCGGCGGCAACGCGGGCTTCGGCTGGCACGTGCATATGCGCGGCAACAGCAACGATGGCGTGAACATCGCCACCAAGCTGTACCTCGACCGGCACAAGGTCCCCCAGCGCATCGCCATCTACCACCGCAACCTGGCCGCCGCGGAGATGGGGTGGCTGAACCTGCGCGCCTGGGCTCCGTCCTACCCCGCCACCCAGCCCGATGAGTGGGAGTACTTCTGCATCAAGGCGCTGGCTTACGACTCGCCCATCTCACTTCACATGCACACCCGGAACTTCGACCAGAACGGCCGCGCGGGCGAGTGCCTGGACATCATTCGCCGCTGCGAACAGGCGCGGGCCGCCGGCAACTTCCCGCCCGAGCTTATCGCCAGGCTCCAGGAACTGGGCAAGGAGTTCGAGCTGGTGGGGGACGCGGATGCGGGCTGGCAGTTCCGCCCCATTCAGTACGGCCCCACGCATCTGGCCTGTTCCGACTTGCCGGACACGATGGCGTGGGCCGTGGACAATCCCTTTGACGCCCAGCCCCTGTCGCTGCGCCTGCGCGCGCGCCCGGCCTTGCGGCCCTACGGCCATGAGGAGAACGTTGTGCTCTTCGACCCCGCCGAGGCTGTCGAGTGGCACCCGGCAGGCGCGGGCGGCGCGAGTTGCAGCGCAGAGCTGTCCAGCGAGGTCAAGCACGAGGGCGCGCCCTCTCTGAGGCTGACAGGCACGGCCAAGCGCGCCTCGCAGCGCAGCCGCGCCTGGGTGCGGAGGGAGTTCGCCGAGCGGCCGAACGTGCTCGAGTGCCGCTCCCTGGGCCTGTGGGTGCACGGCGACGGCAACGGCGAACTGCTCGACGTCCAGCTCGTGGACCCGAGCCTGATCCGCGCCCGGGACTACCTCGTGCGCATTGACTTCACCGGCTGGCGCTACTTCCGCATCGTGGACGCGGCGACCGAGGAGACCTTCGACTACTACCTCTGGCGACACAAGGGCAACCTGACCGGCTTCAACTTCGCGGCCGTCCGCGAGCTGCGCCTCCAGCTCCTGGACATCCCGGTAGACAAGGAAGTGACCGTCCACCTGGGTCGCATCGAGGCCCTGCGGGAGATACCTGAGGCGCTCGTGGAGCCGATGATCGAGGTCGGCGAGGGGAGTGTGGGCTTCCCGGTCAGCTTGGAGCCGGACGACATGATCGAGCTGTCCCCCGACGGCGTGTGCGTGCTCTACGATCGCACCAACAACGAGAAGCAGCGGATTGACCTGTCAGGTGCGGTGCCTGCGCTGAAGGCGGGCGAGAACATGCTTCGCCTGCGGGCCGGCGATGCCGCGCCCTTCGCATACGTGATCCCGATCGTGCGCGGCGCGCTCTGAGGGCACGGCTGAGCGCTACTCCGGGAAGCCGTCGCGGCGGAGGCGCTCGCCGACGGCGCGCAGGACGGTGTCGTCCTCGGGGTCAATGGAGCCGTCCGGCAGCGGGCCGGTGTTGAGAAGGAGATTGCAGCCCTGGCGGTTCGCGTCGCGGAGCTTCTCCCAGACCTCCTCCGCGCTCAAGTGCTCGCCCTTCGCCTCCGCGAGATATCCCCATGACTTCGGCGTCATCGTCGTGCAGATCTCCCCAGGCCTGCCCGCCGAGTCCACCGCCTCGTGCTCCGGCGCGACGAAGTCCTCCGTGCCCAGCAAGCCTTGCTTGTACGACACCAACACCTGCGGCTGCTTGGCGTGGATGAAGTCGTACAGCTCCTGGCAGCGGAACACCGACACATCGCCCGACAGCGGCGTCCCAATGCCGTCCAGCCAGATGCCGGCGATCGGACCATAGCCCATGAGCAACTCGTCTACCTGCGCGTGGATGAACTCCAGGTAGATGCCCAGGTCGTGCTCGTCACCGTAAGCATAGGAGGGCTCGGGCGGGTCGTAGTCCGGGCGCGCGCTGCCTCCCCATTCATCGTTGTTCGGTGCGTGCGGATGACGCCAGTCGCGCCCGTGCGAGTAGTACAGGAACAGCCCCAGGCCGCACTTCGCGCAGGCCTCCGCCAGCTCGCCGACCAGGTCCCGCCCTGCGCCCGCAAGCGGTCGCTCCCCGCCGCCACAGCCCCGCCTGCAGGGCGAGTTCACGCTGTTGAAGTCCGTCTGCGCGGTGTCGAACAGGCAGAACGAATCGTGGTGCCGCGTGGTGATGTTGACGTACTTCATCCCGCAGTCCACGGCGAACCGGGCGATGTAGTCGGCATCGAAGTTCTCGGCGGCGAACTGCTCCTTCAGCTTCTCGTACTCGGCGACGGGGATCTTCTCGTGGAACTGCACCCACTCGTGCCGGCCGAGCAGCGAGTACAGCCCGTAGTGCAGGAACAGGCCGTAGTTGGCGTCGCGGAACCACTCAAGCGCCGCTTGACGGGGATTGCGCGCGTACGTACCCTCGTAACCCTTCAGATATGACGGGACCTCTGCCATGAGCGTCTCCTTTGATGGAGGCTGGGAGTTGTCGGTCAGGGCGTGTCCGCGTTGGCTCGTCGAGGCACCCTATTCCCCGGAACTGTGCCGGTGACCTCCGGGGTGGCGACGGTCACAGCGACGCATGGCCGCAACAGAGGAGTCGCGCGGCCGGAAGCGGAAAGGACTTCCCGCTGACGGCAGTCCGAAGCGCCCTGGAGGAGTGACCGTGAACAGACGCCCGCATTGCTCATGTTACGCCCCGTTGCTCATCGTGCTGCTTCTTCTGCCAGCGGCCGCGTCAGTAACGACGAGGGTCGCGAAGGCTGACGTGGTCGGGGTGCTCGACTCGGAGCACAACAGACAGCGCTATCCGAACAGCAACCAGGCCCGACTCATGGAGCGGCTGGGAGAACTGCAGATGAAGTACCGCGTCATCCGCGACGCGGAGGTGCAGGACTCCGAGCGGCTGGCAAGGGTGGCGGCTATCGCCACCGCGCACACGTACTGCGTGTCGCAGGAGGTGGGCGACGCGCTGGCAAGATACGTTGGCGAGGGCGGCAGGCTCCTCTGGGTAGACGGCCCCGTTTTTCCCGAGTCGGACGAGTTCTGCAAGCTGCTGGGGATAGCGCCCGGGCGCAAGCAGGCCTGCCACTACGGTCGAGGCTTTCTCACCAGGTGTCTTCAGCCGAACTCGCCTCTGGCCGCGCTCGATGCGCCTGCGAAGATAGAGAGCTTCGTCGGCAATGCCTTCATGCCGGAGGGCATTGATCCGGCGGCGGTGGTCTACGAAGCCTCCGGCGAGGCTCGGCTGGCGGGGCAGACCTGGGAGGACAAGAGGGCACGCACGGTGCCGGCCGTGGTCGCCAGGAAGACGGGGAAGGGCGAGGCTCTCCTGCTCAACTGGATGGCACTGCGCAACAACGAGCCGGAGGTCAGAGCGTGGGTGAACCGGTTGATCGGGGCGTTTCTGCCGGAGTCCGTGAAGAACCAGGACTATCGGCTGTCCGCCTCGCTGCCTGAGCGAAGTTACTTCACGCAGCCGGAGCCGGTGACCTGTCAGATCGAATACCAGCCGCTCCAGGCGCTGGCGGAGAAGGGCCTGCAGGTCAAAATGGTGCTGTCAGATGGTGGCGGCGAGGAGGTGGCCGTCGCAGAGTACGAGTGGCCCGTGGGGGAGGCTCAGGGCCGCGAGTTGAGCGTGCCCGCCGAAGGCGTCGCGGACGGCGTGTACTCGCTGCGACTGCGTTCTGCGGTCGAGAACGACGACTGGGTGGCGTGTCTGCTGAGGGTGCGGTTGGCCGGGGACGCGCATGTGGCGGAGCTGAGGTGGCGCGAGGAGCATCCAGATGACTGGGCGCGCGCGCAACGGGTCAACGAGCGGCTGAGGGGGTTCGTCGGCAACTATGCCGTGATGCCTCGGCGCGATGACGAAGAGCATAGTGTTGACATCCCGAAGCTCATCGAGTACTGCAAGCAAGCGCACCTTGACACGTTCGACTGGACGCTCTCGCGGCGCTGGGAGGACTTCCTGGAGTTCCTGCCCGTGGCCGATGAGGCGGGGATCCAGGTCTGGGCGACGCTCTCCTCGCCGAGTTCCATGAAGTACTACCACCACGGCGGCTACGGACCGCATTTCCTGGACTACGTTGCCTGGGGGAAGGAGCTGGCGCAGCTCTCGCTGGAACACCCATCGCTGGTCGCGTGGGTCATTGATGACTTCGACGGGGGGTTCGACATCTTCACACCGGACTACGTCGGCAAGATGGTCAGCGCCCAGCGCGCGATCAACCCTGAGCTGGCGTTCCTGCCGGTTATCTACACGGAGACCATTGGGCGGATGCCCGACTGGATGACCACGTACGGGCGTTACACGGACGGGATCATGTGGCCGTATCGGCCGCTTGATCAGACCGACGACCTGCCGGCGGAGCTTGCGGACGCACGGGCATTCGTGGGGCCGAACCGGGGCCTGCATATCAACGTGTACTGCACGAGCACCTCGTGGCACAAGGCGGCGCCTACCGGGGAATACGTGTCTTCCGCTATGCGCATCGCGCGGGAATTGACGGATGGGATGCGTCTGTACTGTCTGCCGTGGAGCCAGGACAATGAGCGCTACCAGGCGGCGGTGGCCCTTACCGAGCACTGGGCCGACCGCCCCTGATGGGCTACCTCACCGGAACATCGAGTCCAGCAGCGCGCAGGAGACCTCCACCATGTACTCGCCCGCCACCGGCGCCAGCTTGCTGTTGTTGCCAAGGCGCTGCTCGTAGCCGCCGCACTCGAAGGCCTGGCGCGTCGGCACGTAGCCCATGATGCCGTTCGCCAGCTCCACCACGAACGTCCGCCGCGCCGGCGAGCGCAGCTTGATCTCCAGCCCGTGCTCCACGAAAATCTCGCCGGGGAGCATTACCACGCCGACCTCGCCCAGCCGGAAAGCCTGGATCTCGCCGGGAATGAGCGGGCGCGCGCGCTTCTCCTCCATTAACTCCAGGACCATCTCGGCGTACTTGATCTCCTTGTGATCGTACGCGCCGCGGTCCTCGAGGACCTCGCGCGCGTGGGCCACGGTCTCCTCGGAGATGTGCCTGAGGGGGATGCCGATCGGCTGGCTGCGCGCGTTGAGCGGCAGATCATCGGCGAACTCCATGTCCGCCTCCGCGGCCGCGACGTCATCGGCCAGGCGCGTGCCCGTCAGCTCCAGCAGTTCATCGCCGCTGCGCGGGCGGTCCGGGTCGAAGACGTCTATCTGACACAGATTCCCGCAGCAGCCGTTGGCGAAGAGCGTCACCACGTCATCGCCGTGGCGCCGTTTCATCTCCGCCGACAGTGCACCGGGGAAGTCTGCTGAGATCTCGGTGGGCCGATCCGAGACCGTGGCGTGGCAGGCGAAGTTGACCCAGTAGCCGAGCGGCTGGCCCGCCTCGTCGCGCGCGGCGATGACGCCCACCTCCGGGTCGGTCGCGCCCTCCTGATAGAGGATGTCCGTGCTGCCGACGGGCGGGTGCATGAGAGCCGAGCCGTCGCGCATAATGAACCGGCGGTTGAAGGACAGCTTGCCCTCGAACGCCCAGCCGATGCCCAGCATCGCCGGCTGCCGCCCCTCGAAGGCGTCGCGCGCGGCCTGGACGATCCCGGCCTCGAACTGCTCAAGGTAGTCGGGATCCGGGCC
>Ga0114922_10003599_pt1 | contig 14422 bp, 11 predicted proteins | sample AartaG_FD_100975 | JGI IMG/M metagenome (GOLD analysis project Ga0114922, IMG submission 100975) | Deep subsurface microbial communities from Aarhus Bay to uncover new lineages of life (NeLLi) - Aarhus_00045 metaG | ecosystem: Environmental > Aquatic > Marine > Oceanic > Sediment | place...
GAACCTGTTGAACTGGGGGTGCTCAAACACCTCAGCTACAAGGCAGATGGAACGTAATTTGGAACCGTCGATGGGGAACATATTGGTTTATAGGTCTATGGGTCAATAGGTCTATAGGTCTATAGGTCTATAGGTCTATGGGTTAAACGGTGCATCCATTTCCCGTTGATATTTACTCCCTCGTGACTTTTAAACCAATTCTATCATCTTTTCTTCTGCAATACAACAGAAATTTACTACCACTCACAAAGCATAAAGTTTTCGCCCAGAAGCCGACGGGACAGGAATGTCCCGTCAAGGTAGCATGAAACATGCCAGGATGATACAAAACTGGATTTCCGGACGTAAAGTTTATGCCTGGTACCACTCATTTTTGGTTGACACACGGACAGGAAATCTGTAGAATTGATAATAGCTGAGTTCATAATTAGCATCAGTATTTTCTCATGGGAACTGCAACTGGGGCGCTGTAAAGCAAAAAATGAAAAAAACCACGAAGACGCAGAGTATACAGAGAATCGCAGAATTGAAAAGGGTAGGTGATCATAAAATCATCTTTCTCCTTGTCTTCTCTGTGTTCTCCGTGCCTCTGTGGTGAAATTTTTTACAGTGCCGCAACTGGTAAGGAGGGCAAAGCCAATGAGAGCTGGTATAAATCTTATCTTCATCAGTCTTCTTGTATTACTTTTAACAACCAATGCCTTCGCCAGGATCGATCCTGAAAGCCTCGCAGGTCTATGGCTGTTTGAGGAGGGGGGTGGCGATACTGCTGAGGATAGTTCTGGCAAAGGGAACCACGGCGCTATCACCGGCCCTATAGAATGGGTGGATGGCAAGTTCGGTCAAAGTCTGGAATTCAACGGCACGAATACATGGGTTGAGGTTCAATCCAGCGATACCCTGGTGCTGGAAGAGTTGACCATGGTTGCCTGGGCGAAACTGAATGAGAGCAGGGGCACGCGATGGCAGTCTATCATGATGAAAGGGCAAAACCCGCGCAATTACCTTTTGTGTGTTGATAAAGATACTCAAAGACTTCAGTTAGGCATTACTAAAGGCGCTCCTGATGCCTGGGGCGGGCCTATTGCAGGGCCTGAAGTAACCGATGGGGAATGGCACCATCTGGCAGGTGTGATCGGAGAAGAGGCTGGTCTTTTGATCTTTACAGATGGCATACAGGTGGGTCAGGAGGGCTACTCAGCGCCCAGTCTGGATGCTACCCCTGCGGTGCTGCGCATTGGCGATGGATCTGCTGGTGGGCATCAGGCGGACGGCATCCTGGACGAAGTGGCAGTCTTCAACGTCCCGCTTGAATTGGAGGATATTCAAGAGATTATGAATGACGGTCTGGAATCGGCCACTGGCCTCGGCGCAGCCGTTGAGGCGCATGGCAAACTGGCCACCGTCTGGGGTGGTATCAAGAAGTGATTGGCGGATAAAAAGGAGGGATGTCAGATGTTCAAAAGGATATTTACTGTAATGTTCGTCGCGGTGGCCGTTGCTATTTGCTGTACACATTTCGCAAATGCCCAGGTTGTTACTGATGGCCTGGTCAGTTACTGGACCCTCGATGAGTCGGATATAGAAGGTGATACGGTCAAGGACGTTTGGGGCAGCAATCACGGGGTAATGGAAGGAAAGGTCAGGGTAGTTGAGGGGAAAATAAAGGAGGGCCTGGAATTCGATGGCTCGACTTCCTTCGTTGACTGCGGCGGCGATGAGAGTCTGGATCTCACTGACGCTATCACCATCGAGGTCTGGATGAAACCTAATTCAGCCGGCGAAGGCGGCCTGAATGCCGGCCCGTTGTGCAAAGCAGAAGCAGCAGTTAGTCCCTGGAACTGGCAGCTCAGGTATAACGCTCCGGGCAGCTTTATGGGCTTTCAGTTCAATGCCGGCGGCTCCAAGTGGATATCTGTTCAGCAGAAGCTGGAGCCGGAGCAATGGTATCATATCACCGGGACCTATGATGGCAGCGACGCTATATGCTATCTGGATACAGTTGAGACAGAGAGAATGTCGATGCCGCCGATAGCAAGCGGCGCCGGCAGTTTCTTTATAGGCCAGGATGGCTGGGTCAACGTTTTCGATGGCGTTGTGGATGAGGTCAGGATGTACAACAGGGCGTTGAGCGAAAGCGAGATACAGAATAATTATACGACGACGTCCCAGCTTGCTGTTGAGCCAGCAAATAGACTTTCCATCGCCTGGGGTAGGATCAAAGTGAGAAACTAGATATAGGATATGTCCACGCCAAGACTGCCGATCCTGCTGCCGCTGGGCACCATTGGGTAGAGATTTGTTGACCAGAGTACGCCTTTTCTGGGAGCTGTTATAGTCTCAACGGTTCTGCCGAATGCATCGCAAATGTCCGCGACAGGGTCTCTATATTCTAACAGGTCATACATCTTCGCCCTGTACTTTATGAATCCGCCTCTATCATTTTCTATGCTCTGGAACTTCCTGACAACTACCTGCTGTTCGGGGATCTCAGGCTCACCATCCAGAAAACCATAGTATTTGAGCACGTTCTGAATGCCTCTGATGCCTTTTTGCACACTTACCTCGTCCCAGCCATGACATCCGCCCAACTCCGGGTCGATAGTGGGAATACCTTTATCCGGAGCTGCCTGGGCCAATTGTCCCTTGGGACCCTTTTCATCCAGAATGTAGCCGATCCCGAAGACGCGGGCGAGTTCCATACATTTTTTATGGAGACGATGGCGTCTGCTCACCCGGACGTTTAGCGAATCTACCATGGGACGGACGCTGCCCTGGTGAAGATCGATGCAATACTGCGATTGCAGCACAGCTTCCCGGAAGAGCTTGTATGCGACCCGCTCGCTGGAAGTGCCGCTCCTTTTCCCCGGAAAGCACCGGTTCATTTTCCTGCCGTCAGCTATGCTATGTGACTGCTTGAAATGAAATGCGAAGACGTTCACAATGGGCACAGCGATGATCCCGCCGCGGAGTTCATCAGGAGAAACAGTGTTGAGAATGTGGTGAACCACCGCGATGCCGTTAAGTTCGTCCCCATCGCTGGCAGCCTGTATATAGAGGATTGGGCCATCCTCTGCGCCGTTAATTATCGCTACGGGCAGTCTGGCCACTGTACTATCCTGCATCTCACCAGCTTCGAGGAAACCATAGGCAACGGTTCCCGGCTTTGCGACTACACCTTCGATTTTCAGTTCCTTCTTCATTTTCGATTCTCGATACTGGATACTGGATACCGGATACTGGATACTGGATACTGGATACTGGATACTGGATACTGGATACTGGATTTTATATACAGGATAAACGCATCGGTGTCAACAGTTATTTGATCAGGTGGATGAAGTATGGAGCTTCACGCAGGGGTTCAGCCATCCTCCTGCCGGAGAACCCGGATGAGGCGGCGAAGCCGGTGAACCAGGCGTCGCAGACTTCCTCTGCCATGACCTTAAGCTCTTCATAGCCGCATATTTTGTATGCGTAATCTATAGCCCTGATCATCCTGACGCCGCTGCTATAGCTTTTGCTGAAGGCGCACTGTATATATTTGAAAGCTCGCTTTTCCGGGGACCATGATTCGTGTATCAGCCACCTGGCTCCCCGAACGATGGCGCTGGCCACGTCCTCATTTCCTGTGAGTTCATGGTACATGCACAGCCCGGTGAGCAATACGCCCACCATAAAGGCCTTGCCGCCGAAGTAATAAGGCTCATAAGGGGATTCCGAGTGCGGATAGACCCATGCGCCGTTGTCCCGCTGAGATTCCAGAGCCTTTTTGACCACGAAATCCGCAGCGTCCATGTATTTCCCGTCCAGCGTCGCTTCGTATATGGCCGTCAGCCCTATGAGCAGCCAGCCGGGCACGCGAGGGGCCACATTTCCACCCTGGTATCTATACGCATCCTTCAACAGATAATCGCCCACTCCTACAGCTTTCTCGTAGCTTCGGACGTCGCCGGTCATATAGTAATGCTCCAGGAGTCCCTGCAGCCACGTGTGAGACGAGGTTGGGCCGCCGCGGCGGTGATCCGTGGTATGCACTACAGGAGCGCCCAACGCCCTGTCATCATTAGCCTGGTGAATGATATCTACTTCCCTGTAGTGCAGGAGGGCGGAGCGGGCGTAGTCCACGCACTTCCTCTTTGAGCTTGCCATGCCGGTTCGGGCGGAGTGCATGAGAAAGCCGTGAGTGGTGTCGTACTCCAGATTGCCCCATCCTCTCTCGTATCTGCTGCTATAATCCCAGTCTCCGTAGTTCCTGAACCCGTATTCCTTCCTGTCCTCGCGCGTGGATATGACCGCGTCGATCATGCGATCCACGATCTTGTCGTATTCCTCGTGAGGGCCGCCGATGTGGCCAAAAACTCCGCTATCGGCGTACCATCCCGGATCAGCGAATCCCAGTAGAGGCTTCTCAAGCCTCTCAACCTTAACAGCGATCTCCTGACGCCCGTTTTCAGGACAGAAATCCAGTATTACCTCGTGGTAATTGGCCTCGCCGCCATCCATCACCTGGCTGTTCTGATAGTCGTACAGCCCGATGATCAGGTTGTCCGGAGACAGTTTCAGTGATTGGGGATATTTCTGCCAGAAATCTTTCACAAGAGCCGTCATGCCGGATCTGTCATCTGCCATATAAACCCATCCTGGCGCCCGGCTTCCGGTCTCAGTTTCCTCTCCCACAGATACCAGGTATTCAGAATCACTTCTCTGGGTCAGTTCCACACCAGTCTCCAACAGGCCGGTCAATTTGCTCGGGTCAGTTCCTATCTCATAGCGCCGCTTTTGGGATGACATACTCAAAGAATAGCAGAGCTTCTTCAGCAGGATGGTCGGCTCTTCCGAATACCTCGATCCCCGGGGTGTAGCATTCATAAACACATGCTCTATCCTCACAAAGCTCTGGTACAGGTAGACGTGCGCTCGCACGATATGGCGGATTGTCTTGCCGCCAACGGCTGCGGACGCTTCAATCCTTACCACGGCATGTATCGGGCCGCTTCTCTCGATCTCCACAGCGTCAACGCTGAAATCCTCAGGCTCCAGGGAACGGTCGCCGATAGATACAGCGAATCCGCTTTCATTGGAAGTGCTGATCACGGGGATTGTCTCAGAGCCAATGGTCAGTTGCACCGATTCAGGAACAGCGAAAGTCTTTCTGCTCAGAGTCACTTTCAGAAGGCCGTTCAGAATCGTGATTCTATCGTCGTCCGACTCAACCTCTATAGCATGGGGAGGTGCCCCCGCAGGGACATCGTACTCCAGGCCATAGACTGCCGTGTCATGAGCCTCTACGTCAGCCAGAAAATCCACAAGCAGCCATCGAACGCTGCCATCGGGCCATCGGCTGGTAACTTCCATTTGGCAGGGAATCTCATTGCCATCGCGAACGATCCTGACCCGGTTTCCATCCTCCAGAGCGCCTTTCGGAAAAGGCACTCCTACGGTTACAGGCTCGGTATTCCTGCCACAGCCAGAATCTTCTGATACGTTAAGATTGATAATGGGCATGTCGAAGCTTCCTCCATCTTTTGTAGGGGCGGGTTCCGTTCGTCACGCTCAAAGCCCTTGGTGATAGAGATAACGGTTCTTCTTCCCTCAAAATGTGCTGTTGGTTCAAGAAACCCGCCCTCCCCCGTTTCTTTGTGATATTGATTTTTCACGTTGGAGAATAATAGTAGTTGAGCTTCGTTCAAATGTCAAGAACATTTCACAGAATGCCGATCCCAAGCATAACTCTGCGTCTGCAAATCCATTTTTGGTCAATTTGTGAATTAGTCAATTATTATAATGTCGGATTAACTTTAAGCGATTTTCCATTACTTGGTGAAATTTACTAGTTGAAGTAATCATAGGATTCCAGTTTTCGGCTTCAGTTCTCAGTTTACAGGTTTTTCGATCTCTCCAGTAAGTAGGCATATAGTAGTCATTTGCTGTCGTGTAAGTAATGGAAGTAGTCATGATTTTTTGGTGAAAATGCTGTAAAACATTGGTGCTAAAGGATTCAGCGATCCATACTAAGTAATGAGAGTGATCAGACTTACTTATACCAGTTTCATAAAATGACCGTGCATTAGAATATGGTTGCCGACGGGACAGGAATGATACTGTTGGCGAATTCAATCTGGGCAGTTTTCAGTGGGATTTGATGCCAGTTTGTCTAGTATTGGATCAGTAATAATGCCACCTTGAACAAGCTGGCAGCATGTTCTACTTAATTCGCCAACATTATCATTCCTGTCCCGTCGGTAATGCACAGCTAAATAATGAAAATGGTATTAGACACAAGACTCAAGACACTGAATTGCAGATGAAAGAGAATCTTCTGCATCCTGAGTCCTGCGTCTCCTATTATATTTATCGGTGTTTGAAGGGAAAAATGTGAATATGGATAGAAATGGCGAGAGCACTGGCAGCTTGCCTGCCAGTGCTGTAATATGTGGCATTAATGGAATGCTATGGCTAGTGGGATTTGGTTTCACCCCATGTCGAGAGAATCTTCCCTTTCGGTTCGACGCTTGAGCCTTGCGCGGGCGGCAGGAATCCGGTGTCATACACTTCCACTGTTGGTATACTTACACCATTAAAAGAATCCCTGCCGCCAATAGCATAGATTCTCCCGCCTATTGCACTGGTGGATAGATCCATCCTTGCCGTTGGCATATCTGTCTTCGTTGTCCAGGTATCTTTGATTGGGTCGTATGCTTCCACAATGCTGAGACCTACATCGTTTCCAAGTGGAATACCCGCTCCGCCAAAAGTATAGATTATCCCATTCACAACACTGGCAGCATGATCCCCTCTGGGATTTGGCATGGTGCTATCCATCGTCGTCCATGTGTCCGTAGCTGGATCATACATATCCACCGTTTCGCAGCCTATCCAGTCAGCTGCTTCTGGAGCCCCTCCGATGACATAGATTTTTCCATCCACCACACTGGCGGTATGAAAGCGTCTTCCCGTTGGCATTTCAGCCTTCGTTTCCCATCTGTCCTCAACTGGATCATAAGCTTCCACTGTTGGAAGGCCCGGGCCGTTGCCGCCCTGGAATCCTCCAGTGGCATAGATTATCCCATCAGCCACACTGGTAGTCACCGTGGCTCTTTCCGTTAGCATATCAGTCTTCGTTGTCCATCTATCCTCCTCCGGGTCGTATGCTTCTACCGTCGACATGGCCCTCCAGGGAGGGTCATCTTCCCTACCTCCAATGGCATAGATTATTCCATTAACCACGCTTGTAGACAGCCAGTATCTTGCCGTGGGCATATCAGCCTTCCTAACCCATCTATCCTCCACCGGGTCATAAGCTTCTACTATAGAGACACGTGCTCCATCTGCGATTCCCCCGATAGCGTAGATTATCCCATCTATCACACAGGTGGATAGACGATCCCTTGCGGTTAGCAAATCAGTTCCCTCTGTCCAGATATTCTCCGCACCGGGAGCGGCCATGGCGGCGTTCTGCGGATCGGGAGGCTTGAGTTCCCCATTATTTTCGTCCGCCTGCTTGTAGGCGACGAACGGTATCTCGGAGACTTCCATCATATCCACAGGTATCTCCCCGGCTTTCAGCACCCTGGTCTCCACAGGAAGCGAAGAACCGGCAGGAATGGAAATATCGTTGGTTATGCTCACGTGCGGATTAAGGCTGAGAACTGCGACAATAACTCCCGCTGCTAATGATAATCCCCACGGAAGGCCTCCCATCCGCGGCATGGGATCGATTTTTATGCGTTTGACTGCTTCTACAATACGGAACGTGAAGCCGGTCGGTAGCCTCTGGCTCTCAAAAGTCGTGTCCATCATCGCTATCATCTCCTCCCTCAATTGCGCTCGGGCCCTGCTTAGTCGCATCCCGATAGCACCAGGGGATGCACCAAGCGCCTTTGCCATGTCTTTGATAGTCATGCCGCCAAAATAATGGAGCACCAGCACCTCGCGGTATGCATCAGGCAGCGAATCCAGCGCCCCTTGAAGGGATTCATCCAGTTGGTCCCTGCGGTAGGAATCCAGGGAAGGAGCATCTATCACCTGGAGGTCCTGATCCTCTATAAAGTCCCGGTCAGCGCGTTTTGACCTAATGCGAAGCAGGTCAGTACAGCGCGCATAAGCTATCCGATACAGCCAGAAGGCGAGACTTTCCCATCGTCTCAAGGTGCGCAAACCTCGATAGGCTTGCAGAAAGACCTCCTGCGTAACATCCTGAGCATCCTGGAAGTCACGGAGCTTATCATAGGCAAATGCATAGATCCCCTCTTTGTATTTGTCCACGAGCATGCCAAAAGCTCCCGGCTCCCCGTTGAGGCATTGATGTACTATGTTGCCATCTTCTGTCCGCATAACCTTGCTCCTCTATGTCCCTTCACTATATAAGCCGTGACGAATAGCAGAAACTTAACATAGAGATCCAAAAAAGTTGGCGGCGCCGCCATGAAGGACACTACAAGCTGTATTATACGTCCGGTATAGCCTGCGCGTCAATCATCTTTGGTCGATCTGCTGAATTACCAGGAGACGGAAAGGGCGGGTTTTCTCAATCAGTCGGACATTTTGAGGGAAGAAGATCCGTTATCTCTGTTACTAAGGGCTTTGAGCGCGATAAACGAAACCCGCCCCTACAAAAGCGCCTATGGACACGACATGTCGTGTCCCTACGTCATAGAACATAAGTTACTTGCCGACTGGACCAGTATAGCTTGCCAACGCGTGTTTTTTCTGTTAGGATATTCAGGCGATGTCACAATTTCGCCGTATTAGGATATTTCATTCGCAAATAGGTACAGGATATGCCTGACAGACAAGAGATCAGCCCGCATACTATATCCGCCCGATCTCTATTCATCGGCCTGGTGCTGGTGGTATTCCTGTCAGCCATAACTCCCTACGTGGAGATGGTGATCGCCGGCACGCAGATCGGCTCTATCTGTCCGCCGGCCGGGGCGTTCTTTCTGCTGGTGTGCCTGGTGCTTGGCGTAAATCCCCTGATAAGAAGGCTTGGCAGGCGGAAGTGGCGCGGTCTCAGACAGGGAGAATTGATAACCATATACTCACTCCTGATATGCACTGCTACCATATCATCCGTCCAGTTTGTCCAGTTTCTTGTGCCTATGATAACGGGCGCTTTTTACTACGCCACCCCGGAGAATGGCTGGGCTGACAGCATACAGCCTCTCATACCGGATTGGTTCAGCCCGGGAAGCTCAGAAGCCATAAAAGCTCTATATGAAGGGCTGCCCGGGCACTCGGGGATACCCTGGGGGCCGTGGGTCAAACCATTTCTCTTCTGGTCGCCTCTGCTGATAGCGTTTTACTTTGTAATGATCTGTATATGCGCTATACTTCGCAAACAATGGGTGGAAAGGGAGAAGCTGGCTTTTCCGCTGGTGCAGGTGCCGCTGGAAATGACTGAGACCGCAAAGGGAAATGGCTCGCATATCGTAGGGGCATTTTTCAAGAACAGGCTTATGTGGATCGGGTTCGCGATACCTGTAATATTTCATTCCCTGGACGGTCTGCACCAGCATTTCCCGGATGTTCCCATGCTTCAACTGCGCATGATAAACATCGGCTCATACTTTGTGGGCAAGCCCTGGAACGCGGTGAACCCGCTCTACTTTTCCATATATTTCAGCGTCATTGGCTTTGCTTACCTGCTGAGCCTGGAACTGTCATTCAGCTTCTGGTTTTTCTTTCTGTTGCTGAAGGCTGAGGAGATACTGGGATCGGCTATCGCATGGAAGACGTCAGCCGGCCTCTGGCGGACAGGGGTATTTCCATTCGTTATAGCGCAGCAATCTGGCGGCTTTATCGCCCTAGTTCTCGTATCCCTGTGGCTGGGCAGAGGTCACCTGAAGCGTGTGCTGGCAGTTGCCTTCCTGGGAGCCGGAGATGATAAGAATGAACCCCTGGCTTACAGATGGGCTGTTCTGGGCAGCGTGGGTGGAATTATGTTTATATCCTGGTGGTGCTGGATCGCTGGAATGTCTTTCCCGCTGGCCCTATCGTTGTTCGTCCTCACGTACATATTCATGCTTGGCTCCACCAGGATGATGGCAGAGGGCGGGATCAACTTCCTCTGGTCGGCGCAGAGCTGCCCGAACTATATACTCCACAGCATTGGCGGCCGGAACTTCTTCAGAGACAGAAACGGGTTGATGCTGATGACACTTCCCTTTGTGGTGTGGAATTTCAGAGGGCTGGTGGTTCCCGAGGCTATGGAAGCGTTTAAAATGGGCACGCATAGCGGGATAAACATGCGAAAGCTCACGTATTGCATCATGCTCGCCATCCCCATCGCTATGATTGTGGCGTACTGCTCCATGTTATATCTGAGCTACAGCTTCGAAGGCGGCGGTCTGGCCATCGATCATTACAGATTCGTCCACGTGTCTAACAGGCCGTACCAGGAATTGTCTTCGGTATTGGTGGACCCCAGCGGGTTCAATATGACCAGGGTAGCTTTCATCGGAGCAGGTATCGCTTTCGGGCTTTTCCTGATATTCATGCGCAGCCGCTTCCTGTGGTGGCCTTTCCACCCTATCGGCTACGCTGCCAGCACCACCTTCGCTATGTGGTTCCTGTGGTCATCCATAATTGTGGCCTGGCTGTTCAAATTCGTAATCCTGCGCTACGGCGGCCTGAAGCAATATAGACGGACGCGGCCGGCATTTCTCGGTCTGATATTTGGCGAGCTATTCATGATAGTCGTTTTGCTTATAGTCGAGGGTTTCACAGGCGTCAGGGCGCATTCGCTTATATTTTTTCAGTAGGTCGATTGGTCTATTGGTGAATGTTATGTACGCTCATAACACTTTGGTAAATTAACTATCATAATATGTTATACCTGTTTTGTTTAGAAATGAGACTTACTCCATCCCCGGATCACCCCCATCCCAACCTTCCCCCATCAAGGGGAAGGGGTTCTGATGGTTGATCTGATAAGTATCATTTCGAACTGTAAGAGGTATAACTCCGCCCATCAGAGTTGAAAACGCAGATGCCATGCGCCTTCCCCCTTGATGGGGGAAGGTTGGGATGGGGGTGATGTTATGACACTTTATTACTCAAAATGTTATCAGTATTTTCGGAAGAAGCTGAAATTTATCACATATAACAGGGTCTTTATATTCTCCCTTTTCATTGCAAATCTGCTGAAATTCAGGAATCTGGGACATAAGACCATCAAATACTGGGACGAGTTGTTCCACGCTATCGTGGCCAGAAACCTGATGAAGCATTTCTTCAAGCCCACCCTGTTGGATCAGCCTTACCTACCTTATGATTATACAAGCTGGATGCAGAGCCATGTATGGCTGCACAAGCCGCCCATTCCCCTCTGGCAGACGCCATCTCATAACATATATTCGGAGTCAACACGTTCGCTCTCCGTCTCCCTTCTGCCATAGTAAGCGGACTTACCGTGTTCATCACCTACATGATCGGCTCTGAGCTTTACGATAGAAAGGTGGGATTCGTCGCAGCCTTCCTGCAGGCGATCAATCCATTAATGATGAACCTGGTGCAGGGCTATACCTTCCCAGACCATATTAACGTGGCTGTGGTCTTCTGGGTGGAACTATCGTGTTATCTGCTGGTAAAAGCTGTAAAGACAGGGAAGACCAAATATTACATCTGGTCGGGAGTCGCTCAGGGATTCGGATACCTGTCGAAAAGCTACCTGTGTCTGGTGAGCTTCGGAATTGCGATAGTGATGCTCATCATCACCAGGACGCGCATCCTCGAATCCCATAAAGCGAACATAAGCTTTAAGAAAGTGATGGTTCAGATTTTGCTTTCCATACTGGTCGCTGCGCCCTGGGTCATATTCTGCCTGGTGAAATACACGAAGGAGTTCATCTATGAGAACAACATGGTGCTGGCACATTTATACACAGAAGTGGAGATATGGGAGAAGCCCTGGGATTGCCATCTGTTCGAGTATATGCCCCCGCACTATCCATACTGGTATCTGATAATCTTCGTCTCTTTCTTTTTTCTGCTGGCTTACGCGATCAAGAACAGGAAACTGAGCGACCTGTATATCTCCATCTGGATCATCGTGGTAATAATCCCTCTATCCATGAGCACGTCAAAAGTTCCAGCAGGAATGGACATCGCCGCTGCCGCTTTGCTTATATGCTTTGCAGCCGTGTATTTCAGGATAATCCGCGGAGATCGCGAAGTCCCGGTGGTAGGCTATTTCGCTCTGGTTTTCTCGGTGTTTTTCCTTTCCCAGTGGCCTCTTCATCTGCCTGATACGGTTAACCTAAGTTTCGCCCAAACAGGGACAATATGATGGTAAACACCAGTCATAGCGCATCTGAGGGGATGTTCATTTGCTCTGAGTCACGATCTGCTTGCCACCTAGTCCCATTTTGTGCTTCTGTTGGGTAATCTTGAGTATCTCTTCTGGAGTCATCTCCCGCTTGGGCAGTTATGACTTCCAGTATCTCACTATCCTCCTGTATTTTCGACGGTAGAAGATATATCCATCCCGGTCTTCTCTTTGACAACCTCAATACAGGCCCTCAGCAAATCAAACTCAGAGTGCATCAGGATCTCCGCCTCCGCCTTCAGTCCAAGCTCCTCTGTACCATGAATTTTTATCCTCAGGATGATGAATAGGTAGACTACAGCTTTGAGTATCAGGTAGAAATCGAAGTTCTGCAATTCCCTCCCGGTCATCTCGCGGTAATATCCCAGGAACATTTCTGTCACAACTGCCCATCCATCAGATGGATCGATCGCTCTAAGAAGCAGGGGCAGCCAGCATACATCATAGGCCGCATCGCCTATGGACACATTTTCCCAGTCCACTATGGCTGCTATCTCTCCTTTGTTTACCATCACATTTCCCGGATGGTAGTCGCTGTGCAGGAGGACTTAGTGATCAGATGGCAGCTTATTCGCTTCCAGCCAATCCAGAATCGGATTCAGGCAGTCAATTTCCCAGGCCTTGCACCGTTCCCGCAACCCTGACAGGCACAGGTTTATATACCCATACTCCCCTTCAGGTGGATCAAGGAAATCGAATCCTATGCTCCTCCAATCCAGCGTATTTATGTCTGCCAGAATCCTGGAGAATTGCTTCACCAATTCCGCAAATTCAGCATTCTTCACCAATTCCGCAATTTCAGCATCCATCATCGAATCCAGGGCTTTCCCCATGTCTTCCCCTTCTATCTTTTCCATAATAATAAAGCTGAAGCCGGGGATCTCTTCGCCCATGTCGTATACTTTTGGGACAGGTATAGACGTGGGATATAGTTTTTGCAGCGCCTGAAATTCTCTACGTAGTTGCCCATTCTCTCTGCTGACGCGGAGGATCAGGTTTTCACTGTGCCTCCCTGTCCCTTCGTCATATTCGAGGCGGAAAGAATACATATGGTTGGTGAGACCTCCCTCAATGTCTGCTATATCAGATATTCCAACGTTTTCCTTTCCCTGTAGCTTGCTCCGATAATACCTCTTCAGAGTTTCGCTAGCCTGGCAGATACTAAACAATATGTATTTCCTCCATTTGCCGTTGCTCGTTATTAGTCGATGAATTTCATCAAGGTGTAAATGCCAGCAAAATCTAATGTGACAAAGTCAAGTTAGCTCTTGTGACAATTCCGTACCCATTCATAGCAGCTTCTTCCAATCACTGGATTTGTCGACAATCATACCTCTTTCTGCCACGTTTAGCAAGCAGTTCCTCACATCCCGGAAAAGACATAAATCAATGTATTATCGAGAATAGAGTAATCTAGCCAGCTTTTTCGGATCGAGGTCGTCGCTTTCGCGGAGGACCTCCGCGCTTCGAATACCTCTGCCGACTGCCCTCGCATAAATTAGCGGCTGCGCGCCACTTTAGCTTCCGCAGCGATAAAGTAATGATAGATGTCGCGTTTTTCTGGTAAACTTTCTTGATATATGGCAGGTCTTATCTATGTAAACGTTTGTGCAGTGAATAAGCCACATTTGCTCTTTGTAAAGGGCATTCGAGACTTCAATTGCTGGGTCCGTCTTTCACCCGTGGGCGGCTCGGTTCGCAGCCGTTGGGCGGCTGATGAGACAAATGGCAAAAGGAGCATAGAGTATGGTCCGGATTGAAAGAACCTCAGCAGAAGACGCTGAAAAGCTGAGACAGATTGGTATGCAAGCCTTTGCAGAAGACACTGAGAGATATGGGGCAAGCCCGCCAGGGATAGACTTGGTTGAGAACCATCGGGAGTGGATAGAGAAGTATCATTATTACTATACTTTTGCACTTTTTGTGGTTGTTGTGAATTTGTGCTGTTGAAAAGAAATGTCGAAAAGGAGTACCGACATTGAGCAGATAAAAAAACACAATATGCTGTATGATTAACTATAAAACCCACAATATATTGTGGAATTTAAATCCAAGAAATCTTAAAATTCGATCTCGTTGGAATTATCCTCC
>Ga0114922_10003600_pt1 | contig 14419 bp, 7 predicted proteins | sample AartaG_FD_100975 | JGI IMG/M metagenome (GOLD analysis project Ga0114922, IMG submission 100975) | Deep subsurface microbial communities from Aarhus Bay to uncover new lineages of life (NeLLi) - Aarhus_00045 metaG | ecosystem: Environmental > Aquatic > Marine > Oceanic > Sediment | place: Aarhus...
CGATTTATACCGGAATCGGTAAGTGTCTTTCGTTCGGAACTTATCTGTTGTCTGATATCCTCTGCTATTTCGTTTTGTCGCCGGTCGAGCTGCTGTGCCTGGTCACGCATATTTTGCATCTGCTCGGTAAACTGACCGGAAGTATTTCGCCGAAAATCGTCACGCATCTGTTCCAGCTCACGTTGTGCACGCGTAGCGGAAGTTATCGCCCTCGAGAGCATACCCTGTTCCAATTCCTCGGCCGACTGACGAATTCTTGAGCGGCTCTGATCGAGCTGCTGTCTTGCATCTACCATACGCTGGCGGTTTTCCGACCTCTCCATTCGCTGCTGAAGCTCGTCAACGTCCTGCAGGGCCTGAAGCTGCTGTTCTGTGAGACGCTTGAGCTGCCGGCGAATCTCCTGCTTTTGCTTCTCATTTTCGGCCTGCTGAAGCGCGGCCTGTGCCTCTTTGAGTCTTTCGCTCATTTCATTCTGCCGTCGGGCCAACTCGCGAAGTCTGTTAAGAACCTGAAGGTCCTCTCGTTGTCTCTGCTGCTGAGACTGAGCCAATCGCTGAGTTTCGTACCTATTCTCCTTTTGCGTCAGCTCCAATTGCTGCAATTGCTGGTCAGAACGGCGGCCGGAGCTACCAGAACGGGAGTTGCCGCCTCTGCCTGTGCTGCTGCCCCGTGCAACCTGATTATCGAGATCTTTTAGTTTAAGCAGCTCTTGATATGCCAACTGCTCGGAGGCCAATGCCGGTGTCAGTTCTTTTGTTGAAGCCGATTCATCCGCCTTGTTTAAATGTTTCAGCGATGTCTCCATATGCCTGGTAGCTTCCTGCAAGGTTTTCATCGCGGAGGAATCTTGCGCCCGTGTCATAGCCGATTGGGCCTGCTGCAACACATCAGCCTGCGATTGGTGTACGACACCGAGATCTTTTTTGTGGTCGTCAATCCCACCCGACATTTCGGCCTTCTGCTTAACATTCCAGGTAGCGCTGATAATCTGCTTCTGCAGACGGGCGAGCTGTTCGCCCTGTTGGCCCTGTTGCTGACCGCTTTGCCTTTGGTTCTGATTGTTCTGCTGCTGGGATGACTGGCTTTCGCGGAAAATCTCTTCAAAGTGACGAACTTCGGCAAAATATATATCGCTGGAAGTTCTTCGGTTTCTGCCGCCCGGCCCTACATCGTCGGCCCAGAAGAAGTACGTAAGTAACTGGTCGGGCCGGGCGTTAATCTCTTCAAGTGCCAATAAGTGCTGAATATGTAAATTCTCGTTTGATAGCACCGACTGGCCCAGCGTGATGTCTCTACTTTGAGTGCCGGCAAGTGTATAGCTCAGCCCATAGCCGGTCACGCCGTAGTCATCCGATACTTCTGCTTCCAGGCTCAATTCCTCCAAAGGCGACGCAACAACGTCGCGATTGGGAAATAACGGCTTTAGTTCGGGGGGGAGGTTTTTATGGACATCAATTATAAAACGCGGTGGTATTTTATTTTTCAGTCCCTGAGCGTCGGTCAGGTAAAGCTCATATCTTTGATTCTGGGTTACGGTCACTGAAGTAGTATAGATGTTCGGCTGCTCATTATCGGCGATTAAATTGAGAGCTGACTGGCTTTTAGCCATAAGACGCGCCGTAATTACCGGTTTGTTAAGAGTAAATGTCAGGGTGACATCGGAACCTTCGACAACACTGATTTGCCGTGTGTCTTTGATAACTTTCTCAGGCAATTTCGTATATGGAGGATACACGATCCTGGCATCCGCTTTTCGAAGCGCGGGGTGCTCGAAAGCACTTATTCTAAAGTTGTCCGTTCGCTTATTCGCGTATTCGACATGATAAATCAGGTTGTTATTGACCTCCGGTATGAGTCCACCGAACACGGGGTCGTCAAGGTTTTTTGTCAGGATGATCCGCTTTTTGTCCTGTTCAGACGGGCCTATCCAAAGCGTTGCTTCCGGAGGCACCCGCCCGTCAAAGCGTGCCATAATAACTACCGCGGTTCCTAATTCCACGGTGGTGTCTCCAGGACTAACGGTGATATTATAATCTTTACCGGCCAGCACACCTCTTTTGATTGTGAAAAGAGAGGGGGTAGATGGTAAAAGCTGTGAAAGTGCTATGATAATAAATGACAGCGCTGCAATTCCACCAAAGTGTGCCAGGAAAAGTCTTTTTGATGATATACTTCGAAGCCAGTCGTGTTTACCCGCGTGTCTAAGAGCATCACCTATAACTCTTTCCTGAAGATAACCAAATTGGCCACCGAGTCCCTGTGGTTCTTGTTCTATTGCGGCTAATAAAAGAGCCTGCATATCGGGGTGTTGCTGCTCAATATTTCGTGCAACAGCCCTGTAATCCGGGTGCATTTGACTAAATTTATATAAGACTATAACCGTCGCCAGCAGAGTTGAGATGCATAGTGCCCAGTTTACGACAGGTGAATTACACCCCCAAAGCCAATTAGCACCTATCAAACCGATACCAATGAGTGCCGAAACGAGCCAACAGGCCGACAACCACCACGCTAAATACAAACGCCTCCTGCGATTAACTATTGGTCGGAGTTGTTTGCGAAGAGCTTTTTCAATCATTTCATTTCTCCCTGCAGATTCAAAGGCGAACGGGTCAACCAGCCCGCCAGCCAAATCTCAATTAACGACACAGCCAATAGCACGACTAATACCCATCGCCACACTTTCTGCTCATATTCCAATGCGGCAAAACTTCTTTGACGTTTTGCAGGCGTAGTCTGTTCGACTTCAATACCTGAAGACTGCCTGAAGGAAACACCGAATCTTTCGATATCTTCAATTTGCATAGCGGCCGTCTGGCATTCCCGAGCCGGCAGGTTGACCGCGAAAAGATGATTGCCTGCGGATGTCTCAATGGTATAAATTCCGGGCAAGTCAGTCTGTGTAAAAACATTCTTACTGGCTTCCAGACTAACCAGAGAATCGTCGGGTTTGCGAATCTGTATGTTAGATGCTCCAGCCTTTATTGAGTGCGGTATTGATATATAGTCACCTACGAAATACTGTGATTGCCGTCCTGTAAGGACACCGCTATATTCAAGAATTGAGTATAGAAGCGGTACAAATTTTGATGAAAGTGCAAGCTGACTGTCTGAAGGGTGCCAGCCGCAGGTTAATATGAGCAGAGATCCTTTGCCCACCGGCATTTCAATCCAGGCGGGATCGCCACTGTCGAAATGAGCTAATACCTGAACGTTGGGCAAATCACCGATACTTATCCACCGGTATTTCCAAAAGTGTATCTGTGTGAAGTCTCCAAAGCGAGGCTCGGAGAAAGGCGTTAGCAGAGGATGTTTGAATTCAATCCGGCTGAGCATCGCGTATCGGTCAACATCGGCTTCCTCAGATTCGATGGATTCAATGTCTGAAAGGCCTTTCAAGGTTGTAACATCATCAGCAGACTTCATAACCAGCAGAAATGTTCGGCCAGATTCGAGGTATCGGCGCAGGGATGCAAGGTTATCACTGTTGATTTTATCAGCAGCAATGACCAAATGCGCTGTCTCAATGTCTGTGGCTGCGATAGTCTTATCACCTGGATGGGAAATGACATGAGGCTTGAGTGCGCGGGTAGTTCCAAAGGCCCACTGCAGGTAATATAACATTCCCTTCGAATCGGCAGGATTGTCACTGCCTATGTAAAGGATATTGACCTGCTGCTGTAAATATGGTGCTAAAAAGAGGGTATTGTCAAAGTCATGGTCGTCGCCCGTCAAAATCAGCTTTCGTGCTTGCAGCCGGTCTTCCCGGGCAGGGACACGCACAACAACACTATGGCCGGGCGGCGCATACACATCTTTAGCCTGGCTTGATGTTGTTGCAACTGACTCATCAGCCCAGTTCAGCCGAAATCGCTCTGTGGTCGCATCAGGTGAATTGATGATTCGGATACCCGCGAGGCTGTCATCATCGGGACTACCCGATCCACTGCGGTCTGCCACTAATTGTAATGCCGCATTGGTATTGCCCTGGCACTGTATCGATTTAACCAATAATTCCGTCTCTTCAGGCCATTCATAGGCGTTCATCGCTTCAAGGTTACTGCCCTTTTGCAGATCGCTGATAAGTACCACCTGGCTCATTGTATAAGTTTTTTGTCCGTCATCGACCTGGTCATCTTCAATAGCTTCGGCCGCACTGACCAGGGCGTTGCCAAGATTGGTAAGGGCCCAACTTAGTGATAGTTTCGATATTTGTTCTTTTATGATCGGAATTCGCCGGGCAGGATCCAATGCTGCCCATTGTTCGAATCCTATCAGTGTTTTAGTGCTCTGGTCGAAGCTTATTACACATACTCGGTCAGCTTCGACAACATCCTCCAGCACAGACTGTGCCTGGATGATTACCTGGTCCCAAATTCCGGCACGACGCATGGATGCACTGGTATCGATTAAAAGAACTATTCGTCTGCGGAGAGAGACCTGTCTTAGGGGAGCTTCACGCGGGAAAAATGGACGCGAGAACCCAAATGCAAGAAGGCATAGTATTATACACCGTAAAATTAGAAGCAACAGGTTCTCCAAACGGGTGCGGTTCTTGAATTTTGGTATTGAAGTACGCAAAAACATCAACGAGCTAAACGTTATGCGCTTCCTCGTTTGGCGCCTAATCATATGCAAAATAATCGGCAAAGCGACTGCAGATATACCCGCCAGAAATAATGGATAAAGGAAACTCATGTCTTATTCCTGCTTTTTGAACTACTTCTGTATCTCAGACGTTTTCTTCGTCTCATTCGGTCCTGCAGGAAGTCCAGCAAGGCCAAATCAAACGGACGATCCGTTGGGAACAAGTGGTAATCGATTCCCAGGTTTTGGCATATGGACCTTGCTACAGTCAGATGTTTTTCAAGCATACGTTTATAACCTGCCTGGGCATCGGACGGATTGACGTACATATTACGCCCTGTCTCTATATCCTGAAAGAGTGCCGGTGAATTAAAGTCAAATTTTAACTCGGAGGGGTCCAATACATGAAATACCACGACATCATGGCCACCCGCACAGAGATAGTTTAAATCTTGTTCGAGCCGGTTTATCGAGGTTAGCAAATCAGAAATCAGCACAATCAGGCTGCGTCTTGTCAACATTCCGGCGACATACTGCAACGGTGGACCCAGATCGGTCGTACTACCCTGTGGAGAAGCCTCCAGCGTGAGCATCAAGCGGCGGAGATAACCCGGCCGGTTTCGAGGTGTCAAATACTGTCTGATTTGATCGTCAAATGTCGCCAGCCCCACAGCGTCACCCTGGGTGAAGAGAAAATATGCCAACGTTGCGGCCAGTGTGCCGACGTATTGCGACTTAGTGTATTCTCCGGAGCCGTAGCCCATCGATCGGCTGTGGTCAATGAGCAGGTGGCAGCGAAGATTCGTCTCATCCTCGAATTTCTTTATATAAAATCGATCACTGCGAGCATATAACCGCCAGTCAATATAACGTGGGTCGTCACCAAGTGTGTATTGACGGTACTCGGTAAACTCGACTGAAAAGCCATGATAGGGGCTTCGATGAATACCCTTCCAGAATCCTTCGACTATAACCTTGGCTCGCAACTCCATCGATTTGATCCTCATCAGTGAAACCGGATCAATCATACCTTCGACGTTACTATTAGTGTTCGCCAATACGGATTCTGCAGCTTTATTTGTCATTTGGCGACTCATTCTTTGACTGATTTAAGCAGTCGATCTACAATTTTTTCAATTACTACACCCTCTGCCTCTGCACGGTAATTGATTAATATGCGGTGTCGAAGCACCGGATAGGCCATTGCCCGAATATCGTCGAAACTGACATGCGATCTGCCGTACAGCAGCGCTCGGGCCTTGGCACCAAGCACCATATACTGCGATGCTCGCAATCCGGCTCCCCATGTGACCCACTCATTTATAAAATCAAGCGAATTATCCGGACTCGGGCGTGATGCTGCTGCGATTCTCACAGAGTAACGTACGACGTCCTCGGCCACAGGGACCTTGCGAACTACACCGTGAAACTGCTGTAAGTCTTTGCCGGTGAATACCTGCTTGATAGGTTCGGGCTCAGCGGTGGTAGTCCGGCGAACGACCTCAACTTCGTCGTCTTCCGGAAGGTAATCTATCCAGACATTGAACATAAAACGGTCGAGCTGCGCTTCAGGGAGTGGATAAGTGCCTTCCATTTCGATAGGATTTTGTGTCGCAAAGACAAAGAACGGCTCGATTAGCGAATGGCATACACCTGCAGCGGTGACATGGTATTCCTGCATTGCCTCAAGCAGGGCTGCCTGTGTTTTCGGAGGCGTGCGGTTAATCTCGTCGGCAAGAATCATATTTGCAAAGATAGGTCCCTTTACGAAAACCATCTTTCGCTCTCCATCGGTTTGCTGAAGGATTTCAGTTCCGGTGATGTCAGCGGGCATAAGGTCGGGGGTAAACTGAATACGCTGAAATTTTAAGTTAAAAAGTTGTGTGAGCGATTTTACCAGCAATGTCTTGGCCAGGCCCGGCGCTCCGGTAATCAAACAGTGCCCACCGGCAAGAACCGCAATCAGAAGATGCTCGATAACATTTTCCTGGCCGATGATAACCTTTGAAAGTTCAGCACCAATACGCTGCCTTGCCTTGCTGATTTGTTCTACAGCCCATCGTTCGAATTCATAAGTTTTGGTCGCCAAAGTCATTTTCCTTTCAATGTGTCATTGCGTAAAAGACTATATTAATCCCCAGCGGGTATGCCTTCTTTTCTGAAAACTCCCGAAAATACCACTCGTCTTCGCCCTCTCGCTCCCAGCCGTCGCCTAAATCGGTGTTATGACAGATGATTGCCATCATACGGCCCTTGTCGTCATAGATGGCTTTGTAATGAGGAATTTGTGCGTCTTCCCGCTCCCAGGTGATACCATAATCACGACCCTGCAAAGCAGCGCCGATGCTGGGAATTTGCGGTTTCTCCTTTAGTGTAAATATCGCCGAGAAAACCGGGTGATCCAGGCCCAGCTCACGCGGCTCGCGATCAGGAAAAACACGCTTTATCTCATAATAAAAATTATACCACTCATCTTCACCCCAAAAATCATCAACCATAAGAAATCCGCCGTTCAAGAGATAGCTACGGAGAATCTTTACCTCCTCTCCACTGAAGACCAGACGGCCGGGCTCAACAATATAGATAAAGGGGTAATCGAAGAGTCTCGGATCCGTCAGTTCGAGTACCAACCCGTCAGGATTAACTTCCATCGAAGTCAATTGATGCAGGCGGAAAGAGAAGTTCAAATCGCTGTCTGGATAGTCCGTCGCCCAGTCGCCACCACGAAAACCCCGACCATATCCACCTCTATACCCGCGTCTGCCATATCCGGATGAATATCGAATTCGCACAAATGTGAAGACATCATGAGAAAATTCCTTATCGGGTTCCCAGTCAGGCACACCCCTTCGACGGGAATATCGTCGATTGTAATATCTCTGTGCAAACACCAGGCTCACACCAAAACACGCCACCATGAACAGAACTAAAAACCACTTTGATTTTGTCACGGTACGTCCCCCTGAATTGCCGGCAGCTTGTCCTGGTTATTTGGTATGGACCCGGATCCCGATGAATCGGAACGGGTATCGCTGATGATTTTCAACAATAAACTATGAGCCTTTCGAAAACGGGGCGCATCCGCCAGAGCCTCGAGTACATATCGTTTTGCAGTGCTTGGGTCTCGTTCCTGAAACAGCTTAGCCAGGCGGTAGTTGACATCCGCCGGGTCAGCGGGATCCAGCAAAAGCAGACGCCTGTATGATTCGATAGCTTGTTCGTTTTGGCCGAGTTCTTCGTTGGCCCGGCCCATCTGCAAATGAACCGTTCCAAGCATGGGATAGATCGCCATATATCTGTTTCCATTTTCAAGGATTGCAGACCAGTCCTTTTGCTCCATACCAATCTCCATGAGACGTCCATAGGCCTCCACTGCATTTGCTGAAATCGTGCCCAACTTGGTGAGCATCAGGCGTTCCTGTTCGGTCTCGTCGAGTTTTCGATATATACTGGCAAGAAGACTATAAGCATTTCCTTCGCCGGTATAGTTCGGATAAAGAGAGAGCAGCTTCTTGAGCGGTATCTGGGCCTGTTCCCAGTTTTCATCTGCCAAAAGATGGTTGGCACGCAATGTCAGGGCCCAAAAGCTGTTTGGGTGCTTTGTAAGCCATTCCGCCAAAGCCTCCGGGTCAGAAGGATCAACTTGTCCGGTCTCCGGCTCAGACCAGTCAACATCCTGAGCCAGATCCTCGGCTAGTTTTCGAGCAAAGACCTCAAATTGCTTTTCGATTTTTTCAATCGGAGCAGTCCTCCTGGAGATGACCGTGTTGATCTCGTCGCCTTCAGCCAGGTCCGCAAGTATAGCTTTGAGAGACGCCAGGCCAAACTTATCGACAAGAAACTCCACCACAAGTGAGGATTCATAGTAGGCAAACTGCAAGTGCATTGGTGTAGGCGGACTCAGAAACGCACTGCTTAGCCTGCTAATCGGGACCAGCTCTCCTGCGAGGATCATTTTACGATACTCCGAATTCATGTGTTGACCCCAGGCGGGATTGCGCTGTTTTTCTTCATATACGGAAATACCTTCACTGAGCCAGCGCGGCATTTTGTTTTCTGTCAGATTGAGTGTGACTACATGACAAAACTCGTGCCACAAAGTTGCCTCCCAGTTTACTGCTCTGGAAGCCCTTGGACTGTTTGCGGTAATTACATTACCGAAGCAGACACCGAGAAAACCATCCCCTCCGGGCATGCCAAACGTGCGCACGGCGAAATCCTGCTGATTAGGGAACAACTCCAATGTAACGGAGTCACTCAATTCAAGGCCGTATTTCTGACATAGTTGGGATTTGGCCTGCTGTAACAATTTCAAGACCCTTTTACCGTACACAGCCGCTTCGAGCTCGTCCATTCGAATGATGAATCCGTCCGCAGTTAGAGTTTTGAACCTTGACATACTATCTCGAAGATTGACAAGGTTGTACGCCAGGACATTATACTGGTCAACCTTGTAAACCTCCTCAGCCAGAGTCCATCCCTTTGATTCGTCGCCCAGACGAAGCAAATCTTCGGTCAACTGTATCTTTGCTGCAAGATATTTCCGATCAAATTGCAATGCTCGACGCTGATAAGCTGCTCCTTCTGCAAAACGATATTTCTGGGACAACTTTCTGCCGATCAGATAATCCACTACCGGATTTTTCGGCCAAAACTTCAGCGCATTAGCGCGGCAGCTCTTGACCGTATTAGGGTCATTACCCAGATGAGATATAACCGCACGCAAAGCCCAGGTCTCTGAGTGCCACGGATTAACAGCAACAGCCTGATCAAGCAATTTGCCCGCGGAAGCATAGTCTTCGCAATCGATTTGATGTTCTGCCAGAAGCAATAAGGAAGGCACATGGTTCGGATTTATAAAAAGAGCCGCATCTAATGATTTGATCATTAATTTCCTGTCACTATGGTAAAATGCCTTGGCTAAACCGCAATGCATGTCCGGGTCGTCGCCGAACCGTTCGAGAGCTTTTCGATACTGACTGGCGGCCAGATCGTAATCCTGCTTATCCAGTGCCAGTGCTGCCGATGCGAGATAGGCTTCACGGCAGTTCGGGTCAATTCTTAAGGCACGGTTAAAAAGCTGCTCAAGAATAATCCGTGGTTCGGAGCCAAGCAGAAGAAGCGTTTCTCCGAGAGCCACCAGATCCGGCGGGTCCCAGAATTCTAATTTGAATGAACCGCCATAACGGTAGATTTTTTTAAGCATTTCGGAAGCACGATTGGTTTGGCCGCAAGATAGATGCGCCTTATGCCCAAGCTTTAAGAAGCGAGAACTCATTGGATAACGAAGAAGGGCCAAATCAATTTCTTTTGCGGCCTTGTGATATTGGCCCATTGCCATTAGCGACTCGACCATCAGAGCCCACAAGTGCCTTCTGCTTCTGTAGGTGCTGTCTTCGATGGCTTTTCGAGTTAATTCAAGGCATTTTTTGTATTGACCGGTCTTAAATTGTTCGCGGGCGACGTCAATATCTTCGGCGTATGCGGCTTGTTTTCTACCAAATATAAAACCGATACAAGCCACCACCAAAAAAATACGTCTATGGTGCAACATGTACCTGAAGAAAAAAGCCATATTATATCTACTCAACTAACTGTAGATCAAAATCTTTAATTATTTAACTCAAGCGGACCCGGCTTAAACGCGTGCTGCTATCGGTGCAATACAACCGTCTTCCAGTCCTCAAAATATTATAGCTTATATATAGTATAGCGTCAATAAGATGTATTGTTCGTATTTAAGAAGTCAGGCTTCGGATTAATTCTCATGCGGCAGGATCGGTCCCCGCCATACGCTGCCGCCAAACGTGGTGATATACATTAGACTATCATCAGCCGGGTCAAACACCACTCTTTGAATATTCGAGAACGGTAGATCATCGAAGGCTTCCCAGGTACGACCATTGTCCCGTGTTAGCCACAGGCCGGCACCAGGCGCTCCTTCAGTAAGAGTCATATATATCCACCCCTTGAATTCAGGGTGAAAGTATCCACCAAAGGTCTGACGCGCTTTTCGCCCGATACGTCTCCATGTTTTTCCACCATCTTCTGAGCAGTACAATCCCCCGGACATGTCCTGCCGGTTCGAATCACAGGTGCCTATAAGAATTATATTGCTATCCCCCGGATGGACTGAAAAATCCTTGGGATACAAGAAAAGTTGAGATGTATTGACCTTTTCCCATGTCTCTGCGCCGTCCCTGGATCGGTACAATCCTACACCCTCGCTCATGAGCGGCTTTCCATATGCCGGACGCTTGGCGCATACCATCGCAAAAAGCGTACCGTCCCTGTGCAGAATCACGCGAGAGACCCGCATGTTCTGTGTGTGGCCCAGGCCCTTTTTCTTCAGCGTCCATGTTTTACCGTCGTCTATTGATTTATACACACCTTCCATGAAGACTCCGGCGTAAAGCGTACGCAGAATTTTGGGACTCATGGTGTCAAGCACGATGGAGGTCACCGGTTTTAGTGGGATGCCCTGAGCTTCGTGCTTCCACGAAGCTCCGAAATCACGTGAGATACATACGCCTCCGGGACGGTTGTGGCCGTGACGTTCGGAAATGATATTGTCGTTGGGAATATCGTGAACATTGGAGAACGCACCCCACATCTTTCCGGGTATATCCGGGTCGAACGTTATCTCGTAACAGGTGTTCCTCCATGGTGCCCATGAGTTCTTATCCCACCAGACCCACGTCTTACCGCTGTTAATTGATCGAGCCAGGCCGATATCCGTATAAGCAATGTAATGTCTGTTCGATTCGAAGGGGTCTATATAGTAATGCCATGTAGTAGTGACCACCAGGCCGTTGCATACCCATTCACAACCCGGTTTGGGCTCCTGGTCGGCAGCGGGATAAGTATGGCCGTTGAACCACGTTTCACCGCCGTTATGTGTGATATAGCATTGACTCCTTACCAGAATGACCCGGTTGGGATCGGTGTTGCATATGGCAGCTCCGAAAGGTGCATCACCTCCCTTGTAGGATTGTCCGGTGGAGGCGGTGACGTAGTTGGGAGCAACATTGTAACGCTCGAAACGCGGATCCATGAAGTACGTGTCGCGCCAGGTCAGGCCCGCGTCATCGCTTCGATATACCGTGTCATGATGGGGCGGGTGAAATCCTGTACTTGTGTTCATAGCGTACACAGTGAGTGGTTTAGTATTCGTGGTGAGAAGCTGATTGTATTGGGCGATAGAACCATAGGCCCATTGATCGGCTTTTTTTGTATCCGTGTTGATACCCGGACCCATGGCTTGTTGCCAGGACCGGCCGCGATCTCTTGAACTATAGATACCACCCTTGAAGGTGCCGTTCTCATCTTTGCTGGTTATGGTGCAATAAAGCACAATGAAGTTTTCTTTCGAATCGGAACCACCGGCGAATCCCTGTATTTCCTTCCATGGCAGGCCGTCTGTCTTTTCCTCCCATTTCTTCCCCCCATCGTCAGAGCGCCAGATGCCCTTATTTGTGGCAGCGAACATAACGCGGCCTTTGTTGGTACGGTCAAAATGAAATCCTATCACCTGGCCATTGGGTCCATTACATGCTGTCCACGTTGAACCTGCATTTCGTGACAACCAGCATTTGCTGTTGCGAGTACCAACAAGCATGATGTTTGGATCGGGTGGATTTATCGCAATTTCACCGTACAGAGATTCCCTGAGATTACCTACTGGTGTAAAGGTTCTTCCCCGGTCGCGGCTGATTCGCAGGCGTCCCCTTGAGGAAGCGTAAATGATGTCCTGATTTGATGGATGGAAGCCCGGCCGGCATCTCGTATCAGTTCTGAGTTGCGCATGGTTAATCATACGCCAGTTTCTGCCGCCGTCCTCGGAAATATACGCCGCGCTCATGTCGCAGTTGAGCATCATCAGGTTATGGTTCGCCGGAGATATCGCTGGCGAAAACATTCCGCCTCCACCTGACAGGCCGACAGGCTCCCAAATAATCTGTCTATCGAGATTCTCCGAATGGGTAGCATTCTGCTCACTGTACATCAATATAACAAGCAGCAGTAAAAATCCGCAACAACGTAAAAACAAATATATCCCACGGTATTTCATGGTTTAATTCTTCCTTTAGTTGATTATGCAATCTGTTGTCGTCAGCAAGAATAAAACAAAAACACTTTTCAGTCAGAATATGATTTCAGTTCTGCTGATTATTTTACTGTTACCGTGTTTAGTTTCAAGAACCGTTTTCGTTTCAATGTTTTCCACTTTTTCAATATCACAGGTTTAGCTTTATTTTGAAAATATAGATTCAGCTTGCCCCCGACCGTCTAATGCGTTACACTTCTTTTGTTTCTCAGGTAAAAAAATCCAAGTTGCCGGCTGGTTACGGACTTGTCAAACTTAGAAATTGAAATTGGAGGAACTATTATGAATGAGCCGAAAATAAAACAATACAAAGCTATTTCGAGACGTGCTTTTTGCCGGTCGGCAATTACTGCGGCCATAGCGCTCCACTATCTCAAGCCATCCGCTCAGGCATCGCAGATGAAAGGAAAGGTCAAATTCTACAAGAACCTGGGGCACGGTCACATCGGAGTAAGGGCCAATCAGCAGCAAGCACTTGAGTATGCAGTTAAGTATGGTTTTGACAGCATTACTCCCAGTCTTGGTGAATTTGTAAACAAATCTACCTCTGAAATCCGTGAGTGGTTGGGGACAATGAAAGATAAGGGTATTCGATACGGCGCAGCAGGTCTTCCTGTGGAGTTTCGAAGAGACGAAAATCGGTTTAAGGCGGATTTGGCGCGACTGCCCAAACAGGCGGCTGTTTTAAGACAATTAGGCGTCAAACGCATAGCAACCTGGATTATGCCCGGCCACAGAGAACTCACGTATCTGCAACATTTCAAGCAGCTTACAAAGCGTTTTCGTGAAATAGCGAATGCGCTCAAAGACAACGATATCAGGCTGGGTCTGGAATTTGTTGGGCCACGAACATCTCGGGCAAGGTCTCGTTTTCCATTTATAAGCACTCAGATTGGAATGATGGAACTGGTGGATGCAATCGGAACTGGAAATGTAGGTCTTCTTATGGATAGCTGGCATTGGTACACCTCACATGGGACGGTTGAAGAGCTGCTGCAGTTATCGAATAAAGATATCGTACATGTACACGTAAACGACGCTCCATCGGGTATTCCTGTCGATAAGCAAATAGATAACCGCCGGGCACTACCGGTAACAACGGGAGTTATCGATATGAGAGGATTTATTAACGCCTTAGTCAAAATCGGTTACGACGGTCCGGTGGAATGTGAACCATTCGATCAGGAATTACGCAAAATGGAAGATAATGCAGCCCTGCGAAAAACCATCGCATCGCTTAACCGTATATGGGACCTGATCGACGTTTGAGCAAACCACGCCCTACGAAATAAATAGACATACATCTTACTGCAGAGATATTAATCGCAGGAATGTTCAATCTGTATTAATCCGGTGCATTTTAAGTCCGGCGTTACCTCAGTCGCCCCCTGCTTCTACAAAGACCATGGCGATCTCATCGCTCTTGCGAGCATCCTGTTGGCCATGTCATCATTAAGAAACCGCTCATTGTCCGGATCCCATCGCAGTTTTCGCCCTAACCTCAGACAGATATTTCCGGCGTGACAAGTTGTGACCGAACGATGAGAAACTTCGGCATTGGATATCGGTAGGCTGCGTGTCTTGACACAATCGAGAAAATTGCGATGGTGACCCGTCATAAACTCATAGCCTTTCTGCATAAAGTTGACCTTCTGCATAATGGCTTCGCTCGAAGCGGTAATCTTGCCGGTGTCATCCACGCTTACCCAGCCATCGGTGCCGAC
>Ga0114922_10003601_pt1 | contig 14417 bp, 16 predicted proteins | sample AartaG_FD_100975 | JGI IMG/M metagenome (GOLD analysis project Ga0114922, IMG submission 100975) | Deep subsurface microbial communities from Aarhus Bay to uncover new lineages of life (NeLLi) - Aarhus_00045 metaG | ecosystem: Environmental > Aquatic > Marine > Oceanic > Sediment | place...
AAAGGTGTCAACACGTTAACGATTTGGTACCGAGGCTCTTCATCCAACGCCGCCGAAACGATGTATGTTGTTCTAAACGGCAGCGCTGGGGTAGATAATGATAATCCTGATGCGGCGCAGAAAGGTTCCTGGACCGAATGGAATATCGACCTGCAAGCCTTCGCCGACCAGGGTGTAAACCTTGCCAATGTAACTTCGATTACTATCGGCCTTGGCAACAGGGCTAATCCGACCGCCGGCGGTGCGGGTATGTTATACTTCGATGACATTCGACTTTACGCCCTGGAGCCTTAAAACACCTTAAAAGGCAAATTTATTATATTGGAGATGCTGTTTTAATAAATTTAGAAAAATAATCCCGAGTGGCCGGGATTGTGGTGTGTGACTAAAGCATTATTATAACTTTAAAGGAGGACTATTATGTCTAAGAAATTGATTTATTTGGTTTCTTTTGTCCTGGTGCTTAGTACGGCTCTGACAGGCACAGCCAGGGCAGAGCTCGTCGGCTGGTGGAGACTTGATGATGGTTCCGGTACCGTAGCAATCGATTCGAGCGCTTCGGGTAACGACGGCACCTTCGAAGGCGACCCGATGTGGGTGGCCGGCCAGTTCGGTGGTGCCCTGGAGTTTGACGGTGACGACTGGGTGAACGTTGGCAATCCCCCTGAGCTGGTACTTACTGAGCAGATTAGCATTACCTGCTGGGTCAATCCGGCGCAACTCGCCGGTGAGCAAGGTTTCGCCGGCATGGACGCGGGGTATTACTTCAAGGCCCATGGCGAAGGCGTTCGGTTCACTACGCCCGGCATTTTAGATCACAGCAGCACAAACCTTACTCTTGAAATAGGAGAATGGCAGCATGTTGTGGCCACCTTTCAGCCCGGACAGAACGAGGGGCTTGTGTTCTACTACAATGGAGTCGAAACCGAGCGGACGACCAGCTCAGCCATGAACGCGGGTTCGGGACCTTTTCGTATCGGTAACAACCAGTGGAATGAGCATTTGACCGGTATGCTTGACGATGTGCGCGTCTATAACCACTTGCTCACCGAGAGTGAAGTTCTCGCTGCAATGGAAGGCGGCGAAGGATATCCGTATGCCTTCGGCCCGGACCCTAAAGACGGTGCACTTCATGAGGACACGTGGATAAATCTTAGCTGGCGGGCGGGTGATTATGCCGTCTCGCACGATGTCTATTTGGGTGAGAATTTTGACGATGTGGACGCAGGTGCTGAAAGTACATTCCAGGGCAACCAGATCGACACGTTTTTAGTTGCCGGCTTCCCGGGGTTCGCTTTTCCGGACGGCCTTATTCCGGGCACGACATACTACTGGCGAATCGACGAGGTCAATGACTCCGAACCGAATAGCCCCTGGAAGGGTGACGTCTGGAACTTTAGTATTCCTCCCAAGACAGCATACTTTCCCGATCCGGCTGACAGAGCCGAGTCTGTAGATGTGGATGTGCAACTTAGCTGGACATCGGGTTTCGGTGCGAAGCTACACACGGTTTACTTCGGTGACAATTTTGACGAAGTTGACAATGCAGCCGGAGGTCTGCCTCAGGGAGTTGCGTCCTATACTCCCGGCACACTTAAAATGGCCAAGACTTACTACTGGCGTGTCGATGAGTTCGATGTTGTCGAAACACATAAAGGTAACGTCTGGAGCTTTACTACTCAGGGCGCCGTTGGCAGCCCGGACCCGGCTAATGGCGCTGTGGATGTAACGCAGACACCGATTCTTACCTGGTCACCGGGCTTTGGTGCTTCACATGAAATTTATTTCGGCACTGATGAAAGTTCACTTGAGAATAAAGGAAGCGGAAACCTCGGTTCCGAAAGCTTTGATCCCGGACAGCTTGAATGGAATACAACATACTACTGGCGTGTAGATGAGGCCAATAATGCCAACGCCGACAGTCCGTGGACTGGTCCACTCTGGAGCTTCACTACGGCCAACTTCCTTATCATTGATGATTTTGAGGCTTATAATGACCTCGATCCCACAGACCCCGAAAGCAATAGGATATTTAATGCTTGGCTGGACGGATTTGATAACCCGGCTGTAAACGGCTCCGTGGTTGGTCATGCCAATCCCCCATTTGCCGAGCAGACTATCGTCCACAGTGGATTGCAGTCGATGCCAATGTCCTACGACAACGCAGTCGGCAAATCCGAAGCGACTTCTGTCTTGACTTCAAATCGTGACTGGACGGTCAAAGGTGTCAACACGTTAACGATTTGGTACCGGGGCGGTTCAGCCAACGCCGCAGAGACAATGTACGTTGTCTTAAATGGCAGCGCCGGTGTCGATAATGATAATCCCAATGCCGCGCAGGCGGCTGCCTGGACCGAATGGAACATCGACCTGACGCGCTTTGCCGACCAGGGTGTGAACCTTGCTAATATAACATCGATTACACTTGGCCTTGGTAACCGGGCTAATCCGACTGCCGGCGGTGCGGGTATGTTATACTTCGATGACATCCGTCTCTATCCACCAGCACCTTAAAGAAGGGATTTGACTGTTAAATAAAACTGCACAACAGATTTGTAAATTCGGGGCCTATATCGAAAGATTCGGTATGGGCCCCTTCTTTTGATGATAATTGATCTGGCCCTCAGCGTATCTTCGATATTCGGAACGTGTGCTCTTCGGCAATGTTACAAAAGGTTTTTTTCTTTTATTAAAGAGTTTTCTGTGTTAAACTATCTGCGCTTTTATTAAGGAAAGAATACAACAGAAAGGATGCCATGGACCAGCCGAATGCACAAACCTACAAAGACCGAATAAAAGTTTCCGACGAATACGAAACAACGGCTACTCGGGACAAACTAAGCGTAGCCGGCAAGAGATTTCACTTCATCGGTGCAGGCGGTATAGGGATGAGCGGGCTGGCACAGCTTCTGATGAAAAACGAGGCGATTGTAACCGGCTCGGATGAAACGCTGACCGATGTTATAGAAGGCCTCCGGAAAAGAGGTGCTGAAATAACAATCGGCCACAGGGACAGGAACCTCAAGCTCGGAACCAAAGCCGTTGTTATCTCGGCGGCGATAAAAGAAAATAATCCGGAACTGAAATTAGCACGTCAGCGGGGATACAAAGTCTATAAATACGCCCAAATGCTGGGCAAGCTGATGGACTGCTATGAGGGTATTGCGGTAAGCGGTACCCACGGCAAAAGCACTACGAGCGGATGGCTTACCTATGTGCTAAAAGAGGCTTCTCTGGAACCAAACTTTATCATCGGGGCCTTAGTCAGCCAGTTGGGTTGCTCATCCGCCGCGGCAGACGGTAAATATTTCGTGGCCGAGGCGTGCGAATATGACAGGAGCTTCCTGAATCTCAAACCTAAAATCGCCTGCATACTGAATATCGAGCAGGACCATCTGGACTATTATAAGAATGAAGATGAGATAGTTGAGGCCTTCGGCGAATTCGCTCTTGGCGTAAGGCCGCAAGGCGTGCTGATAGCCAACGGCCAGGACGCAAATGTGGCAAAGATTATTACCGATTCCAGCTTTTGTGACAATGACAAAGCAGTAGGCTGTGAGACCTTTGGTTTCGATGAAAACTGTAATTTCCATGCAGGGAATATCTCGTTGTCAAATGACGGCCTTCATACTTTTGACGTCTATCACAATGATACACTCTTAGGGGCGACCCGGATTTCGGTCCCGGGTGAGCATAATATCCTAAACGCATTGGCTGTAACTGCAATGGCGGTCAACGCCGGGCTGGAAGCCGAGATGGTACTCGAATTGCTGCCCGGCTTTACCGGCATTGACCGCAGACTGATGTTCAAGGGGCGGTTCGACGGAATTACGGTCCTTGACGACTACGCCCACCATCCAACGGAAATAAGGGCATCGCTGAAGGCAATAAGGCAGAAGTATCGCAAGGGAAGAATCTGGTGTGTTTTTCAGCCGCACCAGTACAGCAGAACAAGATTTTTGCTTGATGATTTCGCGGAAAGCTTTAAGCTTGCCGATATAACAATTGTGCCGGAGATTTATTTTGTCCGGGATTCGCTGTCGGCCAAAAAAGAGATTAACGCCGGAATACTTGTCGAAAGGATACGAGCCAACGGAAACGAGGCGCTATTTATCGACGGCTTTGATGCTATTTGTGATTACTTGGAAAGCAATCTGGCCGATGGCGATGTTGTAGTAAGTATGGGTGCAGGTGATATTTGGAAAGTGGCAGATGAATATATTCAGCGGGTTGGAAGAAATAGTTGAAACCGATTATCCGTTAGCGAAGCGGACGTGGTACGGACTTGGTGGAGCGGCGGATTATTTTATAAGGCCGAAAACCGTCAAGCAGCTCAAAGAAGTTGTCCAGCGATGCAGCAAAAACAACATCCGGATTTACGTTATGGGTTTCGGCTCTAATTTGTTAATCAGTGACGAAGGGCTCCGCGGTGCGGTGATAAAGCTTGAGGCGGAGCAGTTCTCACTGATCGAATTCGAGGGTGAAGATGTTACCGCCTGGGCGGGAGCGGAATTGAGCAAGCTGGTTTTAACATGCGTGGAAAAGGGACTGTCCGGCATCGAGGCCCTGACAGGGATACCGGGTTCGGTCGGCGGGGCTGTCAAAATGAACGCCGGAGGCAACTTCGGAGATTTTGGCTCAGCCGTAGAAACCGTTACACTAATGGACAGCGAGGGCAACGTTTTTGAAAAGAGCAAACCCGAGCTTGTTTTCGATTACCGCCGAACAAATATCACGGCAAGATTCATTCTGAGCGCCCGGCTCAAGCTTAACGAGTCCGACTCTGAGCAAATCATGCGGACGGTAAAAGAAATTTGGATTTATAAAAAGAACAATCAGCCGCTGAACACGAAGAATTCCGGCTGTATATTCAAGAATCCGCAAGGAGGTGCGGCCGGGGCTTTAATTGACAGGGCCGGCCTGAAAGGACTTAAAATAGGCGGGGCAGTGGTCAGTGAAAAGCACGCAAATTTCATAATCGCCGAAAAAGGATGCACAAGCAGTGACGTTATGAAACTTATAGAGGCCATTAAACAGAAAATCAAAGAACAGTTCGACATCGAACTGGAGCTTGAAGTCGAGATATGGGATTAAGGAACTTAAAAGAACGGTGAACAGCAAATTAAAAATAGCTGTCCTTACCGGTGGAATCGGCGCCGAACGCGATATTAGTATTCAAAGCGGGCGGTGTGTTTCTCAGGCGCTAATATCCGGCGGCTTTGACGTGGTAACTGCCGACATTCAGCCGGACAATCTTGATATATTGGAAGATAACAGCATCGATGTGTTCTTTCCTGCGCTGCACGGCGAATTCGGAGAAGACGGCCGGCTACAGCAAATACTAAAGGACAAGTCTCTTGTCTATACCGGAAGCGGACCTACTGCGAGCAGGCTGGCTTTCGATAAAATGGCGAGCAAAAAGCTTTTTTCAAAAGCGGGTGTATCCACACCCGAGGCGGTCGAGTTTAATGCAAATTCTGATATCAAGCAGCTTGATAAACGACTGAAGTACTTTGCAGACGGATATGTAGTAAAACCGATAAAACAGGGAAGCAGTGTAGGCGTCAGGATTGTCTCCGCCGGGCGGGAAGTTATCGGCGCCGCAGAACAAACCCTGAAAGAGTTCGGGGATTGTATGATTGAAAAATTCATCCCCGGCAAAGAAATAACAGTCAGCATATTAAAGGATGGAACGTTTCCAATTATCGAGATTCGAAGCCAAACAGGCTTTTATGATTATCAGGCAAAATATATCGACGAGCAAACGGAATATCTGTTCGATACGATAAGGGAGCCTGCTCTGATAACTCGAATCGAACAGGAGGCGATGGATTGTTTCTGTGCACTTGGCTGTCGGCACTTCGCAAGAGTAGATTTTATCCTGAGTGACGAGACAATCGCCTACGCCCTTGAGATTAATACTATTCCGGGTTTTACAACACATTCACTTTTGCCCAAGGCTGCGGCCAAGGCGGGATTGACGATGACCGATTTGTGCTCGAAAATCGTAGAGGCCGCATATTCGTCCCTTGTCAGGAATGATGCGTGATTCGAGATTATGGCAGCCAGAAGGAAAAGAACAAAAAGCAAGACCAAACGAATATCATTCAAGTCCGGCTCTTCAAAAAGGAAGAAGACAAAACAACACCTCCGGCTCGTCAAAAGTTTGATAAGCTCTTTTAAGATTTCATTTATGGTCTGTATTTTGGGCGGGACAGCCGTTGGCCTGATATATTTAGATAGATATAGAAAAGAAACCGCCCCCCCCTTGGAAGGTCATATTGAACTGGAGTTAGTGGCTGTCCCGGACTGGGTGAACAGCGAGCTCAAGCAAAAGGTCCTCAAAGCGGGCAGAGGTGATTTTGAGGATTTAAGAATCGATGAAAATGCCGCCGGCCTGGTGCAGCAGAATATTGACAGACAGATTGCATGGCTGGATGACGTAAAAGTGCAAACCACGCATAATGCCGTGCGCATCGAAGGACGCTGGCGAAAACCCGTGGGGCTGATTAAGGCGGGAAGGCGCAGCTTTTACGTGGACGCCGAACAGGTGGTGCTCGATTTTATGGAAATGCCGGGCCTGCCGATAGTAGAGATAACGGGACTGCCGCCCATAAGAAAAATACCGCCGTTGGGCGAAGTCTGGGGAGGTGATGATCTCGCCGCGGCCATAACATTATTAGAACTGCTCGAACGGCGGGACAGAATTGAAACATCCCAGAAACCATTACTCAGCGAAATCGACAGGCTCGACGTGAGTAATTTTGACGGCCGAAAAAACAGCAAGCTTCCTCATATTGTTCTATATGCAAAGGACGGTACCAAAATTATATGGGGAGCCGAGATAGGCAAATGGCAGCGGTATCTCGAATCAACCGACGAGCAGAAAATAGCTAAGCTCTACAGCTATTACAGGGAGTACGGCACGCTCTCAGGCGAAGCTAAATACATCAATCTTTGTGACCCGCAGGACGATATCCCTCAGCCTATTGATAAGTATTAGGCATTCGCAAAAGCGTTTAATGCATTGGCAAGGTCGCTGTAGCGATAAGGGATTTGGAACTCTGTGCAGAGGGATTTAAGTTTTTTCAGGACTGTCTCGCTTAATTCGCTCTGGAAATCCGCATTACCGCTGCAGCAAAAGATTCTGCAGGCGGCGAAACGATATTCATAGACCGTGCATTTGCCTTCGATATTGTAAGGGCACCTGCCTGTCGGCATAGGCATTATATTTTCATCGCCGAGATTTGCCTTCAGATATATCAGTTCCGGAGGGGTAATAAACAGACGGTGCTCGAAACCATCGAAATCACAACATTCACCACAGGCACTGCATTGGCCTTTTTTATTGCTGTCTGAGATTTGCATTTCGAGCCAATCGTAAATTTCAGCTACTTTTTTGCCGAGCCGGTCGTCTCTTCCGGAACCTGCCACCATTTTTTACTCCCTTTGATTTTTTCTATTTCTTCGCAGGTATAAAGTCTGCCTTTATTAATACCGGGGCACTTTTGTGCCGCCTTGTTCCAGGCGTCCGGGTTGGTTAAATTGTCGGACCAAAAAGGCCACCTCCTGCACTGGCTTGGCCTCACAGGGTAAATAACACATATTTTTCGGCCCTCGATATTTTGCAGGAATATGCAGTCTCGGGTAGTGTGATGCTCGATAATCGTTGTTCGAAGGCTCACGCGCCTCAGATATTGTCTTCGCAACCGCCCTATAGGCATTTTCAGAAATTTTGCGATGAGCTCAATCTCCGGCTTGGTGACCCAGATGTAACCTTCTCCCGGCCCGGAGCAGCACCGCCCACACTGTATGCATTCAAAATGCAAACCACTGACATACCACGGAGTTTTTTTCCCCATAGATTTCATAGATTTGAGTTGATACCATTCAGCCGTTGGTATCCAAAAAACGGGCGGTTGAATTGACAAATTCCTTTCCGCTCTGAAGCATTTGTTCAGCTTCATCTTCTGATATTACAAAGGTATATTCATAGTCACCTATCTGTCTCTTCTCAAACGCCCTGTTAAGTTCTCTACCCATTTCTCTAGGGAAAATATCTGTTTTAATGAAATGCTCACCAAAAGCAGAAATGACCCCTTTATGTGATGAAAACGAGAGACTCTTCGTTAAAAGTGCTGCCTCGGCTGCATAAAACATAGCATAATAAGTTCTTGATACAGAAGATTCTGAGTCTCCGTCTTTGAGAAGTAACTCTGCACTTTTAAGATATCGTTGTGCTTTTTGAATAAGGGCGCTTATTTCCGTCATGCCGCTATCCCTTCCTCGCGGATGTTAATTAGTAATGGGCTGTTAAGCGAATTGTAATCTTCTTCCGAGACAGGATAAACCGATAGTAATACGCCATAGTTGATATTTATATCCGTAATCACATCTATAAGGCGGTCTATCTCCTTACCTGCAACAACGTCACCTTCAAGCACAACCGCCAGATCAATATCCGAATCGGCTGTCTGCTGTTTTCTTGCATAAGAACCGTATAGAACGATACCCTTTAGCCTTTCGGTGTATAACTTTTCGGTCTTTTCTCTGAACTCTTTAAGTATCGGTTCTATATCCATTGTTTAGTCCCACATATTATGTCTTGGCTGCTTGAATTATACAAAAACCCAACCAGTATAACAGACAAATAAGGAGCAAATAAGGTCAGAGACTCCTTACTTGTTAAGTTTCTGCAAAAGATCCCTAAGGTAGTTTTTGATTCCTGCTATCACATTATCATTTGGCTGTAGACAAATGCCACTACTATCACAATATGGTTTTCTAAGTCGCTGGTCGTGCTTCTGTGTCAGTTGGACCTCCACAACTATCGAAGAGCACTCAGTGTTCGGTTTTAACGACCCAGTCGGTACTCTACTTTCATTGACAGGATTAAGAGTAACTTTGCAGTTCAATCGCATTTTAGCTTCGTCGTCTGTCTCAGCAAGATCAACAGCTTTGTCGGTAAGCTCTTTTTTAATAAATGTTTGAATGTTCTCCGAGCTTTCTACAAGGTTTCTGTGGTCACCTACAATGGATACCGGAGCTACGAAAACGTTATTAGGAGGCAGGTCAACGTCCCAAGCCGGAACGGAATTTTCAGCATGGGGAAAAGTATTCGCATTCATAATATGTCCTTTTTGAGTGTATGTTGTTTTTTGCATTCACAAAAAAGTAACTTCGTTCTGAGCAGCAAATCACTTTTGGCAGTATTTACTCTTGTGGTTTTTCAATTTCTGATGGCACTTGTAACAAACTACGTGGTCTTCAAAAACATAGCTCTCTTCAAGTTTGCCTATCATCGCCCCACAGTTTTCGCATTTTTGCAACCCGCCTTTATCGTCAGCATTTGTCTGACTTTCTTCGGACTCCCTTAATTTGAAGATATACCCCAAGCCACCGCATTCAGGACAATTTGCCCATTCTCCCCAAGTGCGGCCTCCTTTGCCTTTACACTTCGGACAAAGTTTAGCATCGTGTCCTTTCTCTGTTAACTCTGTAACCTTTTCTTGTGTCCTCTTTTGGTTTTTGTCCTGGATATATTGAGCCATTACAATAATAGCCACAACCACGAAAAATATTACAACAACTGGGATACCCAATATCTCGCCCCAGAGCATAAGAACGCTAACTTGAGCATTCATTAGAAAACCCTCTATCGAGAAGCTGCATAGTCCAGACGTGCAAGAATATCATCAAGTTTAAGAGAGGGATATTCTTTCAGAAGCTCTTCGATTGTGTCCCCATTGGCCAGCATGTGGATAATCTGATGAACAGGTATGCGCGTACCTTTAATGCAGGCTTGTCCATGACAGATATTTGCATCGATTACGATTCGTTCATTCATCGTATTTACTCCGTAGCGTAACTATCTACATCATTATATACGAATCTCCGCCGGTAATTCCAGTGAGAATTTAACTTCCGGCTAAATTTGCCACTTCAGGATGGCGCCTGTGTCGGCACTTGTGGCCATTGAGGCGTATTTTGCCAGATAGCCTTTGGTTATCCTTGGAGCAGGGGGCGTCCAGGTCTTTTTGCGTTCGGCCAGCTCATCATCGGACAGCTTTACGTTTATCTGGTTGCCGGGGATGTCGATTTCGATTATGTCACCGTCTTTCAATAATCCGATGGGCCCGCCAACGGCCGCTTCGGGGCTGATGTGACCGATACTGCAACCACTTGAGCCGCCACTAAATCGTCCATCGGTGATAAGAGCGACGCAATCAGCAAGACCGGCGCCCGCAATATAACTGGTTGGGGCAAGCATTTCCTGCATACCAGGCCCGCCCTTGGGGCCTTCGTAGCATACTACGACGACGTCGCCTTTCTTTACTTTACCGGCAAGGATGCCGTCGCAGGCCTCTTCCTGGCTCTCGAAAATAACCGCAGGACCCGTATGTTTAAGCATCTCAGGTGCGACACTCGCGGTCTTGACCACGCAGCCATCGGGTGCGAGATTGCCTTTTAGAATAGCCAAGCCACCAGTCTTTGAGTACGCTTTATTGAACGGATGAATAACCTCGGAGTTCTTAATTTTAGCGTCAGCTATATTTTCACCGAGTGTAGCGGTAGTTACTGTCAGACAATCGGTGTTAAGGAGGTTCGAAAACGTACTGATTTCCTTCAATATAGCGCTTATACCACCGGCGGCGTCAACATCCTCCATGTGATAATTGCTCGACGGCGAGACCTTGCAGATGTTGGGACATTTGGCGGAGATTTCGTTTATGCGCTCCAGGTCATATTTAATTCCCGCTTCATAGGTCAAAGCTAGTGCGTGCAGAACAGTATTGGTCGAGCCGCCCATTGCCATATCCAGAACAAAGGCGTTGTCTAATGATTTTTCGCTGATTATATCCAGCGGTTTGATGTCCTTTTCGATAAGGATGACAATCTGCTTGCCCGCCTTTTGATAAAGCTGTTCGCGTTTGGGGTCAACGGCCAGAATTGTTCCATTGCCGGGCAGCGCCATCCCGATACCCTCGCAAAGACAATTCATCGAGTTGGCGGTGAACATTCCCGAGCAGCTTCCCTCACCTGGACAGGCGGTTTGTTCAAGCTCCTTTAATTGGTTATCATCAATTTTACCGGCGTTGAACGCGGCAACACCCTTGAATATGCTGATAAGGTCAATCGGCTGTCCATTCTTTGCTTTGCCGGCGGCCATAGGACCACCGGAAACGAAAATCGTTGGTATGTTTAGTCTGACTGAGGCCATCAACATTCCCGGTATGATTTTGTCGCAGTTGGGGATGCAGACAAGGCCGTCGAAACAATGCGCCCGTGCCATCGTCTCAACGGAATCGGCGATGATTTCACGTGAGGCTAAAGAATATTTCATGCCGGTATGGCCCATAGCAATACCGTCGCAGACTGCTATCGTATTAAATTCGAAAGGGGCCCCGCCCGCCTCGCGAACAGCGTCCTTAACCAGTTTTGCCACCTTGTTGAGGTGAACATGGCCCGGGACTATCTCGCAGAAGCTGTTGGCTACGCCGATGAACGGCTTGTCGATATCGCGGCCTGTAAGCCCGCAGGCGTGAAGCAGACTTCGGTGGGGGGCCCGCTGGAAACCCTTTTTGACTGTATCACTTTTCATAATCCGGTTTCTCCAAAAACAATTGACAAAGTAATCCAAAAAACAAAAGCTGGATTTTAACCTCTACTTGACGGCAAATAAAGAAAAATCGTTGTCTTTGAATAAAGCAACTGTATAATCGGCTCTTGAATTTGCCACAAAATCAGATACTTACAGGGAGAAGTCGTCATGAGACAAGTCAAAACCTGTGCTTTTGTCGCAATCGCGGTAATCTGCATACTGCTTATGGCTCTCGGATGTGCCGAACAGGCCGAAGACACTATCCAGACCGAAGTTAAGCCACAAGAAGAAAAATCGGCTATGAAGGCGGAATTGAAGTTTGCCCCGGCTGGCCGGATAACTTATAAAGTAACAACAGACAGAGAAAGGGGCGTAATTTGGGAAGGGCCTTTGAAAAACAAACCCAGCAGCTTCGTCGGCGGTCACAGCGGCAACAAAATCGAATTGACCTTCACTAAGCAAACAAAAAGCCTTGACGCCGAAGGCGGCACCGTTGTAAAAATTACAATCAAAGAGCTGAAGTACTTGGCCAAAGTCAGAGACAAAATCGTCCTGGATTTCGACAGCTCCCGGGAAAAAGACCGGGAAAACACTCTAAGTAAATTAATCGGGCAAAGCTATACCCTAAAACTAACCACCTCCGGTGAGATTTCAAAGATTATTGATGTAAACGACGCTCGGGCCGCAGTAGCAGGCAGCGGAATAAGCAATGCAAGGGCAGCACAGTTGCTTTACACCGAAGCAATAACCGAACAGCACAGCATCCCGGCACTGCCTGCTGTCGATAATGAGCAGTTAATCCCGGGAAAGACCTGGAGTGATATAAAGACCTTTTCTTTCGGCCCAATGGGCGCGAAGTCATTCGAAAGAATTTATGAAATAAAGCAAATCATCGAGACAGACGGCCGGCGAATCGCAATTGCTCAGATGAACGCTGTCCCTTCAGCGGCAAAATCGAAAGAGCTCTACAAAGAACAATCAACAGGTTTATTTTCGACTATGTTCGATAACACTGAAACATATACCGGCCGGCTTAGGCTCGATTTGACATCGGGGCAAATCGAAAAATATACCGAAGAATTCAGGTCCGAATGGATTGCTGTGGACCCCTTGGCAACAAAACAAGAGAAGGAGCCTGATATATTAAGAATGAGCGCGACTCGTATTCACCGCATTGAAAGAATCGATTAGAGCCGTCAAAGAACACTCTCAGGGAGTAGTTTGAGAAAGGCGATTATCGCCGGCTTAACGATTCAAGGTTCGATAAAATAACCTGTAGAAAAGGATTGATATTGAAAACAGCACTGTTAATACCGGCAATTATTATTATGGCTATATGTGGAGGTTGCGGGCCGGATTCAGGGATACGAAATCTATTACCCAAAAACAAAGAATTCCTTACAGTGGATTGGCAGGCAGGCCAGCCGCTGGAATATAAATTTGCCTCCACAAGAGAAATAACCATCGACTGGGACCCGACGGGAAGACTGACCAAATCGGATAATAAAGCTCCTGATAAGGCCGTCGAGTCAATGGAAATAGTCATAACTTATACACCTGTCGAAATAAATCCCTACGGCCTTACAACTATTGAGGCGTCGTGCAAATCAGTTAAAGTTCTGCGAAGCAAAAGGCCGGGCAAAGACGCAGCCGGGTATCTGGCCGGCAGGACTTATAAGTTCACAGTCGGGCCCGCCGGTAAAATAGAAGACTATTCACAACTGGACAAGCTGCTAAAAGAAGCCGGCCAAAAAGCGTTTATTACAAACGCAGAAGGAGCCAGAATCAAAGAAGCTGATATGATTGGCGACTTTATAGCAACCCAGTGGTTTATGTGGGATTCGGTTTCCAGTCTGGAAAATCCCTCCAAAGGAATCGCGGCCGGACAAACCTGGAAATCGAAGTTATCAATACCATCTCCTATGGTCATGCGAAAGGCAAGAGAGGTTATTTACAAACTTGACGAAATCCGCCCCGGCGAAAAAGGCCGAGAGGCTGTGATAAGCAGCTCTTATAAGTTAGCTCAATCCGTCCCCAAAAGCTGGCCCATACCCTACTCCGGCAGCTTCCAGATGAAGGGGACTTTCGGCTTTCTAAGCGGCTATAAACTTATCAGTTTGGAGGGCAGCGGCCAGGAGCTTTTCAACATCGATACCGGCCAAACAAAACAATACAATCAGCAGTACCAAATGGAAATGGAATCCTCTATACCTATGGGCATCGACGTAAAACCGAGGATAACAATAAAACAAAATTTAACAATGGAACTTCTTGAATAGAAACATTGGAGGCAGGCAAATTGGAACGTGAAAATTTATGGGCGCCCTGGCGAATCAACTACGTACAGGGGCTGGACAAAAAATGTGAGTGCTTTATCTGCCATGACCTAAAGAACCCGCAGGACGACGACAGAAACCTGGTGCTCTGGCGAACAGAAAAAAGCATCGTAATACTGAACCGGTATCCTTATAACAACGGCCATTTACTTATAGCACCGGCCCGCCACATCGGCGATCTTGACGGCGCAGACGATAATGAGCTGCTGGATATGTTCAAGCTGATTAGAGCATCACAAAAAGCCCTCTCGCTGGCGATAAAACCTCACGGCTTTAATGTCGGTATGAATTTCGGCAGATGCGGCGGCGCCGGACTGCCCGAGCATTTTCACATCTACGTGGTATCGCGATGGAATGGAGATACGAATTTTATGAACGTCTGCAGTAACACCGATATTATCAGCCAAAGCCTAACCGAGCTTCTTGAGCTTCTTAAACAAGTCAGCCAGGAACACAATCTGCCCGGCCTGTAACGTTCG
>Ga0114922_10003602_pt1 | contig 14416 bp, 8 predicted proteins | sample AartaG_FD_100975 | JGI IMG/M metagenome (GOLD analysis project Ga0114922, IMG submission 100975) | Deep subsurface microbial communities from Aarhus Bay to uncover new lineages of life (NeLLi) - Aarhus_00045 metaG | ecosystem: Environmental > Aquatic > Marine > Oceanic > Sediment | place: Aarhus...
AATAGTATAAATACTGCATAAAAAAGGTGATACTTTTGATATATGGGCTGAATCGATTTATGTGCCCCGGAGTTCAGTTGGATAGAGCATCGTTCTCAGAACGCTGCTCCAGCGTATAAGTGCTTGTTCTGTCAGTTCTTATATATTTTTCTGCTGCTGCGTTATTCCTGAGGTCTGATTGTAAGACAAACGAGAGCATGTGTAACAGGTTCTGTAAAGTTAATGCCCAATCGTGTGGGTTTTTTTCGGGCACTGACGTCTTCGTTAATAGTTTCCGGCTGGATTTCAAAGTCAGAACCGTTAACCTTTATGTTTACTTCTAAAGCCATTTCTGAATCATAGACAACCAGTGAATTAGAGGAGGATTGTTTCCAACTGTCGAATGTTATCAGGGCCGTGCCATAGGTACAAGGCCGGGAGAAGGTGACTTCGTCGGTTACAGTTAAAGAACCTTTTCCGATGCGGGAATATACAAACTTACGTTCGAGCTTTCTTAATTCCGGCACATTATAAGCGGAAGAAATATCGAGAACCAGCGTATCAGTACTGTCAGTAAAGTTTTTGCTGACTACGCGGGCGCGGGCCTTGCCACCGGTTTGCTGTAATTTACCGGCGACAACAGGGACGGGGTGGCCGAAGGAATTAAGGACTTTGCTTTCGTAGCGGCGGGAGCTGAATGTACGGGCGGTATAGATTTCACCGCCTGGGTCGAGCAGCAGGGGCTTATCGCCCAATACTACAACAAAAGAGCCGACATCGTTGTGGTTGTGATGTTCCTGATTATGGCCGCCTTTTAAGGCAACGGCCAGTTGCGTGGACGAATTAGCACCTGGACGGGAGATTAAGATGCCGGCTTTGTCAAACCAGGAGCGTATGCCTGTTCTATGGGAGGAGCCTTGAGAAAGTGGGGCGCGAGAAGCGGAATTGGGAAAGGAATACATCATACTTTGATATAGTGAACCACCGGGAGAGACAGGATCAATTTGCTCCCAGGAGCGCAATACCAGGCCTAAGCGGCGACTTATAAAATACATCAGTTTTGAGCTGGGCCGGGCTCTGATGGAACAATCGGCGAAGGCGGGATAAACATCATTTATGATTTTAATATTTGCCCCGAATGTGGCGGCTTGTTTGGCCTTGCTGTTTTGGAGCAGGTCTACTTTACCGCCGGTGGCCTGGTAAATCATTTCGCTGAGCATAATATAGTAGCCAAAGCCATAATTCCAATAGCCAAGGCCTTCGGAGCAATAGCCGTCATCAGTAAATCCTTCGAGGAAGTTTTTTGAGTAGTTTTCTGCCGCGGCTATAAAAAAGGCACGCTGCTCAGGCGGGTCGATGACGGCCAGCGCTGTACCGGTTACTCCTGCCAGGCAAACGGCGTTCCAGTTGTTTGTACCGGTCATCCACCAGTTTTTATTACGTTTTCCCGTTACCATACCCCGATACGGTTCAAAGATACGCTCATCAAGGTTGTTACGGATAATCCGGCGAATTTTGGAACTTAGTTTATCGGCCAGCAGATAATCTGCGGTTGCCAGAGACCAGGCAAGCGCAGAAGAGCCGAGATCAATGTCCGTGCTTGTTCGGTTAAAGTTGGTAAGATCCCGGTCGTGGGCCGGCATGACCCAGGTGCGTTCGGAGCAGAGCACCCTGACAATTTCTTCAAAGGCCGGTATAAAACGGCCTTTATTTTCCAGGCATTCGGCAAGGGCAAGCGAGCGGATTCTTCGGCGCCGGATGCTGCTGACTCTCTGCCAGCGGGTACGGTTGCCGGTTCGGGAAAAGTCCAGAAACAGATCATCAGGCTGGTCAGGAATAGGTTGTTGCAGAAGCTTTTCTGCTTCGAGGATTATTCTCTGAAATGAATCATTCCGTGCCAGTTTTTTCCATGCGTTCCTGTCAGAAATGGGCGAACCAAAGCCTGCTGGTTTTTCAGGAAGTAGCATAGCGATGTATTTGATGCGATTTTGGTCGATTGTACCAGCCGCTCCAAGGGCGGTTTCCTGGGAGATTATTATGCTGCTGGTCAATAGTACCAGAGTTACCACAGAGAAAAACATCGAACAGTTTGTCATTCGTCTCATTGAAATTAATCCTTTCCAAAGACAGCTAATATGTATTGTTGAATTTACCTGGAGCGGTTTCCTTTTATAACAAATTTATCAATTACACAACCACCGGATGTATCACCTGCAAACTATAATAAAACTCTTCATTTACCTTGCTTTTAATCTCCTTGTTCCAATAAGAACCTTGTGATTTCCCACATTAGCTGTAATAAAAGCAATCGCCTTTACCTGAGGAAGCCCGCTTGGGAACAAAGAGAAGTTCGCTCGGCGCTGCCCCTTCAACGAATGATACTATATTCCAATAACGGCGAAAGTCAAAAAAATAATGTAAATGCCAATTGTTCTGCAGGAACAGAGAATATTCCCGAAAAAAGGATTTGTTCTCGTCTTCACCCCGATTTAGAACTACCTTGAGAGGCTCTATGTTAAGAATGAATACCATAAGGGTGATGATTTGTGCCGAAATATTGTTTTTTTTATGACCTCGAATTAAGGAAGTGTTGTTTCTTGACGATAATATATTTGCAAACGAAGGCCCTGTAAGTTATATGGCGAGCGGTTGTGGAGGAACGCTCGCCATTTTTCTTGCCCCAAGGCTTTTCTGTTACCTTTATTTCCTTTTTCGCCATCAATGCACAGAAGCGGGCAGTAAGGTCAAAAGGGCAGTCTGAACGCCGGAATCGTCTGTAATGCCAAATCCCTCACTAAAAACGGTTTAGAGAGGATCTTGATAAGACAGGTTCGTTGTTTAGTTGGGTCTCTGAGGTGCTATCTGGCGGCTTCTGTGGGAGTCTGTGGGCCGGTTGAGACGCTGAAAAAGGGGAGTAAACCAAAGTTCATGGGTGTTTTAGGCCCCATGTTCTGATTAAGTGACTGCCTGAACACGCCGATGAATAGTTATGAAAAGCATGTTTATTTTCTTATTGAAGGAGATAAATTATGAATCGCGAGGAGAAGTATCATATCGGGGAAGGGTCTCAAAAAACAGTATTAAAAGCAGCTCAAGAAACGCCTTTTACCAAGGCCGTTGAGACAAATCCAAGATTAGCTGCCGCATACTACGACCGTGCAAATTCATTCTACAACAAAGGAGAATACGATAAAGTATGGGAGGATATTGATAGGGCACGGAGTTTGGGGTATCAGGTCCCAAAAAAGTTTCTCAAGGCCCTTCGTAAAGTGTCAGGAAGAGAAGGATGAGTTATCTGACTTTTGTAATGAGCTGAAAAAGCGGGATTATCGGGACAACACCGGATTATAGAAATCGGAAGTTGGAAGATTGTCATTGATAAATAAAATATTTTTAATGTGCGTGCTGGCTTTTTGTCTTGTCGGAGCGTGTTGTATCACGAATTCAAAGGAGCCGGTTGAAGAGGTTGAGCCAGTTGAGTTTCCACCCGGCAGTATTTTGACATTAACGGAGCAACAACTGCTTATGCTGGACTGGCACATTGCCTATAGCGGGGGTGCCCATGTGAAAGACAAAAGGATTGTGCCCGGTCCGGGCGTGGAATTCGATATCTATTTTCCGAGCAATAGTCCGGATTGTCGTTCTCTGGACATAGTCTCCAGCGGCGAAGGTGGAGAAGGCAGCTTAGTGGGAGCCGACATACGCGGTTATGAGACATTTGCCCTGAAGTTGACTCTAGTTTCGGTCAACGGACAAAGCGAACCGGATATGAAGCAAAAGCTTGTGGCCGGTGCTGTGATAGGACCAACGGACAAAGGTCAGCTCTGTAGCTATGAGCCGGTTATTTTGGGTTTTGCAGATTCAGAAAAGGCGATGATTGCGAAAACTTCGGTGTCAGCGGATAAGATTTATCAAATCGGCTTACACGTCCATATGCAAAATCCACAGGACTGGGACAGTTCAGGAAGTATAATGAGACTCAGGGTAGAGCCTGTCGCCGATAATGTCGCCGGGAATCATTTAACCACGGCAGACTCTTATTCGGCCGGGTCCCCGATTATTACTTCGGTGCCTGTTGCTACGGCTACAGCCGATTTATTATACAGCTATGATGTTAACGCCATCGACCCGGACGTGGGAGACACCCTGGCATACTCTTTATCCAACGGACCTGCCGATATGACCATAAATCCCATAACGGGATTGATACTGTGGCAGCCAGCGAGTGACAAGGGAGGGACTAATGAGGTAGTAGTGGTGAAGGTCACCGATAGTAACAGCATCCCGGCAGTAGCTACCCAATCGTTTACTATCATCGTAAAGCCGACTCCATTCAAGATAACCAAATTGGAGGTATTGAATGGTTATAATCAAAGAAGCAGAAAAACATTATTAGCAGACGACAAAGTCAACCTTGTCCAATCCAGTGATAATAACCGGTTGGAAACCAGCTTTGGTTCATTTACATCTTATAATTTTTCAGAAGATTTTCCAGATATATTAGATATCCCGCCAAATACTCTAATAAGGTCGGTCGTAGTTTTTATCGAACACTTCGAGGAAGAGCGATTTGCCCGGGGAAAATTAGAATGGTCTATTGGCAGAGGCTGGCCATTTAGGCGGGTTGTTTGGGCTTCAATAAAGGCGCCGGTGCATATAGGCGAATCCAATGAGGCTGTTGACTCATGGGATATAACAAGCCTGGTTGATACCAACGAAAAGATAAATTTACTCCAGTTAGAAGTTAAGAATAATAACAACGTTGTTAACAGTAAAACGTTGATAGATTATATCTATGTGGTAGTTACATTGGAATAATTCTACCTGACGAAGTAGTTCCGAAACATTGTACGAGCTTATCCGGATCTACGTTGCATTCACAGTGGAAGTGACCGATTAAAATCGGACAAACGAATTGGTAGCAGCTACCGGCAATTCCAAGACATTTCTGTCCACAGTGCAAGAGCAGGCAGTGGATAAAATTATAATCCTAAAGACGAGTGCAGAATTTTAATGGACTGTACACATCGGACGGTGGGCGGGATTTAATTTTCTTACGGAAAATAAACTATCAGTATCGTTGAATGTGAAAGATTGGGGTGTTTACTTAAAGAGCGGGCCGAGAGAGGAGATGGAGATGTGGTAACTCGGCCCGCGTAGAACCACTCCCTATAGTGTTATACGATTTGCTATCAGTTCGTGTTCTATCATTAATAAATGGAATAGACCCTACGGTAGAGGAGAAAAGGAGAGTTTATGCCAGGATGATATAAAAAGCGATTCTGTTTAATTACATGCATGTAAAAAATTCTCAAAAAACTATTGTTTTTTTTGTATAGTCCGATAAGATGGCTCTTTTCTTGGTTTAAATAAGGAGTTCTATCTAATATAAACAAATGGATTCGTTTTATCACACAAAATATTTTCGGGAGTGTCACCCCGATTATTACATTTTCCGTTGGATTTTCCGGACTGCCTGTTAAGAACAAATTTTTTTTAGTGTGGTTCTTGTTTGGTGGTTCAGCAAAATTTATTCAAGCCTTATCAAGACAGTTGCAGCCGCTGCAATTGGATTTTAAAGGCGTGCAGCGGAATTTTGAGGTTGATGAAGAATGAAATGTGTTTTAGAAGTGCGCAAATTGTGTTGGCTTATAAATGCGGTCTTGATTTCAATTATGGTGTATATCATAGCTGGTTTTGTCCCTGGTGACTATGCTGGAATGAATACCTTTGCCTATCCAATTCCCATGAAAGAAAAAGAGAACATTATTCTTTATAAGAATTCAACGCCGCCGGTCAATTATAAGATTATTATGGAGCGAAATATTTTCGGCTCTTCAGGATTGAGTCCGGCCAGAGAGAATCTGCAACGAGAAAACACCGACGCTCCGGCTCATGTTATTAGAGCGCAACTTCGATTGCTTGCTACAATTGCAGGAGATGATGAAGTGGCTTGTGCCGTGATTGAAAATTTGAAATCCAAGGTGCAGGATATTTATAAGGCCGGAGATATTATTGATGGAGTACTGATTGAAAGCATTGACCGAAACAAAATAATCCTTTTATATGGAAATAAACGTGAGGTATTAAACTTGCATATAACATGTGAAGTTTTAGGCCCTGTTGAGAAGAACGAAGAACCCGTTATAGCCCAAAAACAAAAGACCGCAGAGTTTGTAAATGTTATTTCGCCCACTGAGCGAGAAATAAGTAAGAAGGCCTGTGTCAGGCAAGTTCGGGGTATGGAAGTATTTTTAGAAAAAACGGAAGTAGCCCCTTACATTGTAAATGGAGAAGAAAAGGGATTATGCATTACAGGATTGGATGATTTGAGTATGGCCGGATATTTCGGATTTGAGAATGGCGATGTTATTCAGACTATAAATGGGCAGATGTTAACTGATAAGCAAAAGGCTTTTCAGGTTCTCAAGAAGGCCCGGTCGCAATCTTCGTTAAACTTTCAACTTTTGCGAAATCAGCACGAAATGGACCTTTCGTTCGAGATAAAGTAGTGAAGATATAATCTGCAGTTTACTACGGAAAAAGGGCATTTATGAGCCTGAATGTCTTATTTTAGCAATTAGAAAACCTTAAAATCTCAGCCAAATATGAGCAAGATAAAATAGAAAAGGTAGAAGTTTTTATTGACAAATATTATTTGTGAAAGTTATAATTTTGAACAATGATAAATTTGAATGGTTGTAGATTCACTGCTAAGATTAGTACTCCTACCGACGTTTTTTTTTGTGAATAATCTCAATCATAGTGGGCTTTTTTTGGGAAATAAGCTTAATTGAGTTTGTACAATTCGTTGTGAGCAGGGTGCTCATGAGAAAAAGAGGGGAGAACCTCGTATAGTTTTTAACTTAAATGGAGGGTAATGTTATGAAACGTCACATCATTTTATCACTTATTTTAATCGGCCTTTTTGTTATTAACGGCAGCTCTTATGCACAGGCGTTATCCGGTGATCTGGCGTCATTTGTTACGAACTTTTCGCCTGCTCACGGTTCAGATCAGGTACCTGTGAACAGTCTGATAAGCTTCGATATTACTGATGATGACTCAGGTGTCGATGCCGATTCTATAGAAGTTAAAGTCAATGGTAAAATTGTGTTCAAAGATGGTACGTCCCCGAATGGTAATTGCCAAGCAGTGGGTCATAATAAACGAAGTTATACAATCGTTTATCAGTCTTATGAGATGTTTGATTACGAACAAAAAGTAACAGTTACCATTACAGCATACGATTATGCCGGAAATATGTTACAGACAAAGACTTATTATATAATAACCGAGATGATTTCATTCGGGCAGAACCATAAGGTCAATTCTGATCTTGGGAATATCGATAGTAGTAGACCTGTAACGGTATGTGACAGCAGTGGTACTACATGGGTAGTCTGGCAGGCCGGACCGGAAGGCAGCAGAGATATTTATGTTAACAAGCTTCCAGATGGGGCGGCAAATTTCGAAAGTGCCGTTAAACTGACCAATAATGCCAGTGACCAATGTAATCCTGCTATTGCTCTTGATGGTAGTGGCAAGTTATATGTCGTATGGCAGGACTTTGGAAACGGGAACTGGGACATATATTTGTCAATCTATGATGGAACAAACTGGTCCACCGAGGTAATGGTTAATGAGCCTGAAATTGATCCTACGAATCCAGTTTCCAATCAGATTAATCCTGCAATAGCTATTGATGGTCAATCTCCAAATCAAGCACATATTGTCTGGCAGGACGACGATGGAGGCAATGAGGATATATATATAGCGATATCGAGTGATGGTTTTGCAACACCAACGGCGTCGCAACTAATAACTTCCAATACTTCTACTTCCGATCAGGTAGAGCCGGCTATTGCGGTTGATTCTGCCAATACGGTTTACGTGGTATGGACGGATAGTAGAGACTTAGCAACAAATGGCACAGATATTTACGGGGCGGCCTCGAATAATTCATGGTCGGAAGTGATTGTTGTGGGCGATTCGTACAATCAGACGAGCCCGGTTATTGCCGCCGAATCAACAGGGTCAATTCTACACTTATTGTGGATTGACGATACACCCGGCGACAATGACATATACTATGCGACATCGAACGGTTTGTCCGATTGTCCTTTAACCGGCAGTAGTATTATCGATGAACCTGGCACCAACCAATTAGAGCCGGCGATTTTCGTAACTGGCAGCACGGGTATTGATTTGAAGGTCTATGCCTGCTGGCAGGATTGGCGGAACGTAAACACTACGAATCCGGATGATACGGACCTTTACTTTGCTGAGCTGAGCTCCAGTCTCGGAACAAATATTTTCGTGGGTGATGGAGGTACAAATTCATCCCAGGGCGAGCCGGCAATTGGAGTATGCACACTTGGTTTTCCATACCTTGTATGGACTGACGGCAGGAATGCGCAGAAAGATATCTATTACGCCGGCAGCACTTTTATAGATCCGAATCCCGTTTTGGAAAAAGATGTTGAACACCTTACCGGAGCCAACTGGGGGGATGATTATTTAGGCAAACTGGATAGTCCGGGTGAAATCAACCTTAGAATACCTCCTTCGGCATTTCCATTTGACTGTGATTTGAAAATCACCGCTTCGAGAATAAGGAATACGAATATACACAGATATACGGCAAAGGAGTGCAAGGGTTATTTCGAGTTCGGTCCGAGTGGGATTCATTATCTTCTTAAGAATAAACCGATTAATATTGCAATTGCATATTCACCCTCAAGTGCGCCGGCTGAAGTATATTGGTATGATCCGGTTATGGATGAGCTTAGACAGGATGGGATAAAAATTCTTGGGTACATAGAAAAAGAAACTGTGCATATTGTGCATTTCCAGACGAGGCACTTTACGCCGTTCATTTTGCTCGGAGGCACTACTGCTGCTGCTGTTGTAGGTGGGGGCGGAGGCGGAGGCGGTGGTTGTGCCGTATCTACCTACGGTCATGGTAACGTGATAGAATACATGATGCCTTATATCTTCTATATTTCTGTCTTGTTAATAATTAAGCTAAAGGATTCGCGCAATCGAAAGATAATATAGCGTAAGAGACAACATTTATAGTATAATATGAAAGACTTTGCATCTGGCAGTGGAGGGTACCGTTGCCAGATGCTTTATTTTGTGTGGGGCAGGAAGTCTTGACAGAAGGCAGAGACAAATTGGATGTTGGCAGTGTGCATCTTTTGATTGAGCTGGTGTGCGTTACGGCTGCTACGGTCTGTCTAATAAGGTTCTTTAGCGATAATTTAAATATCAGAGGAGACTGGTTCCTGGCTCCCTTTTTGTTAATAACGGCAGCTTTAGTTCCTACCCGTTTAAGGAAGAGAAGTTTCGCAGAGATTGGTCTGCGTATAGGGCGGCCGGGAGTGATTTTGCGGGTGCTCTGTGTAACTTGTATAATAGTATTTCCCCTTCTTTTGACAGGCATATTGTTGCTGAAACACCTCAATGTTAAGCTTCCATTAAGTCCTATAATCCCGGAAGGGCGTTGGTTCTCATGGATGGCTTATCAATTCATGTATGTTGCGGTGGCCGAAGAGATTTTCTTTAGGGGGTATTTTCAATGCAATGTACTGTCTTTATTAACTATGTCCGTGCAAAAAACCCGTGCATTTTTGGAAATAATTGGTATAATAATATCAGCAACTGTCTTCGCTATATCACACTGTTTAATTCTGGGAAGTTTAATGCCGATTATTACTTTTTTACCGGGATTGATTTTCGGTTGGTTGCTTGTGAAGACGAAATCGCTGTTAGCACCGGTCTTGTTTCACGGTTTAGCCAATGTTTTTTATGCCTTAATCGCTGCAGTGTTAACTTAGGCGATTTGGCAGCAGTAAACGTGAAGAGAATTTTCAATATTGATAGAGTATGAAAAGCGTTTTAGAAATACCAAGAATATTGTTGATTACGAATATAGTCTTGCTGGTAATCCTGGGATATATAGTAGCCGGTTTTATCTTTGGTAATAATAGGGGGCAAAGTGCCATTTTAGAGCCAATTTCCACAACGGATGGAGAAAAAACTGCTCTCAGTAAAGACCCGGTACAGGCAGATAATCCTGATATTATCATTGAGCGGAATATCTTTGGCTCTTCAGGAAGGAGTTCAGCTAACGAGAATCCGGAACAAGAAACAAAAGAAAATTCGATTTCTGTTCTTAAGGCACAGCTTCGGCTGCTTGCTACTGTTGCAGGAGATGAGGAAGTGGCCTGCGCTGTGATTGAAAACGTAAATACTAAAATACAGGATCTGTATAAGACCGGAGATATTATCGGGGGCGCACGGATCGAAAGAATTGAACGGAATAAAATAGTTCTCTTCGATGGGGGACAACGTGAGGTCTTAAATTTGTATGTATTTGGTGGGATTTCAGACAGGGTTGAAAAAAGTGCCGAATCGGTGATTGCCCAAAAATCCGATGCTTCTAAGGTTGTAGATATTATTTCGCCTACCGAACGGGAAATAAACAAGAAGGCATTTCTTGCAAGAGTGGGGGGGATGGAGGCCATTATAAAAACGGTTGAAGTGGCGCCTTATTTGGAAGAAGGTCAGGAGAAAGGTGTACGTATCACAGGTTTGGAAGATTTGAGCATGGCCAGGTACGTGGGATTCGAGAATGGTGACGTTATTCAGAACATAAATGGCAGCACGGTAACTAACAGGCGAAAGGCTTTTCAGATTCTTCGTAAAGCAAGGTCACAATCTTCGATAAACATTCAACTTTTACGGAATCAACAACAGAAGAAACTTTCATTTGGAATTAAGTAACAATTATACAATCCGATATTGTTTATTATTTAAGAGCGCGAATTATGTCAATATTATATGATACACTACAATCGAGATTGTGGAGTATAAGGATTCCTTTGTTGATTTTAATGGTTGGTAGCTGTGTTTTGACGGCGGAGCTGCAATCATCTGTATGTCATGCAAATCAGCAGCCGACGAGTCCTGTATCAGACGAATATAGAGAATTGTCAGGCCCGGAAGTGTATATGCCGGAACTGCTTAAGCCGGGCATGGCAGATAAACAGATATCACTGGATTTTGACCAGGTGGATATTAAAATTTTTATCAAGACTATCGGTGAGCTTACAGGAATTAATTTTCTTATCGATGAGAATATTCGTGGTACCGTTACACTTATTTCCCCGACCAAGATACGGCTTGGAGAGGTCTATGAAGTATTCGAGTCTGTACTGCAAGTCAAGGATTATGCCGCCGTGCCTGCAGGAAAGATAGTCAAAATTATTCCTCGGGCAGAGGCGTCAAAAAGCAATATCTTAATACGTGTCGGAGGTAATCCTGAATTAATACCCCAAAATGACGCTGTCGTGACACAGATTATTCCAATACGTTTTGCCAACATTGCAGAGCTAAGCAGCTCACTTACAACGTTAGTATCCACCGGAGGCAATTTAACGACGTATGTTCAGTCAAACTCAATTGTTATAACCGATACTTCGTCCAATATCCACAGGATGGCAAAGCTTATTCAAGAACTTGATACCGAAGGGGCAAAAGAGAATATTACCTTGATTCGTCTTAAATATGGTTCCGCTAATATTATTAGCGAGCAGATTAAACAAATTATGCAACAAAGTGCTGTGACATCCGGCGGCAGGGTGGCAAGAGCCATTCCCGGGGGAGCGGGTGCTGCGTTGAAGATTTTACCGGATGAACGAACCAATTCGTTGGTTGTATTAGCGAATCCTGATGATACCGAAATAATTATGGAACTTGTTGCGGAATTAGATGTAGAACGTCCTGTTGAAGCGAGTAACGTACATGTAATTTATCTTAACCATGCAGAAGCCCCTGATCTTGTAAAATCACTTTCGACAGTATTGGCACAACTGGTATCAGTCGGCAAAATCGAATCCCGTGAGCCGTTACAGGTGACTGCAGATGAAAGCACCAACTCACTAATTGTTGTGGCTTCATCTCAGTACTACAGGATTATCGAAGATATAATTGGAAAATTAGATGTGGCTCGTGAGCAGGTGCTCGTTGAGTGTCAGATAATCGAAGTTAGCGAAGATGTTTTAAGGGAAATCGGTGTGGACTGGGCGACGCTTGATGAAGCGGTTGCTGATAGTGTTCGCGGTTTCGCATTTACAAACCTTGGTCCCATGGTTGAAGCGGCGTCCGGCGACCTTGAAGGTCTTGCTATCGGTGTACATAAAGAGGTTGGGGGTCAGGCAACAATCGGCGCCGTATTAAAGGCACTGGAAAGGCACACAGGTGTAAACATTCTTTCAACACCGCAAATACTTACTTCCAATCATCAGGAGGCTACTATCATAGTAGCCGACAACGTACCTTATGTGAGAGATTCACGTATTACCGAACTTGACCCGGCCACACCTACGACAATTCAAACTTACGATTTTAAGGATGTTGGTATTGAACTAAAAGTTACACCTCATATAAGTCCGGGCAATTTGGTCCGCCTTAATGTCGATGCGAGTTTCAGCAAACTTGTACCATCGGCAGCGACGGGCGAAATAGAAGGCGATACCCCGACTACCGCCACACGTGATGTCAAAACTGTTATTTCTATCCCGAACGATGTAACTGTTGTTATAGGTGGTTTGATACGGGATGACAAGTCAACTACTGTTAAAAAAGTACCTTTACTTGGAGACTTGCCCCTCATCGGAGGATTGTTCAGGGTAGATGGCGACCGTGTCCAAAAAACTAATCTGCTTCTTTTTATAACTCCGCATGTTCTGACAACCCAGGAAGCCCTTGAGAAAATAACAGAGCTGAAAAAACAGCAGACCTCACTTTCGGAAGCGAGTATTGAAGAGGAACTAAGTTTTTTATTTTAGATATTCACTAATAAAAACCGGAATCAAGCCCTAATCCCGTGCCTTGAGAACAGCTATTAATACCGAATGCTGACAGGGCGGGCGTTAAATAAGAAAATGATAATATGAAGGTTGAATTATTAGGACAGATACTATTACAGCAAACCTCACTTGCAGAGCGGCAATTAACCGATGCACTACTGCTGCAAAATGATGAAAATCGACATGAAAGAATCGGTCAAATACTAATCAGGGCCGGCCATGTCACTGAGATTGAGGTTCTCAAAGCCCTGGCTCGACAATGGGGGCTTTCTTATTTAGATAATATACCACAGAAAGAACTCAACAAAGACTTAGTTGCAAATTTACCGATTGAATTCCTAAAAAAACACAAGATTCTCCCGTTTAACGGGTCAGAGGAAATGGTCAGTATTGCTGTGAGCGATCCGCTTGATGTAATGACATTCGATTCTGTCGTTAAAATGCTCGGGGTTCGCTGCAAGAGGATTATTTGTGCGTCTTCAGTGATTGAAGACAGACTTAGCCACTATTATTATCAAAGTGAAGGCTCTGCTACGGAGGCATTAACAGAGCTGGACGACAGTATGGATTTTGCCGGTTTGACTTCGGGGTCCGCCTCGGAGGACCTTTTGGACCTGGCGAACAGGGCACCGGTTGTTAAATTGGTCAATACTATTTTTTTTCAGGCCGTACAGGCTCGGGCGAGTGACATACATATTGAGCCGTATGAGGATGAGGTGACCGTTCGTTTTCGAATAGACGGTGTGTTACATAACAGGTTTACTCTTCCAAAGCAGTATGTTGCTGCATTGGTATCACGCTTGAAAGTGATGGCAAATTTAAACATTGCCGAGCGCAGACTTCCGCAGGATGGACGCAGCAGGATTAAAATAAGTGAAAATGAAATAGACATCCGGGTCTCAACCGTACCCAGCTCTGATGGAGAACGTGTTGTTCTTAGACTTTTGGACAAGAGCGGCGCACGTTTCAGCCTCGGTCAGTTAGGATTTACAGCGGACACAGAAAAGGAATTTCGCAGACTTATTCATATATCTCACGGGATAATTCTTTTAACAGGGCCTACCGGAAGCGGTAAAACGACGACTTTGTATAGTGTTCTTGGCGAGCTGAACACGGAAGTTCGTAATATTATGACGGTTGAGGACCCGATAGAATACAAGCTTGCCGGGATTGGTCAGATGCAAATACATCCGAAGATAGGCCTGACTTTCGCAAATTACCTGCGGCATATTCTCAGGCAGGACCCGGACGTAATTATGGTCGGAGAAATCCGTGATCTTGAAACGGCCCAAATCGCTATCCAGGCCGCTTTAACAGGACATCTGGTTTTAAGTACGCTCCACACAAATGATTCTGCAAGCGCTATAACACGTTTAATTGATATGGGGATTGAACCTTACCTGGTTTGTTCGGCTGTGATAGGGATAATGGCACAAAGGCTGGTAAGGATTATTTGCCCGGAGTGCAAGACCCCCTACACACCAGGTGAAGAAGAGCTGGAAGTATTCGATGCCCAATTACAGCATCGTAAAGAAAATCTATATCAAGGCAAAGGATGT
>Ga0114922_10003603_pt1 | contig 14411 bp, 12 predicted proteins | sample AartaG_FD_100975 | JGI IMG/M metagenome (GOLD analysis project Ga0114922, IMG submission 100975) | Deep subsurface microbial communities from Aarhus Bay to uncover new lineages of life (NeLLi) - Aarhus_00045 metaG | ecosystem: Environmental > Aquatic > Marine > Oceanic > Sediment | place...
ATAAGGCGATTCTTATTTGGTTGGTTCGTCTTAAGTTTGAGAGAGCTAAAACGGGATCCTGACCATATGCGTCTTCTTCCCTTTCTAAATCCCGCGGTTCCATTTCTTGATATTCATTGTCAGGTGAAATACCTGCTCCGTTGATTTTCAAAGGAGTTACAATCGGTCGAACTATGGTTGACTGAGATGCGGTGGGTTCAAATTCAACCCAACCGATATTCGGGAAATAGACTTCAGGCCATGAGTGGGCGTCTCGTTGTCGTATGAGGTATTCTCCGTCTTGTGTAAATTCACCTTGAGCATAACCAATCGAGAATCTTGCTGGAATTCCTAAACTCCTCAGCATAACTACTTCAGTAGTCGCATAATAATTGCAAAAACCCTGCTTCAGATCAAATAAAATCCAATCGACGGCCTCTTTCCCGTCAGGTTGTTCTGGAACGATATCCGTGTACTCGATGTTATTTCGCAAATAATTGGTGATTGCGACAACTTTTTCATAAGTATTGTCTAGGTCAGCGGTAATATCGAGAGCCAATTTACGTGTCCTGGGAGTGATCGATTCTGGAAGTTGAAGGTAACGGTCCGTAATCCAAACTGGGTAATCATTCCCAGATTCCTTAAGTTGAGGGATGGAAGCGTGGGTAATTGAAGATTGAGAGAGATAGACCTGTCCTGGTTCCAAATCTGGAGAAGCTCTAAAAGTAGAGATGTCAACTGTTCCATCGGGATTCTCGGCCAGTTCAACAAGCGAATTACGACTCACCCATTTTGGTTGTGGTGGAGTAAAGAGTGTTGTCAAATTGGTAGCCAAGATAAATTCGAATGTACTTGTTAACCGGCCTTCATTCTTAGGTAAGGTTAGTTTTGAATCTTCCGGTTTAAACGTTTGTGTTTTGTTCTTTGTACTTTTCCACTGCCCATTCTCATATGTATCGTAAGTGCGAGCACGCCAAAAAAGGCGGATATCTTCTGGGATAATATTGGCTGTTCTGACTGTAAATAATTGTGTATCGGTCAGCAAGTTACCACGACCCAGCAGAGCGCTCTTCCCGTAGTAATCGCTTAATACTCCAGAAGAGGAGCGAAGAGAGGCGAAAGCGTTGTCGAAATGGTCACGTGAAATGTTCCATGCATCTCGAACTGGCTGCCAGGCTTTATCGGCTGCCGCTACTGAATTTGCCAGAGCAGGAACTGTCCAGGCAAGTAATACAATCATAGATGTCGCTAACAAGGTAATGCGAATAAATTCCAATCCCAAATGAGGTGGTAGAGCTGTCCGACTTTGCTTCCAGTGACTTTGATTATGAAGGTATGCCATACGGGCGACCAGAACGAGTGTAAAGAAGAAATAAAAGACTAGATACCAAGTCCGTCTTGGGATAAGAGGATCTAAGGAATGAAAAACAAGAATGACCAGACCAGTTGGAAGAACAGCGAGCCATGCATTGCCAAGCCGGATCAGAGTAAATCCGGCGGAGACGGATAATATCCAGAAGAGAATAGCCATTAATATCAAGAATAGTAGGGAGTCCTGTACAATTTCCTGGTGGATAATTTGGTTAATAATGACACCAGAGCGGTTAGCTATAATCCTTAACCGCTCTGGCCACAAGATTCCATCTCTCATTATTGATCCCAATTGCCAGGGAATAATAAATATTCCATATAAAATCGTAAACAAACCAGCAAGACGAGATGAGAATTGACTATAACCCAATGCTAAACCGAGAAATGCCCCCAGCACGACCACTGTTTGAACGATTTCCAAGTGTTTAGTCCATCCAGTGGCAGAGAGACGCGTTGCACCAGTCAGTAACGTCGCAATTAACAAAAAAATTGCAGGAAAATCCCACCACCTCTTACGAGAAAAATCTGTTTTCATCTTATATCTATTATATATGTATGTACGTAGCTAATCTTAATTTGATTACAATGTAAATTCAAATCAGGTTCAGTTTACCGTAAATTTGGAGAGGTTGGAGATAAATATTTAGGTCAATATTAATCCTGCGTTGTTTTTCAACTTATCTGTCGTTAATAAGATGCCTTTTGTGGTAGAATTTGTGCCATTGTGGTTCTGGGTATATCTAGGTCGCTAATTTTCCTTCCAAAAAAAACCTCGCAGGAATCTGAGGAGTAAAGATGCTTGATGAACATTGGCTGTTTATTGGGGTATTCCTGGTTCTAGCTCCGATCTTCGCAAGTTTACCTATAATTATTACTCGCTTAATTGCTCCTAAAAAGCCAAACCCGATCAAGTTACAGACGTATGAATGTGGAATTGAAACTGTTGGAGACACATGGGTTCAATTCCGGGTTCAATACTACATCTTTGCCCTTGTTTTTTTGGTATTTGATGTTGAGATAGTATTTCTCTATCCTTGGGCGGTGGCGTTTGATCTTCTACCCTTATTTGCAGTCTTCGAGGGCGTGTTTTTTATCATTATCTTAGCGTCAGGGTTGATCTACGCTTGGCAAAAAGGTGCTCTGGAATGGAAGTAGTACAACCACAATGTTAATATTTATGGGTTGAAAGGGTCTTACTCTCAACCTATCATCGGTTTTCTAGTGGGTCATTGTTTATAAAATCTACGCTGTATCGCTCCTGGGAGAGTTGTTATGTTTGATCCAATTACAGAGATTGGAAATTGGTTCGAAGGAGTACTAGCAAATTTGGGGCTATCCCCTGGATCGGTGACCATAATCCTGGCAGTCTTAGGTGTGCTCATTGTAGTAAGTTTTGTATTAATTATTGATATTGTACTGGTATGGCTCGAGAGAAAGGTTGTCGCGCGTTTTCAGGATCGCCTCGGTCCAAACCGTGTAGGACCCTTTGGATTGATTCAGCCAATAGCAGACATAGTTAAGTTGTTGATAAAGGAGGACACTACACCATTCGGAGCAGATCGCATAATATATAATCTAGCCCCAATTTTAGCGCTGGCAACTGTTCTGTTAATTTGGTCAGTGATCCCATTTGCACCGACTCTCGTGGGATCTGAGATAAATGTTGGAATACTGTTTATAGTCGCCGTAGGTGCTATCGGAACATTGGCCATTCTTATGGCAGGTTGGGCATCAAACAACAAGTATGCTTTATTAGGCGCTTTTCGTACGGTAGCCCAGGTGATTTCTTACGAGGTGCCGATGTTGATTGCATTACTAGTGCCCGTATTGCTTGCCCGCACAATGTCAGTTCAAGGAATTGTAAAAGAGCAGGAAATCTGGTATGTATTTTTAGCTCCTGTATCAGCACTTATTTTGTTTCTTACTGGAATTGCAGAAATTGGACGCACACCATTTGATCTTCTTGAGGCAGAATCAGAAATTGTTGCGGGATTTCACATCGAGTACAGCGGGATGAAATTCGGGCTATTCTACGCAGGAGAACTCCTGCATGCTTTGACTATAGGGGCGCTATTTTCAACACTTTTTTTGGGTGGATGGCGCGGCCCATTTGTGGAACAAGTTCCAATCCTTGGAGTTGTGTATTTGTTTTTTAAAGCGTTTTTGGTTTATTTTGTCATTATGTGGATCCGATACTCGTTGCCTCGCATCCGAATAGATCATATGTTGAATCTCAATTGGAAGTTTCTTACTCCGTTGGCATTGGTTGTGTTAATTGCTACGGCTGTTATGGACAAGATACTGATAAACGCATCAACCCGAGGTTATGCTATTGGGATGCTGATCGTAAATATTGTAATCATATTGCTTACTCTCGTCATCCTACACACTTATGCCGATACAAAACGAGAGAGAGTGGGAGAACTACGTCCGACTGCAAATCCTGACGCTGCTATTTCTTCTAGAGATAAAACACCAGATGTATCAACGTTAGTTTAAAATAGGACACTCTTATGACATTTATTCAACTATTTTTCATCTTCATCGCTGCTGCAACTCTCGGTGCAGCTTTATTGGTTGTTACTACTCGCAACCTGATCCATGCCGCTTTATGGCTGATTGTGTCATTGTTTGGGGTTGCAGTTTTTTATGTGATTCTTAATGCCGGATTTCTGGCAATGGTTCAGGTGGTTATATATATTGGCGCCATTGCCATTTTAATGATTTTCGCCATTATGCTGACACGTAAAGTATCTAAGGTTCCAAAGCCAGCCTTCAATTCAAATTGGATTTGGGCTTTATTAATCGCAGTTGTGATGTTCGGATCAATGACCTGGATTCTCAATATGTGGCCCCAATTTGAAGCGATACCAACGGCTATAGCTCCATCCATTGATCCGCTTCGCCTGTTGGGTGTAGCCTTGGTCTCTCCAGAGGCGTATGTATTGCCCTTTGAATTAGCCTCTTTGCTTCTTCTAGCCGCACTGGTTGGTGCAATTGTCGTAGCTTGGGAAAGCAGGTAGGAGCGTATGATGATACCAATTTCATGGTATTTAATCTTTGCTGCTGCACTCTTTTGCATAGGTTTATTTGGGGTTTTAGCCCGTAGAAACGCGATCGCGATTTTGATGGGTATTGAGCTCATGCTAAATGCCGTGAACGTAAACCTTATCGCCTTTTGGCGGTATGCAACTCCAGAAAAAATTAATGGTCAGGTGTTTGCGGTAATTGTGTTCGCGGTTGCGGCTGCAGAAGTAGCTGTTGGTTTGGCAATATTCATATCAGTTTATCGCCGTCGTGGTACTGTTTCTACTGATGAAATAGATTTGTTAAAGTGGTGATAGTCAAAATGCCTTTCTTTGTAACACTGTTTAGGAATTTTCTATGACAATTGGAACACTAATCTGGCTAATTCCACTTCCGCCTTTATTAGCATTTTTTATTATTATCCTGATCACTAACCGTAATAAAAGACTCAGCCACACTTTATCTGTGGGATCTGCAATCCTATCTTGGATTGGCAGTATGGTGGTTGTTTGGGCTGCGTTCAATTCAGAACACTTGGGATTGCACCCGTTTACTTCGTACCTGGCGTGGTTTCCTACAGGTGATTCCTGGTTTGTTATTGGCGTCCAAATTGATCCACTATCTGCGGGGACGCTCTTCTTTGTCGCCTGGACGATTCTAATGATCTTTATATATAGCGTTGGATACCAAAATTTCGGTCAACCTAAAGGCGATTACGACCGGGCAGGTCTTCCACCTCAAGGGGCGACAGTGTCTGATGTACATGGGCATTCGCATAAGGTCCCATCGATTGAGCCCATGTATTCGCGCTTCTTTGCTTTCATTGGGTTATTTGCTTTTGGAATGTATCTTCTAGTTGTAACTGGAAACTTGTTAATCCTGTTCGTTGGGTGGGAAATAATGGGTTTGTGTTCTTACCTTTTGATCGGTTTTTGGTATGGGAAGCCTTCTGCTCGTGCAGCAATGATTAAGGCTTTTATGACGACCCGGGTTGGCGATGTGTTTATGCTTTTAGGGATAGCATATCTTTATACGGCTACTGGCACCCTGAATTATCGTGAAATCTTTTACAACGAGGATGTTCTGCATCAATTAGCGACTACATCAACAGGGATATTTGGGCTTTCAGTGGCAGGATTAATCGGCTTGTTGTTATTTATTGGTGCAGTTGGTAAATCTGCCCAGTGGCCATTGCATGTCTGGCTGCCGGATGCAATGGAAGGACCTACACCAGTTTCAGCAATGATCCATGCTGCTACGATGGTTTCCGCTGGTGTATATATGACAATCCGCATCTTTCCATTGGTATCCGCTGGTGCGGAATATGGTCAATTGACTCCGACGATGACCGTGATTGCCTTCATCGGTACGTTTACAGCCATATTCGCATCCACAATTGCCATCGCTCAAAATGATATCAAGAGAGTGCTAGCTTACTCGACGATATCTCAATTGGGCTTCATGTTTGCAGCGATAGGAATCGGCGCTTACGTAGCCGCAGCTTTTCACTTGATTATGCATGCTTTTTTCAAAGCGCTGTTGTTTCTTGGCTCTGGTTCAGTGATCCACGGCATGGAACATGGTGTTCTGCACACCGGTGAGCACATTGACTCACAGGACATGTTCAACATGGGCGGTTTGCGAAAAAAAATGCCCGCAACTTTCTGGACGTTTTTAATTGGTGGATTGGCGCTCTCTGGGTTCCCAATCCTTACGGCAGGATTTTGGTCTAAGGATGAAATTTTTGCAGATGCCTTTGGGCACAACCATTGGGCTGTTTTTATTACTTTAGCATTAGCGGCTTTGCTTACTGCATATTACACGATGCGCCAGATCACGTTGACATTTCTTGGAAAACCGCGTACCCATGCTGCTGAGCATGCTCATGAAAGTACGTGGACGATGACATTGCCTTTAGTGGTGTTGGCCGTTCTGTCAGTTATCGCTGGCTGGGTTGGCATCCCTGAAGATTTCCCCGTTCTAGGTGGCACAATACCCAACTTTATGCATGAATTCGTAGGTGAAACGCTTTTGGAACATCCTGAAATGGTTGTGTTCAGTTACATTCCTTTGCTGACATCCCTGGTTGTTTCGTTGGGAGGTCTAACTTTGGGTTGGCTGGTTTATCGTGATATCAAAGTTGGTGCCTTCGATCCAGTGCAGAAAGCGCTTGGACCCGTGTATACGGTGTTGAAGAAGGGGTATTACTTTGATGAGTTGTACGATTTCTTGTTTGTGCGACCATCTTATTGGTTGGCTAAAAATTTCGCCTATATGTGGATGGATCGTAAGGTGATTGATGGCATCATCAACGGGGTTGGTCATATTACCGGTCTAATAGGAGAATTTCTCCGCATTTTTATAGACAAGCCAATAATTAATGGCTTCGGTGATTGGGTTGGTAAAACAACCAAGAAATTGGGTTTTCTGTTCCGCCCCATCCAGACCGGTCGTGTACAACAGTACATGATAATAGCCCTGGTAAGCATGATGGCGTTTAGCGCAATTTTTTATTATCTGCTTGTTTTCACTCGCTAGGATGGCAGACGTTGAAAAAATACAATCTTAGGAAGAAGAAATGGATTTCATCCTAAATCACCTGCTAACGCTTATTTTGTTTTTTCCTGTCTTGGCGGCATTATTTATTTTTATACTGCCAATCGAGCTCAAAAATCTCCAACGTTGGTCGGCGTTTGTTTTATCCATAATCCCCCTGATCCTTTCCTTGGTGCTGTGGTTTAACTTCAAGCCGGGGGAACCAGGATTTCAGTTTCAAGAGATTTATACCTGGTATATCCCAATAAATGCTTCATATCACATTGGTGTAGATGGTATTTCGCTGATCTTAGTATTACTTACTACATTGCTGATTCCTCTGGCAATTTTAACATCATTTACCATCACGGATCGAGTCAAGGCATATATGATCCTGTTCTTCTTATTAGAACTGGGTATGTTAGGAGTTTTCATGACTCTTGACTTACTACTGTTCTTCATTTTTTGGGAATTTGGTCTCGTCCCCATGTATTTCCTGATAAATCAGTGGGGCAGCGAAAAAGGAGAGCGCGAAATTTGGGGAGGGAGAAGGATAAAATCGCGAACTTACGCATCCTATAAATTTATTTTATTCACCATGGCCGGTTCGTTGGGTCTTTTATTAGCAATCCAATTGATTGGTGTTACGGCGGGGACGTTTGATCTGGTATTACTAACAGAGCGATGGGTATCACTGGATACCTCCTTTTTCAATATTCCGGTTAATACGATAAAAACAATAGCCTTCTGGGCATTTGTGATCGCTTTTGCTGTTAAAGTTCCTGTATGGCCTTTCCACACCTGGCTGCCAGATGCGCATACAGAGGCCCCAACCGCTGGCTCTATGATCCTGGCAGGTGTACTGCTCAAGCTCGGAGGTTACGGCTTTCTCAGACTAGTCTTACCGCTTTACCCCCAGGAATCTAAATATTTCGCAGGTGCGTTAGCTTTTCTAGCGGTGGTGTCAATCATTCACGGAGCTCTTGCGGCATATGGACAAACCGATTTTAAACGACTGGTAGCGTATTCGTCAGTAAACCACATGGGCTTTGTCGTTCTGGGCATTGCCGCAGCAGCATTTGCAGTGGGCACACAGACTGCTACAATTGCGTTGGAGGGTGCAGTATTACAGATGTTCAATCATGGCCTATCGGCAGCTGGCATGTTTTTCCTCGTTGGTGTGATTTACGATCGTACCCATACTCGCGACCTGAAAGAATTTGGTGGTTTGTTCCCATTAATACCTGTATATGGTGGAATTCTAATATTTACTTCCATGGCAAGCTTAGGACTGCCTGGTCTTAACGGTTTTATTTCTGAATTCTTGGTTGTGAGAGGAGCATGGCCCGTATTTACTATTTATACTGCTCTGGCGATGATTGGTCTGTTCTTCACGGGCGCATATATTCTCAAGGGGATTAAGATGACACTCCACGGCCCTCTCAATTCTCGTTGGGTTGGACGTTTAACCGAAATCAATGGGCGTGAATTGTTAGTTATTATCCCATTGATGATATTAATGTTGTGGATTGGCATTTGGCCGGCCTGGATATTAGGAGTTATCAATAAAGCAGTCATGACTTTATATTAAGCAAATTCGTACCACTTGGCTTATTGCCTGTGGTTGAGGAAACTAATGCAATTTCCGATTTTGAGCTTTATCGTTTTTACCCCCATGGTAGCTGGATTGCTGATTCTCTTGATCCCAGAAGAGCGGAAAAGAGAAGTGCGCGTCGCCGCCCTGGCAGCTGGGATAATCGCTCTAGTCTTGTCTGTCTGGTTATATTTCTCCTACGACGTTACTGCCGGTGGATACCAGTTTGTTGAAAATTATCCTTGGCTTCCGGCTTTAGGAATTTCCTATCAAGTTGGAGTGGATGGAATGAACACCCCTCTTGTTTTATTGACTGGTGTGGTAATGTTCACGGGTGTGTTGATTTCCTGGAATATCGATGATCGTCCACGAGAGTTCTTCTTCTTTTTATTTCTTCTCGCCACGGGTGTATTTGGAGTTTTTGTAGCCTTAGACTTGTTTATGTTGATTTTTTTCTATGAGATCGCAGTATTCCCTATGTACTTGCTGATAGCAATTTGGGGTTGGAAAGTAACTCGTGAATACGCCGCTATGAAGCTGACTCTATATCTCTTTATCGGTTCAGTAATTGCAATAATAGGCATACTTGCCATGTATTTCACCTCCGGGCTAGGCACATTTAATATGCTTGCCCTAGAGGGTGCTGGATTTTCTACTACCTTCCAGAAAATTTGGTTTCCATTCGTTTTCTTTGGTTTCGCGGTTCTGGGAGGCATCTTCCCTTTTCACAATTGGAGCCCTGACGGGCATGTAGCAGCTCCCACTGCGGTATCAATGTTCCATGCAGGTGTGCTGATGAAGTTAGGTGCCTTCGCAGCTTTACGAGTGGGAATTATGTTGATGCCAGAGGGTGCCAAATTTCACATGCCATGGATAATATTATTGACCCTCGTGAACGTTGTATATGGAGCATTCATAGCCTCTGTCCAATCTGATTTCAAGTACGTGATCGGCTTTTCTTCTGTATCTCATATGGGTCTGGTATTAATGGGTTTTGCAACCCTTAATAGAGATGGATTCTTAGGCGCTGGCGTGCAGATGTTTTCACATGGTGTCATGACAGCTCTATTCTTTGCTGTTGTCGGGATGGTTTACGACCAAGTTCATACCAGGGAAATACCTTCTTTAGGTGGCTTCAGCAAAGTGATGCCTCTTGTTGCTATTGCGTTTATTGTTGGCGGTTTAGTATCTATGGGTATGCCCGGTTTTTCGGGTTTTATTGCGGAGTTTCCTATATTCATGGGTCTTTGGAGAGATAATCCATTGATCGCAATCATCGCAGTTATTTCGATCGTGATCACTGCTTCCTATATTTTTCGCATAGTGGGACAGGTTTTCTTCGGCAAAATCCCTGACAAATTCAAGAATCATGTACACGATGTCAAAGCGCTTGATAAGATCGCCCTCGTTTTTCTTTCAATCATCTTGATCATTGTGGGAATATATCCGTCAATAATGGTTCCTCTTGTCGATTCTGGTGTTAATAATGTGCTGCGCCTTCTGGGAGGTGCGTAAATATGATCTTAAGCGCCTCAATGTTTCTTCCAATACTGCCTGAGATTCTACTGGTCGCTTTAGGCGCAGTGGTGCTTATTTTGGATTTGATCCTTCCCAAAAAACAGCACAGAAACATTGGCTGGGTTACTGCAGTAGGTATGGGGTTGATCTTACTACTCAGCATACCTGCTCGACCTGAATCTGAGCCCAGCCTGGTTTGGGGTGGAATGCTGCGTCATGATTGGTTGGGGTTTTCCTTCACAATGCTTTTCATCTTTAGCGCTGGTATAACAGCACTTTTTGCGATGGATTTCAAGAAATTGGGGCACAGGGGAGAGTTTTATCTCTTAATGATCGTTTCAACGATCGGTATGGCTCTAATGGTTTCCGCAGCAGATTTGGTTATGCTCTATCTCGCCATCGAGACGACGGCGATTCCACTATACATCTTGGCTGGCTTTTTCATCTGGGATGATAAGTCGACTGAAGCAGGTTTCAAGTACTTTCTTTTCGGTGCAATGACTTCGGCGGTAATGCTTTATGGTTTTAGTCTATTATTTGGATTTGCAGGAACGACTAATATTTACCAGATCGCTCAAAGTGTGCGTGAAATTGGCTTACCTGCTGGTGCTCTAGTAGGAAGCATGTTGCTTGTGTTGGTAGGATTTAGCTTTAAGATAGCTGGAGTGCCATTTCATTTTTGGTCCCCAGATGTGTACGAAGGATCACCGACACCCGTAGCGGGCTTTCTGTCAACAGCGTCAAAAGCAGCAGGATTCGTAGTACTCCTACGGATTATGATGGTAGTCTTTCCTGATATTACTTTACAGTGGGGTGCAGTTATCACGGCGATGTCCGTAGCGACTATGACATTAGGCAATTTATTGGCTTTGACGCAAAAGAATATAAAACGCATGCTTGCATATTCTTCAATCGCACATGCAGGTTATGCTTTAATCGGTGTAGTGGTGATTTCACAAGTAGGCGTTAGCAGTATGGTCTATTACTTGATCGTATATCTGGTCACCAACCTGGCTGCTTTCGGTGTTGTGGCTTCGTGTGGTAGGATCACCGGTTCGGATGAGATGACAGCTTATTACGGGATGAGTCGTCGTTCACCTTGGCTGGCGCTTGCTTTGCTAGTTGCCCTTCTTTCATTGGCTGGGATGCCGCCCTTGGGTGGATTTGTAGCCAAGTTTTTTGTGTTCGCAGCCGCAGTGGACGCGAATATGATTTGGTTAGCTGTAATCGGTGTACTGAACGCTATTATCGGTTTGTACTATTATCTTACGGTGATCAAATATGTATACTTATATAGATCGGAAGACGAAGAGGAACCCCTGCTAGTAACTCGCCCTCTGAAATTAGCTCTTATGGTTTTAACAGTCGGGATAATATTAATCGGCACAGTCCTCGTCCCTTGGTTCAATTGGGCTACAATAGCAGCAGCCTCTGTTTTTTAATACAAAGAGCCAATTTATTGACGGCATTTAGATGCTTATGATACAATTCTCCAGCTATGAGTCCAACCAAGGAGAGATCCGACAAAACCCGTGCTACGAGTGCTTTGAATCTCACACTTGCAGCGGTGGTTAGTCAGGTGGGTTGCCTAACTTCTGTAATTGTTTTGGCAGCCCTTTTTGGCGGATTATGGTTGGACAGCCACTTTAGTACCAAACCTGTGATAACAGTAGGATTGATTGTAATCAGCATTCCAATTACCCTATTCTCTATGATATGGGTAGTGAAAAAAGCTACCTCTCGAATTAATACAGATGGTGAGCAGAATCCACAACCTTCAATGAAGGAGGAGCTCATAAGTGAATAATAATCGCCCCAGAATCCTTGGGATTCCAAATCGTTATCTTGCGTTGGGAATAATAGTATTGGGTATATTTGCTGCTCGTGTTTATGCTCCTGTATTACCGCATATCCAGGTGGCACCTGAACGTTTATCACACCATCCTTTATTCACATTACCTGTTATTGGTCCTTTCTATTGGACAAATACCATGATGGCGATGGTCATCGCAGATATTATTCTACTTCTTATTACTTTCGTGGTTTGGAAAGCAGTGAAAAGCGGCAGTTTAGTCCCACAAGGATTTTCCGGAGCTATAGAAGCCTTTGTCGAAGTGTTATACAATATGACTGAATCCACTGCAGGAAGGTGGACGAAAAAAATATTTCCTTATTTTGGCGCGATTACACTTTTGGTCCTAATCGTCAACTGGACGGAATTAATTCCAGGTGTGGATACAATTGGAATTTTAGAACCTGTTGTAGAACACGGGAATCCAATCGAACAGGTCACAAGCAAAATATATACTTTAATCCGACCTGAAGGCGGATCAGATAGCGGTCATGGTGCTGGTTTTACGCTCATAGGTTTCGTGCGAACACTTTCAACGGATTTAAATTTTACGGTTGCATTGGCATTAATTTCTGTGTTCATGACTCAGGTAATAGGTGTTCAAGCACTTGGACCGAGCTACTTCTCGAAATTTATAAACATCTCTGCTCTTTGGAATGTATTTAATAAACCAATGGGGATTATCGATTTTGCCGTTGGTTTGCTTGAGATCGTGTCAGAAATTTCAAAGATACTCTCTTTTTCCTTTCGGTTGTTTGGTAATATTTTTGCTGGTACAGTATTACTTTTTGTAATTGGTACCTTGGTGCCCGTTTTAGCTCCCTCGTTATTTTTAATGTTGGAAATATTTGTCGGTTTGATTCAAGCGTTCGTGTTTGGCATGCTCACCATGGTGTTTATGTCTCTAGCAACAAAGGGTCATGGAGATCATGAGGAGCAGCACGACCATTAATATAGTAGGTGATTTCTGAGATATCCTTTATTCTTTGATAAAGAATATAAATCAGTTATTTACAAAGATTAATTAAAGGAGGTTAAATAAGAAGAAAATGGATGCTGCAGCGGCAAGACTCATCGGAGCAGGCTTAGCCATGCTTGGCACAATAGGTGCTGGATTAGGAATTGGTATCCTTGTAAGTGGTGCAGTACAAGGAATTGCTCGAAATCCAGACGCAAGCGGCGATGTACAAACGAATATGATTCTGGGGATTGCTTTCGCAGAAGCGGTCGCTATATATTGTTTAGTTGTCGCACTCTTGATCCTATTCGTTGGTTAACATCACAATAACATAAGAAAAGGAGGTAGGTTTTGGAAGCACTAGGTCTTAACCTGGGATATCTCTTAGTTCAGATATTAAACTTTGCACTTGTCTTTATTGTCTTACGTGCCTTTGTTTTCAAGCCGATAATGAATTTACTTGACAAGCGCCGCAAATCTATTGCTCAAGGTTTACAGGATGCCCAAGTAGCAGCGGAAGCACGTGCTAATGCGGAAAATGATGCGCAGGAGATATTAACAAAGACGCAGGCAGAAGCAAATCAAATTATTCGGGAAGCGACAGAAAGGGCGGAAGTTGTTAGTAAAGAAATCATGGCTCAAGCAGAATCCGATGCTGCAAAAGCGCGCGAAGCAGCTTTAGCCGATGCCAGTTTGGATCGTGATCGAATGCTGGCAGATGTTCGCGGACAAGTAGCAGCACTTGCTATGGCTGCAACTCATAAACTGATAGGCGATGCCTTGGATGAAAAACGCCAACGTACCCTCATCGATGAATTCTTCTCAGGTGTCAAGTCTGGAGAAGTTATCGTGTTAGAGGATACCGGATTGAGTGGAGCTTCGGCTGAAATTATTAGTGCTCTACCCCTTACCGAAGAAGAAAAAGAAATTGTCAGGCAAGACATTACATCAAAAACGGGCAGTCAGACTGTCACATTTCGAGTTGACCCGGCTATCCTTGGAGGATTGGTCGTTAAAGTTGGTGATAAAGTCTTAGATGGTTCTGTGTCTGGACAACTTGAGTCGCTCCAACAAAGTTTATCATAACGCAGGTTCGAAATTCGTTTGGTGAGTCTCAGTTATACATACGATTTACATATTTTGAATATTAAAGATATGCTCAGGGAGAGATAAGTTCCCTGGGCATTTTCCTCTATACTATTTCTATGGAACAAAATAACCGAACCAGGGGATCGAGTGTCAGGCTAAAAGATATTGTGGAATCCCTGTTTGATAAAGAATTTTCGGTGGATTCAGACATCATAATTACAGGGGTAACACCAGATTCGCGACGCGTTAATATTGGCGACCTATTTGTCGCTGTCACGGGGGGGACAACTGATGGTCATAATTTTATTCCAGATGCAATCAAGCGAGGAGCAAGCGCTGTAATTGGGACTCAAGTGATTCAAGATTGCGATGTTCCATATATTAGTGTCTCAGACAGCCGCTTAGCGCTTGCTAATGCATCAGCAGCTTATCATAATTTTCCATCGCGCAAGCTGGTACTCATTGGTATAACAGGAACGGATGGTAAG
>Ga0114922_10003605_pt1 | contig 14410 bp, 11 predicted proteins | sample AartaG_FD_100975 | JGI IMG/M metagenome (GOLD analysis project Ga0114922, IMG submission 100975) | Deep subsurface microbial communities from Aarhus Bay to uncover new lineages of life (NeLLi) - Aarhus_00045 metaG | ecosystem: Environmental > Aquatic > Marine > Oceanic > Sediment | place...
CCCTTCTTCGCCGTCAACGACCCGAAGCAGTACGACAAAGAAGACCCGCAACTGTGGCTGCGCCGCACCCAACAGTATTGGCGGGGCGTGATGGATCGCGCCGCCGAGATCGAAGTGCCATGCCGCAAGGCGAACGAAGCGTTGCTGGCCGCGCACGTCTGCCAGTTGATCGCCAACGACCATGGCGAGGTACACGGTGGCGAGGATTTCTACGACCGATTCTATCCGCGGGATGGTGCCTACCAGGTGATGGAACTGGAGGAGGCCGGGTTGACCGAGTCGGCCGCCAAGGCCGTCGAGCACTATCTGAAGTGCCAGGACGAACAAGGGCGATTTCGCGGTGGCGGGAATCAAGGGGCACAACTCGATGCCAACGGCCAGTCGGTTTGGACCCTCTGGCAATACGCCAAGATCACGGGGGACCGTCGGTTCCTCGAACGGGTCTATCCGCGGATGCTTCGTGCCGTGCGGTGGACGATGAAGGCTCGGCGCGCGACGGCCGCCCCTCTGACCGGCGTGCTGCCCGCTGCGCCGGCGGACGGTGAGTGCCTCTGGGCAGGAAAGCACCATATCGTCGGCTACGACGTCTGGAACCTCCGCGGGATGCTCTGCACGGCCGACGCCGCGAAGGCCCTGGGAAAGACGGCCGACGCCGCGGAACTGCTGGCCGAAGCGGCCGCGTATCGCAAGGACATCGACGCGGCGTGGAAGAAGACGGGCCTTGCGCACTTCCCGCCGAGTTGGGAGACGGCCGGCACACACTGGGGCAACACCGAGACACTCTGGCCGACCGAGTTGTTCGCCCGCGACGACCCCCGCGTCGCCGCGCTCAGCCGTCACGTCCGCCAAGATTTCGCCGGCGGGTTCATCGAAGGCACCATTCAATGGAAGGGGACCGGCAAGGTCGAAGCCATCCACCCGTACATGGGCGCCTACACGACCATGGTCGACCTGGTCCGCGGCGACCACGAACAGGTCGTGGCGGACTTCTACTGGTACCTGCTGCACTCGACGGCCGCCCACGCCTTCCCGGAAGGCATCTACTACAAGAAACGCATGGCCTGGAACCACACGATTCCGCACGTGACCGGGGCGTGCAACTACGCGATCATGCTTCGCCACATGCTCGTACACGAGGCGGGCGACGAATTGCACCTGCTCGGCGCCGTGCCGGACTGGTGGCTCGGCGATGGGAAGAAAATCCAAGTGAAGCGCCTGCCCACGCACTTCGGCCTGATGAACCTGACCGTCCGTGGGACGAAAGAGGGAGTCGAGGTCGAACTCGATCCGCCCCAGCGAAACCGGCCGAAGCGGATCGCCCTCACGCTGCCCAAGTCCCGCCCGTTGGTCGGCACGCTCGACAACGTGGAACTTCTCCCGCGATCGGACCAGAAGAATCGGTGGGACTTCCCCACGGTCGTCGCAGACTATCTTCAGACCTCCGACTTCGTCGAAGTGATCCCGGGCAAGCCGAACGCGGTGAGCCTGACCACCGGCAAGCCGGCCACCTGCTCGCACGCGCTGCCGCCGCATCCGGCCAAGATGGCCAACGACGGACGCAGCAACGATGTCGACAACTACTGGGCGACCGACGTCAAGTCGAACCCCGGCGACGCATGGTGGCGGGTCGATCTGCAAGAGCCGACCGGTGTCGGCCGCGTGGTCGTGGTGGGCTTCTACGGCGACCGGCGCCACTATGGCTTCACCGTCGAGACGTCCCTCGACGGCAAGACGTGGGACATGGTCGCCGACCGGCGCGACAACACCGAACGTTCCACCGCACGGGGTTACACGAGCAGTTTCGCCCCGCGCCCGGTGCGCTATATCCGCGTTACGCAGACGCACAACTCGGCCAATACCGGCCGCCACCTCGTCGAGGTCATGGCATACGCGCAATGACACTCAACCCCCAGAGGAGGATTGACATGCGCCGCTTCCTCTTGCCGGTCGTGCTGACGTGCCTGGCCGGACCGGCCGCGGGCCTCGATCCCGCCGCGTCACCGGACGCCGTCCGGGGACGGGCGTCGCATGATCGGCTGGAGTTGGGCAACCGCGTCATCCGTTGCGTCTGGCAGACGGATGGCGGCCGCATGGGGCCGCTGGCCGTCACGAATCTTCACACCGGCCAGGTCCTTCGCCTGACGAAAGGATTTCTGCCCCGGGTGGTCATGGGGGACGAACGGACGATCGACCTGGCCGACCTGGGCCCGCGTCGAGCGGCTCGGCTGGAAACCATTCAGCCCGAAGCGGCCGGCGTGCCGGCTCAAACCCTCCTCCCCGGCCGCCGCCTGACCGCCGTCTTTCGGGACGAGGCGGCGGGGCTGGACCTGGTCTGGTCGGCCGAGTTGCGCGACGGGTTGAATTACATCGTTCAATCGCTGGAACTGACCGCTACGAAGGACACCAAGATCCAGGAACTGGTCTTCGTCGACACGCCCATCGACGGGGCGAAACAACTCGGGCGGGTCGACGGCTCGGTCGTGGTGTGCGGACACATCTTCCTGGCCGTCGAACACCCCTTGGCGAAGAACACCGTCGACAAGAACTCGCACGTGCGCTGCGCCCTGCCTCGCGGCAACGTGCTCGAGGCCGGCCGGACGTGGCGCTGCACGTCGGTCTATGGCGTCGTCGAGCCGAACCAGTTGCGACGCGGGTTCCTGGCCTACCTCGAACGACGCCGCGCCCATCCGTATCGGCCGTTCCTGCACTACAATAGTTGGTACCACCTGAACATCGGCCGGCCGGACAACCACATGACCGAGGCCGAGTGCCTGGCGACGATCGAGCACTTCGGGCGCGAACTCACCACAAAGCGCGGCGTGAAAATGGACGCGTTCGTCTGGGACGACGGCTGGGACGACTTCAACTCGCTGTGGGGGTTCCATAAGGATTTCCCCGAAGGCTTCAAGAACCTCGAGAAGGCGGGCGCCAAATACGGCGCGGCCCAGGGCGTGTGGATGTCGCCCTGGGGCGGCTACGGCGGACCGAAACAAAAACGGATCGCCTACGGCAAGTCGCAAGGATACGAAACCAACCGCAACGGTTTCTCGATGGCCGGGACGAAGTATCGAGCCGCCTTCCGCGAGGTCTGCCTGAGGATGATGCGGCACAACGGCGTGGTGTTCTTTAAGTTCGACGGTATGGGCGGCGGGGGTGGCACCGGCGCGGCCGGCGAACTGGCCGACGACGTCGATGCCGTCCTCAGCCTCACCGGCGAACTCCGCAAGGAAAACCCGGACGTGTTCATCAGCGCCACCACCGGAACCTGGGCCAGCCCCTTCTGGACGCTCTACGCCGATTCCGTCTGGCGACAGGGCGGCGACACGGGCTTTCACGGTCCGGGAAACGGACGGCAACAGTGGATCACCTATCGCGACATGTTCTGCTACCGATGCATCGTCCGGTGGGGACCGTTGTACCCGCTCAATTCGCTGATGCTGCACGGACCGTGCATCGGCGAGCGGACCAACCCGGCGCGGATGGGCCGCGACGAAAAATCCGTCGCCGATGAAATCTGGACCTTCTTCGGTTCCGGCACGAATCTGCAGGAACTGTACATCAGTCCGCACCTGTTGACGCCGACGATGTGGGACGAACTGGCCGCGGCGGCCAAATGGTCGCGGGCCAACGCCGGCGTGCTGGTCGATACCCACTGGATCGGCGGCGACCCCGGCCGCGGCGACGTGTACGGCTGGGCGTCCTGGCAACCGCGCGGCGGCATCGTGGTCCTGCGCAACCCCTCGGACAAGCCGGGCACCTGCGAACTGGAACTGGCACGTGACCTGGGGCTTCCCGATGAGCATCTGACCGACTACCGGCTGACATCCCCTCGCCCGGCCCAGCGGATCGGTTCGCTCCGCGCCGTGTCGGTCGAATCGCTTCGCATCGAGTTGCAGCCGTTCGAGGTGTTGGTCTTCGAGACAGGGGCCGTCGCAGGAGCCAGGAAATACGATGCCCAGGCCTACCGGCAGCGAAGCGCCCGGCACGCAAGGAAAGGATAGACACACAGCGAACAGCGAACCACCTCTTGAAGGAACGCACATGCTCAGCAGACGCGAACGTTTGATGGCGACCTTACGCGGAGAACCGGTGGATCGACCGCCGGTCTGTTTCTATGAGGTTGGCGGATTCAAGGTCGATCCCGAGGATCCTGACCCGTACAACATCTACAACGCTCCCGATTGGCGCCCGCTCCTGCAATTGGCTGAGCAGCGCACAGACCTCATCCGCCTGATGAGTCCGGTCCGCGTGCGGTCGGTCGATCCGACCGGCTCCGCCTCCGGTCCGATCCGGCAGGAATTCTTCAAGGACGAGTCCTGGGAGGAGGGCGACTGCCGGATCACGCAAACCACCGTCACCGTGGCCGGGCGAACGATGACGCAGACGACCAGGCGCGATCGCGATCTCGATACCGTCTGGACGACCGGGCATCTGCTCAAAGATACCGACGACCTGAAGGCCTACCTGAAGATCCCGGACGAAGCCTTCGCCGAATCGGTGGACGTCTCGCCGTTGGAGGCCGAGGAAGACGAACTCGGCGACAGCGGCATCGTGATGGTGGACACCGAGGACCCCCTCTGCGCCGCCGCCTCTCTGTTCAGCATGGACGACTACACCATCATCGCCCTGGCCGAGCCGGCGCTGTTTCACCAGTTACTCGAGAAGATGGCGCGACGGATCCACGAGCGAACGGAACAGGTCAGCCGTCTTTTGCCCGGGCGGCTTTGGCGAATCTATGGGCCGGAGTACGCCACGCCGCCTTACCTGCCGCCGCGATTGTTTGAAGCATACGTGGTGCGCTACGTGGGCCCGATGGTTCGCATGATCCAGGCCCACGGCGGGTTTGCGCGGATTCACTCGCACGGACGACTCAAGGACGTGCTCGATCACATCGCCGGAATGGAGCCCGACGCCCTCGACCCGATCGAGCCGCCTCCGCAGGGTGATGTGGAACTGGCCTATGTCAGGCAGCGGTACGGGAAGCAACTCGTGCTCTTCGGGAACATCGAGATCGCCGACCTCGAGAACCTGCCCCCGGACCGGTTCGAGGAGAAGGTCAAGCGGGCCCTGGACGAAGGCACCGCCGGCGACGGGCGCGGCTTCGTCCTGATGCCCAGCGCCGCCCCTTACGGCCGAACGATCTCCGGCACAACCATGCGCAACTACGAAACCATGGTCCGGCTGGCCGAAGCGTGGTGAGCACGATCCGTCCGGGAAGGACAGGCTTGCTCCAGGGCGGGCTTACAGCGCGACCGTCTTCGGCAGCGGCTTGATGAACTCCTGCCGCAGGCTGTAGGTGTACGCCCCCTGGGTGGGAATGAGGAGCACGTCACCGGGCCGGATGTCCTGGCCGTGGTAGAAATAGCCCCAGACGTCGTGCGGGGTGCACAGCGAGCCAAGGACGTAACACGGCCGCTCGGTGAGCGCGGGGCGCGTGAGGTTGATGACGGGGAAGTAGTCGTTCTCGAATCGCTCCCAGCCGACGGCGTTCGTGCCGCCGTCCGTGATGACGATGTCGTCGCCTTTGCGGTCGATGACGGTGAGTAGAATGTGCATGGCATCGTTGCAGATCCAGCGGCCGGGCTCCATCCACAGGCAGCAGTCCACGCGGGAGAGCAGGTGCTCGCGCACGGCCGCGCCGATCTCGCGGGCGAATTCCTCGATGGGCGTGGACGGACAACGGTGGTGCGAGCCCGACGGCCGTTGGACGGGCGCCACGGCCTGCCGCACCAGGCCTGCCGGCGTGGCTGTGGCGTGGAGCCACTCGCCCTTCGCCGGCCAGTAGCCCCCGCCGATATCAATGAACTCGATGCGCTCCCGTCGCTCGGTCGCCAGCGCCTCAAGGGCGGCGCCCAGCCGCGCGATGAACCCCGTCTGGGCCGTCGGATCCATGCTCCAACTCGTGTGGAACTGGAGGCCGCCCCATCGGACGTGCGGGCACTGCTCGGTGGCCTTGGCGAAGCGGGGCAGGTCGCTCAGTGGAATGCCGAACTTGCGCCACAGCCCCCCCTCGTCCGTCGTCAGCCGGACGCCCGCGCGAACCGGCTCGCCCGCGTCGGCGGCGGCACGCTCAAGCCGTTCCAGTTCGCCGAAACTGTCCATCAGCACCGTCACCCGGTCGCGATGGGCCGCGGCCAAGCGGAGTTCGTCATCGGTCTTGCCGGGGCCGCTGAACACGATGTGATGGGCGGGGCAGTCGAGGGCAACGGCCAGTTCGCGGCCGCTCGAAACGTCGAGCCCCAGGCCGGACTCGGCCACGATACGTGCAACGGCAGGATGGTTGTTGCTCTTCATCGCGTAATAGACGGCAACGGCGGGCAGTTCGGCCTGGAATGTCCGGGTGAAGCGTGCCGTGCGGTCGCGCAGCACCCGCTCCTCCAGCACGTAGAGGGGCGACCCGTGTCTACGGGTGATGGCGAGGAAGGCGTCGGCGCGGTCGAGGAACCGGCGAACGAATCGCTCAATCTCGGTGGCGGGTAGATCGGGCGTGGTCGTTCGCAGCCGCCGGGCGGCCGCCGTCAGAAGGACGTTGGCGTCGGACACGGGGAAGGCTCCATCCGAATATCCACTCGGGCGCACAACTCGCGGCACATCGCCTCCACGTCGTCGCCCGGAGCGGGTTGAAAGATGACGTGGCCGAGAAGGCGCGAGTCGTAGTCCTCGGGCGGCATAAGCACGCGGTGTCCCGGCCCGTGCTTAAGGTGGCATTCACGGACGCTCGGGTCGTTGCGAAGTTCATCGGCATCGAGAGACGTGATGGTGCCCGCCCGGGAGGAAAAGATGCGAAGGCCCACCGTGCGCTGCCACGCCGAGGGCTTGGGAGCGCGGACGGCTCGCCCTTCGGCGAAGTCCAGGGCGGCGCCAAGGATATCGAACCCTGCGCCGTGCATGAGCAGCGGCGGCAGGCAGTCGCCGCCCGGCCGCGGCGCCATCTCGATCAGCACCGCCTCGGCACCGCGGACGATGAAGTCCACCATGCAGATGGAGCGGGTAACGGCCAGGGCCTCCGCCGCACGGCGCAACCGGCGGGCGAACGCCTTCGGATCCAGCGCCCCGGGCAGTTCGGCCGGCACGACGTAGGCGAGCGTGGTGCCAAAACTCTGCGTGCCGTCGAGCACCTTGCCGGCCAATCGCAGCACGGCCACATCGCCGTGGGCGATGAGAAAATCGCAACTGTATTCCACCCCCGCCACGTGCTCCTCGGCCACGAACACGCGACGCGGGTCGAGCGGGGTCTCGTCGCCGGGCTGCGGCGCGTAGAGCCGCACATCGGGGTGCTCCCGGAGCCTTGCCAGCAGGATGCGGAACGCAGAGGCGCACTCGGCCTGGTTGCGGCAGAAAAACGTGAGTTCGCTGCCGCTGCCCGACAGCGGCTTAAGCACCACCGGCCCCCCCTGATCGCGTGCAAAGGCCACGGCCTGGTCCTCGCTCGCCACGAGGGCCACGCGCGGACACGGCACGCCCGCCTGCCGCCAGCGCTGCTTGCACGCGAACTTGCTGCGGCAGGCCGCGACGGCCTCCGGGGACACGAACGGCAGGTGCAGCCCGTCGGCGAGAGTGGAGGCCAGGGCGAGCGACTCATCGTCAAAGCAGGCTACGCCACTGGGGCGAACGCCCCACTGCCGCAGATGGGCGTCGAGCGCGCCCCGCGCGTCCGCCGGGTCCGCCAGGTCGCACAAGGTCTCCTCGACGGGGTCGGGATCGGGCTCGACGGCTCGCTCGCGCTCGGCGCGGTCGGTAAGGAAGACGGCGCGGCCGGGGTGCTGCCGGCGCAGGATGTGAATGTAGTCCGCCGTCGTGCCGACGACCACCACACGGCTATTCCACACGGGCGGTTTCCTCCCTGCAGGCGGCCGTCGGCGGGGTCTCGTGGGACACGTTCGTCAGAACGTACAGCGGGCGGGGGATGAGCCGAAAGAGCGGCTTCCACGAGAACTCGCCGCACAGGAAGTCCACCTGCTGCATGCGCTCCGTGCAGGCTCGCCGCATGTGGTGAATGTTGATCACCTTGGCCACGCCGCGGTAGTCGGGGTGGGTCCCGCCGGCCACCAGCGTGTAGGCGCCGCGGTAGAGGCAACCCATGTCCACCGCCGCCACGTCGCCGTTGATGACAATGGTGGTCATGCGCAGCCATCCGTGGGCGTGGAGCAGGTGCATGAGGTCGCGGAAACTCTCACGGAATCGGGCGTCGAAGAAGTAGGACCTCTCGCCGAACCGGTTCACGTTCAGGCTCACCAGGTGCTCGAAGTCGCCCAGGTTGTCGTAGCGGTAGGTGAGGCCGAGGTCTTCGATGGCGGCAAGTTCGCGGCGGAGTTTGCGTGCGGCCTTGCCGGAGAACTCCCGCTGGAAGTAGTTGCCGAGGTCGTAGTCGTAGCGCGGCGGGAGAAAGAGGTAGCCCCGTTCGTCCACCAGGTGGTCGTCGGCCGGCAGGGCGCCGACCGGCAGAAGATAGCGGAGATGGTAGTCCCCGGGACAGGTGCCGAGGAGCGCCTCCAGCACGCCGGGATCGCGGGCCACGATGCGGTTCTGCTCCAGCCAGGTCTTGCCCTCCCAGGTTTCGCCGGGGAAGTAGCCGAAGCCGTCGGCCTCCTCGATCCGGCTCAGAGGCAGGAGACCGCACATCTCGCCGGCGTCCTCGGCCACGAGGAAGTGAGGGGGCCGACGGAAGTGCCGCTGGAAACAGGCGCGCACAGCCCACAGATCCGTCATGGTCTCTTCGCGGATGGCGCGGCGCCATGTCGCCTGGCACTCCGACAGGTCGGTCACCGCGTGTACGCTGACCATGATTCAAAGTCTCATGTTCACATGGGTGATGACGTGGGAGCCTTCGAAGAAGTGCTGGGCGAAGTCGGCCGCGACCTCGGGGTCGTACGGCTTGCAGCTGAAAACGTCAAGGTAGGTCGTGTTGGACTGGTTGGCGAAGTGGGCGGAGATCAACGAGGTTTCGATGAGTTGCATCATCGAGTAACCCGCCACGCGCTCATCCTCGCCGAATTGGACGACGTGCGTTTCGCCGAATCGTCTCATCTCGATAAGGTCGCAGAGTTCGACGACGAACTGCCTGATCCTCTCGGCGGAACGAATCGTCACCGGGTTGCAGTTGTAGATGTCGATGCTGGCCGCGACCCCCCAAACCTGTTGCCGTACGGCCGCTTCCATTACGGTCTCTGTTTGTGCCATCTTTCCCTCCTCCCTGCACGTGAGCCGCCGCCGTTCCGTTCGGCAACGGCCCGGTCCGAAGGCCCGTTCACGGCCCGGAGCCTTGTGGTTGCTCGCCCTCCGGCTCGGGCAATGCCTCACGTATGAACCGCACAAGACTGGCCACCATGGGTTGGCGAAGCGAAGCGAACGTCGAATCGGTGTTCTCGTCGCCGGGGCTGATGACTGCAAATGCGTAGTAGCCACTCACGAAACCCGCCACCGCACACGCAATGCGCCCCATCAGCGCCGGCGAATGCCGTGCGGGGATTGCGCCGTCCACCAGACGCTCCACACACGCCAGATAGTCGTGGAACGGCGTCTCGATGCCCGGGTAGCTGACGACCAACATCAGATCGGTACGGCCCTGGAAGTAGAGCACAAAGTCTTCCCAACGGGTGCAGAAGAATTCGATATGCGCGCCGATGAGCGCGTCGAGCAACTCGGGCAACTCGGTGACGCCATGGCAGCGCTCCTCCACGGCCTCGACCAGTTCGGACAGCACCCATCGCATGGTCTCGTGGATGATCTTCTTTTTGCTGCCGAAGTGGTTATAGAACGTGCCCTTGCCCACATCGGCCCGCTCGGTAATCTCATCGATACGGGCAAGATCCAGTCCGCGTTCCGCGAACACCGCGCGAGCGGCGTCCAGAAGCTTCTGACGGGTCGCGTTTCTGCGGCGCCGGCTTCGCGAGATACGCCGCTTTGGCTTTTTCACAGGGCCGGCCATGAATGCCTCGTCACTTCTGACCACTGAGTCGACTCTGCCAATTTCGTCTATTCCGACGAACGAGTCAAGCGAGAATCCGCGGTTTTCCTGTTTTTTTTCACGAGGCCGATAAGCGGGTCGAGCACCTCCGACGGCGGGAGGGTCAGCGGCTGCCATTTGGCGCCCGCGTAATCCGCGATGATCCCGAGGTAGAGATAGGGATCGGCCCACGTAAGCGAAGGCTCGATGACTGTGGTTTCGGGCCATTCGTTGAAGGAGGTGACCGCGATGAGGTCCGCCTCGGCCTCGAGGGCGGCGTTGAGGAACCCACGCAGCGTCTTGCCGCCCAGGCAGTGGACGCGATGTCGCGGAGGTGCGGCGGGGTCGCGATGCGGCCGGCGTCGGTGTCGTCAGTCTTCGCCATCCTGGCCGACCCGATCCGGACCCCGCCGGCGCCCAGGTCGTGGATGTGGTTCCGCACGATGCGGCAGTCCTTCGAGCCTCGACCGAACCACACGCCATACGTCCCGACGTGGGCAACCTCGCAGCCTTCCACGATGCAGTGGTGGGCCCCCTCGGCCGAGATGACCGCGCCGATGGTGACCGCCGCCTGCGGGTCGCCGTACCCTTTCTCTCCCAGCGTCCAGTCGGCGTGCTGGAACGAGAGCCCCACCATGCGAACGTGACCGACGACGTGCCCTTTGTCAGGATCGCCCTGGAACCGCAGCAGTTCCGTCAGTCGCGGCGCCACGACTTCGGCCTTGGTAGTATCCTCGCCTGCGTGAGGCCAATAGGACAGCGTGCCGGTCCGCCGGTCGAGGTACCACTCCCCGGGCGCGTCGAGCAGGTCGGCGGCGTTCTCCACGTAGTATCGTTGGTCCGGGTCCCATGCCAGCGGCCGGAAAACCGTCGGGCCGGTGAACGTGACGATGCAATTCGTCTCGTCCACGGAGGCGATCCGAACGCGGGAGGTGTTCCACGAGTGGAAGACAATGACTTCGACGTCCTGCAAATCGGGCCAGGGTGTGATGTCGCCGGGCTTGAAGTGGAATGCGTCAATGCCCTTGTTCCACGGCGTCGTCGCCGTTGGTGGCTACGTAGAGAGTAACCGGGGGCAACACAGCGTCTTGAGCCGCCGGCAGCGCCAGGGCCAACCCGGCCACGGCGAGACAAAACGCGACAGTCCTTATGATGCTGTAGCGCCCCATCACGGTTCCTCGCGCAGGGCTCTTGCCAGGGCGCGGAAGCACTGGGCGGCCTCGGAAGCGGCGTCCTTGGTCGGCGCCGCACCTGCCGCCTGCGCCTTGTAGGCCCGAAGGAACGGGGCAAAGCCGCACCACGTGGTCTGGACCATTCCCAGGGCCCGCGCGGCGACGGCCTTGTCGGCGCCGGCGCGAACCGCCCGGATGTGGCCGAGTTGGGCCACCGCCACGTCGGACTTCCTCCACGGGCAGGCGACGACGTCAAAGCCCTTCCGGGCGAAGAAGCGCGGCGTCTCAGGCGCCTTGCCGTAGTGCCAGTCGCAGATGACAATGTCTTTCGGCACCCGGTCAATGGCGGCGTGGGTGCCGTTGGTGCTGGCCTCCCACTTCCCGATACCGGTGGCCTTCCCGTCGAGGAACCGGTCACCCCACATCCACATCCGGCACCCGCGTGCCTTGAGGTGCGCATGAAGCGTCTCGACTTCCCCGGCAAACAGCGCGGCCGGGTCCTTCCCCTTGCACCGCGGGCAGTCGGGGTCGGCCAGGATGAACACCTCGTCCATGCCCACGTGGAACGCCTTCGCATCGCACGCGGCGATGAGTTCGTCGATCAGGTCGAACAGCACCTTGTGGACGTCCGGGTGCAGCGGACAGTAACTGCGGCAGTAGATACCCTTGTTCTCGGGGTACTTGCCCGGTGTTTCGTCGAATTCCGGGTGAGCCTGGAGGAGGCGGCCGTTGCGCTTGGCCCAGGATTGGTGTCCGAGGCAATTGATCTGCGGGACGAGCGTGATCCCTTTCTCCCGGCACGCCTCGGCGATCCGGCGGACCTCGTCCCGGCCGAGGGCCGACCGGTCGGCCATCTCCGGCCGCGACTGGAACGGGTAGCCGTAGTTGACCTCCAGGATGAGCGTGTTCACGCCCTCCGCCGGAAGCGACTGCCTGATGAACTCCAGCGCCGCTGCGAGGTCCTTCTTGGCAGGCGCAAAGGTGTGAAGCCCGCGGATGGGAAGCGCCATCCGGCCTGTCTCCTGAGGCTGGTCTGCACTGGCGCCTGCCAGGGCCCCCGGCCATGCCAGGCAGGTCGTCAGGATAGACAGGGCTGCTCGGAGGGAGAGGCTGCGACTCCGGCTCATGACATGGACTCCTATCTCGCCCCGCGGTGGGTGGCCGCACAATGATCATAAGCGGAGAGTAGGCCAGGAGCCCCTACTGCAACTCCGCTACTTGGCGCTCTGTTCACGCCTCACTTCGGCATCAGATTCGCCAACGCCGACGCCAGCGCCTTCAGGTTCGCCTTGTCCGTCGAGTAGAGCACACACTTGCCTTGGCGGGTATTGATCACGAGCCGGCCCATCCGGAGCAGCCCGAGGTGGTGGCTGGCCGTGGGCGGCTTGAGGCCGAGGGCCTTGCACAGCACCGTGACGTTCTTCGGACCCTTCGCGAGTAACGTCAGGATGCCAAGTCGCGTGGGATCCGAGAGCAGCCCAAAACCTTGTGCCAGATCGCGGAATGCGGCTCTGCTTACCTTTGCCATGTGAGACCCCTTTCTTTGGGAGTTGAGGCCGGCATTATCGCGGGCGAAACGGCCTGCAACAAGACAAAACCATGTTGGTCCCGGCGTTTCCCGGCAAATCAGTCCTCCCCCACTCTCAAATCCTCGCGGACGTAACCCATGGCCGTCATCGGCGAGCGGTCCGGTCACCGCGCTGGCGCTTGCGGGCGGCCGCACGAAGCCCCATAATGGTCGTCACGCAGCGCGCTGCGCCGGCGCGCGTTCATGGACCGGGTGGGAGGCGGACGCATGGGCCATCGACCATTGATGCTTTTCGTCGTTTGCGTGACCGCGCTGGGCCTGGCCCGGCCGGGGACGTGTCCGGCGGCCGAGACGGTGCCGCTGTCGGCCCTGGACCTCTCGAAGATGTCGGCCGGCTGGGGCCAGCCGCAGGTCGACCGCAACTGCACCGAGAAGCCGATGGCGATCGCCGGCAAGCGGTTCGACCGCGGCGTGGGCACGCACGCCGATTCGGCCCTGCACGTCCGCCTGGACGGCCGGACCGAGCGGTTCACCGCCTGGGTCGGCGTCGACGACTCGGCCGGCGGCAAGGGGTCCGTGCGGTTCCAGGTCTACGCCGACGGCGAGAAGCGATTCGACAGCGGCGTCATGAAAGGCGGCCAGGGAGCGAAACGGGTTGACGTGGGGCTGAAGGGCGCCCGGCGCCTGCTCCTGCTGGTCACCTCCGCCGACGACCACGTCCACTTCGACCATGCCGACTGGGCCGACGCCGCGTTCGTCGCCTCCGGCGCCAGGCCCAAGGCCGTCGACCGGCCCGGGGGCGAGCAAGAGCGGGTCATCCTGACGCCCGCGCCCGGCCCGGAGCCGCGAATCAACGGGCCGGTCGTGTACGGGTGCCGGCCCGGCCGGCCGCTGCTCTACCGCATTCCATGCACGGGCGAGCGGCCGATGGCCTTCGCGGCGGCGAACCTGCCCGCCTCCCTCCGCCTCGACGAAAAGACCGGCATCCTCACCGGCCGCACGCCCGAGGAACGCGGCCGATATGCCGTGACGCTGAAGGCCAGCAACGGCTCCGGCAAGGACGAGCGGGCGCTGACGATCGTCGTCGGCGACACGCTTGCCCTCACCCCGCCGATGGGCTGGAACGACTGGTACACCTGGTACAGCCACATCACGGCCGAGGACGTGCGGAAGGCGGCCGACGCCATGATCGCCTCCGGCATGGCCGACGTCGGGTACCAGTACGTCAACATCGACGACTGCTGGATGGTGAAGGTGGACTCGAAGGACCCGGACCTGGCCGCCGACCCGCGCGGCCCGGACGAGCCCATCCGCCCGAACAAGCGTTTTCCCGACATGAAGGCGCTGGCCGACACCGTCCACGCCCGGGGTCTGAAAATCGGCCTCTACACCTCCCCCGGCCCGCGGACCTGCGCGGGATACGAGGGCACCTGGCAGCACGAGCGGGTCGACGCCGAGCAGTTCGCCGCCTGGGGCTTCGATTTCCTCAAGTACGACTGGTGTTCCTACGGCGGCGTGGCCAAGAAGGAGAACCTAGGCCAGGGACTGGAGCGGCTCCAGCGCCCGTACCGCAAGATGAACGAGATCCTGAAGGACCTCCCTCGCGACATCGTCTACAACCTCTGCCAGTACGGCATGGGGAACGTGTGGGAGTGGGGGGCCAAGGTGGGCGGCCACTGCTGGCGGACCACCGGCGACCTGGGCCTCCGCGCCGGCAGCCGGTTGCCCGGCTGCTTCCACATCGGCCTCGCGAACGCCCGGCAC
>Ga0114922_10003606_pt1 | contig 14409 bp, 11 predicted proteins | sample AartaG_FD_100975 | JGI IMG/M metagenome (GOLD analysis project Ga0114922, IMG submission 100975) | Deep subsurface microbial communities from Aarhus Bay to uncover new lineages of life (NeLLi) - Aarhus_00045 metaG | ecosystem: Environmental > Aquatic > Marine > Oceanic > Sediment | place...
CCCCCACTCGTAAGATCAAAAAAATGCGGCACCGATCGCATTCGCGCGATTGATGTCGCATTTGTTTGGTCGGTCAGTCGCAACACGCCGAGCCGATGAGCCCTTCTATTGTTCTGCCCTGAGGCATGGGTTCGAGCACCGCGGCAAACACGTTTCCCACCCGCCTGAGGTCCTTGTCGAACCTGCCGATGTCGGACAACGATAAAACGCCGACCGGCTTTTTCTCTTCGTCGACGACAACCAGTCGCCGGATATGGGCGTCCATCATCAGGTCTTCGGCCTGTGCCAGCGTATCTTCCGGCGACAGGTGTATGGGGTTATCCGAGTAGATTTCTTGAATCCTGGCGGTAAGCGGTTCGCCCCGTGCGGTGCCGCGTATTACGATGTCGCGGTCGGTGATAGTGCCGACCAGCGTGCCGTATTCGTCGACGACAGGCAAGAAGCCCAGATTGTGATCGGCCATCAGCCTGGCAGCGTCCTGGATCGAATCTTCCAGACGGCACGTTATCGGATCCGGTGTCATGACTTCGCTGAGAATCATAGTTCCTCTCCTTCCGTAGAAAATCCCTTCATTATCTTAAACAACGGCGTTCTGCGCCAAAGTTCCCTTCTTCGGCCAGGGTTTGCTTTTTTCTTGTTTTTCGCCCGTCTGGTGCTAAAATTACCTTGGAAGCACGGAGAATTCCTGATGAACGTCAGCTACAACTGGCTCAAGGATTACTGCGATTTCGACGCCCCCATCGAGCGGCTTGTCGAGATGCTCACGACCGCCGGCCTTGAGGTCGAAGCTTACGAGCAGGTCGGCAACGATTACTGCATCGAACTCGAGATAACATCCAACCGGCCTGATCTGCTGGGAACCATCGGCATTGCCCGCGAGATCTCCGCGATCACCCGCAAGCCGCTGCGCAAGCCGCCGGTCGATTTCAAAACCGATCCCAGGCCCGCCGGCGAGTGGACGTCGGTGGAGGTGCCGGCCCCCGACCTCTGCCCGCGCTACACCGCCCGCATCATATCCGGCGTCACGGTCGGCCCGTCGCCCGCCTGGCTCGCCGAGCGCCTCGAGGCCGTTGGGCTGCGACCAATCAACAACGTGGTCGACATCACGAACTACGTTCTGATGGAAACGAGCCAGCCGCTGCACGCCTTTGATTACGACACCCTCGCCGAGCACAGGATAATCGTCCGCCGCGCCTCACCAGGCGAGGTCATCACCACCATCGACGAGGAGGAACGGCGCCTCACGGGCGACAACCTCGTGATCGCCGACGCCAACCGGCCGATCGCGGTGGCCGGCGTGATGGGCGGGGCCGACACCGAGGTGGGCGCCGGCGCCAGGAACGTGCTTCTCGAAAGCGCCGTGTTCGACCCGATCAGCATCCGCCGGACATCGCGGGGCACCGGGCTGTCGACGGATGCGTCGTATCGTTTCGAGCGCGGGGTGGACCCGATCGGGGCCGAATGGGCTTCGCGCCGCGCGGCCGCCATGATCGCCGAAATCTGCGGCGGCAAAGTGGCCGAGGGCCTGATCGACATCAATGTTATCGACCTGAAACCCACGAAGGTTGTCCTGCGGGTGCCGCAGATTCGGCGGCTGCTGGGCGTGGATATCTCCGCCGCCACAGCCGCCGAGATCCTCAGCCTCCTCGAATTCGAGGTGCTTTCGAAGACCGACGGGGCAATCGAGGTAGCGGTCCCCAGCTTCCGGCAGGCCGACGTCAGCCGCGAGCCGGACCTGATCGAGGAAGTGGCCCGCATTTACGGCTACGACAACGTCCCCCTCAAGAGCTCCATGACCGTCGAAATCGGCCCGATGAGCAAGTTCGAGCGCTGCGAGCGGCTGGTGCGCGACGTGCTCACCGGCTGCGGATTCAACGAGGCGATATCGTCGAGTTTCATGACCCCGGCAATGGCCGCGACGGTCAGTTTGTGGCCGGGCGAGATCGTGAAGCTTGCGAACCCCCTCCGTGCCGAGGAGAGCGCCCTGCGGCCGTGCCTTATGCCCAGCCTTCTGCACATCAAGTCGATCAACCGCGCCGTCCCCCGCTGCGAGATGTTCGAGCTGGGCAAGGTCTTCCTCGGCCCGATGGTCGAAAAGATGGACGTCGCCATCATCGAGGAAGATGGCTTCTACGAGCTCAAGGGCGTGGTGGAGCTGCTGCTCGACCGTTTCGGCCTGGCGGGGAGATGCTCGATGGAGCCGGCCGAGGTGCCGTTTTTCAAGAAGGGCCGCGGCGTGAAGGTCGCCTGCAACGGTAAGGACATCGGATTCTTCGGTGAGATGGCCGACGAGGTGGAGGCGAGATTCGACCTGAAGCAGCCGATCTGGATGGCGGAATTGGACTTCGACGCGATCGTCGAGCTGGCCGTGCTCGAGCGACACAGCAAGGAAATTCCAAAGTATCCGGCGGTTGACCGCGAGCTGGCGTTCGTCGTGGACGAAACAAGCACGTGGCGGGAGATTGTCGAGTGCATCAACTCGCTGCCCGAGCCGCTGCGCGAATCCGTTACATACCTCAACACCTACCGCGGCAAGCAGATAAAGGCCGGCAAGAAGAGCGTGGCCTTCGCCCTGCTCTATCGCTCGCCCGACCGCACCCTCACCAGCGAAGAAGTAAACGAAGCCCAGGAACGGCTCATCGAGCGTCTGGAAAACACGCTGGGAGCCAAGCAGAGGCTGTAAATCCCCCCCTTGCTTCCCCGCAATACTCCACCGGCCTCGCGCCGACACTTAAAGGTAGAATTCGGCCTTGCGGCTTGCTATAATTGATCGCATTCGCCGCGTTGCTGTTTGCGGCGCCTTTGCGCGTATCTAACGATCAGGAGTGAGTTATGCCCGATTCGGAACAATTCGAACATCAAGAGGCTCCTCCCGAGGATATAGAAGCCGTGCACAAGCTGAAGGATGCCTACGCAAGCATTCGCTCGGAGCTTGGCAAGGTGATCGTGGGGCAGGACAGAGTGCTCGAGGAGCTTTTGATCTCGATTTTCGCCCGCGGGCATTGCCTGCTGGTGGGAGTGCCGGGCCTTGCAAAAACGCTGATGATCAGTACACTGGCCCGCTGCCTGAGGCTGACGTTCAATCGCATCCAGTTCACGCCCGACCTCATGCCGTCGGATATCACCGGTACGGAGGTGATCGTCGAGGACAGGACGACAGGCGGGCGGCAGTTCAAATTCTTGCATGGGCCGATCTTTGCAAACGTGATCCTGGCCGACGAGATCAACCGCACGCCGCCCAAGACGCAGGCGGCGCTCCTTGAGGCGATGCAGGAGCGCCAGGTCACGGCCGGCGGAACAAAACACAAGTTGGTCGAGCCTTTCTTCGTGCTCGCCACCCAGAACCCTATCGAGCAAGAAGGCACCTACCCGCTGCCGGAGGCTCAGCTCGATCGGTTCATGTTCAACATCTTCGTCGACTATCCCGAGGAGCACGAGGAGTTCGACATAATGCGCATGACCACCGCCGGGCAGGAGACTCAGGTGGACGATATCCTCTCGGGCGAGGAGATCATGGAGCTCCAGGAGATCGTCCGGCGGGTGCCGATCGCCGATCACGTCATCCGCTATGCGATGAAGTTCGCGCGGCTCACGCGCGTGCACAAGGGCGACGTGCCCGACTTCATCCGCGAGTGGGTGTCGTGGGGTGCGGGGCCGCGTGCCGGGCAGTACCTGATCCTCGGCGGCAAGGCGCGGGCCATCCTGCACGGGCGTTATCACGTTTCGTGCGAAGACATCCGCTCGGTAGCCGCGCCCGTGCTGCGACACAGGATCATCACCAACTTCAACGCCGAAGCGGAAGGGATCTCGCCCGACAGCATCGTTCAGAAGCTGATCGACCTTATCCCGGCCAAGGAAAGTGAGCTGGAATCGGACGATCGCCTCCCGGATGTGATTGAGAAGGCATAGGGTCGCCACAAAGGCACAGAGAAGAGAAGGATGAAGGCGGAAGGCTGAAGGATGAATGAAGACGCCGGACTTCGGACCTCGGATTGATGACTGTGCGACTGAAGACCATGTGTGCCCGAAGAGGGCGGACAAGCCGTCCGCCCCTACATGGAGGTTGGCCTTCGAACGTTGATCCGCGCTCTTGGCGCTTGTAGCCGGTCTGCCGAACAGCAATCCCCGAAGGGGATGAAACATTGTTAGCCCAAGGCGTGAGCCTTGGGTACACGGGGAACAAAGACATGCGCCCTGTAGGGGCGCAACTCAAAAGACATAACCCACGCAATTTGCCCCCGCGGCACGAACGTATGGAAGAAGACTACCGAAAATATCTTGATCCCAAAGTGCTGGCGAAAATCCGCGGACTGGGCCTCAAGGCGCGCCTGATCGTCGAGGGATTCATCTCCGGCCTGCACAAGAGCCCATTCCACGGCTTCAGCGTGGAGTTTGCCCAGCATCGCGAGTACGTCCCCGGCGACGACACCCGCCACATCGACTGGAAGGTATACGCCAAGTCGGATCGCTACTACATCAAGCAATACGAGCAGGAAACGAATCTCAAGAGCCACATCCTGCTCGACGTCAGCGAGTCGATGGGTTACTCATCCAACGGCATGACGAAACTCGAATACGGGGGCTGCATCGCCGCGTCGCTGGCCTACCTGATACTCCAGCAGCAGGATTCCGTGGGCCTGGCGCTTTTCGACAGCGACGTGCGCGAGTTCATCCGCGAGAGCGGGCACCCGTCGCACCTCAAACTTATCGCGCACAAGATAGAGGAGGCCAAGCCCCAAGGCAAAACGAAGGTCAAGGGCATCTTCGACGACCTCGCAGAGCGGATCAAGCGCCGCGGACTGGTGATAATCATCTCCGATCTGTTTGTGGATATCGAGGACCTCCTCGTTGCCCTGCGACACTTCCGCTATAAGCGACACGAGGTGATCGTTTTCCACGTGCTGGACGAATACGAGCGGACGTTCCCCTTCACCGACCTCACACTGTTCAAAGGCCTGGAGCAGTACCCGCAGATCTTTGCCGAGCCGCGAGCCCTGCGCAAAGACTACCTGCAGGAGTTCGAGAACTTCGTCCGCAAGATCAAGCAGGGATGCCGGCAGCACCGCATCGACTACGTGCAGTTGAGTACCAGCGACAGCCTCGAAGTGGCCCTCAGCACCTACCTCGCGGCTCGAATGGCGAGAACGAAGTGAAATTACCAAATCCCAATGCCCAATTCCCAATGACCGATCCGGGCACGGGATAAGGCCGGCCGGTTGGCACGAATATGTTTTCTTATCTTCATTGGACATTGGCCATTGAGAATTGGTCATTTCGCACATGCTCCAGTTTGTTAGTCCATTGATGCTCATCGGTGCGGCGGTTGCGTCGGCGCCCATCATCATACACCTGCTCAACAGGCGGCGGTTCAAGATGGTGGACTGGGCCGCGATGGAGTTTCTGCTGGCGTCCAGCCGGAAGAACTTCCGCCGCATTCGACTGCAAGAGATCATTCTGCTTATCATTCGGACGCTGGTCTTGCTGCTCGTTGTGGCGGCGCTGGCGAGGCCGTTCCTGGCCGGGGTCGCAAGCGTGCTCGGCAGATCGCAGCGATATGTCGTCCTGATAATCGACAACTCCTTCAGCATGGGCTGCACGGTCGGCAACGAGCGGCCACACGAGCGGTCGATCCAGTTTGGGGAGCGGGTCCTCGATACCCTGGGCGAGGGCGATTTGATCTCGCTGATCGCGGTTTCCGACCGCGCCCGGCCGCTGGTCAGAGAGGCGAGCCACGACCTCGAGGTCGTACGCTCCGAGATAAGCAAGCTGCCGCTCAGCCAGGGCTCCACCAATCTGGCCGATGCCTTTCGCCTGGCCCGCGACCTCCTGAAGGACTCGAAGGTCCCCCAGAAGGAGGTCTACCTGGTCACCGACGGCCAGCGGGCAGGCTGGCGAATCCGCGGCGGCGGGGGAGAAGAACTGGGCGGAATCGTGCGCGACATCTCGGCGGCCGCCGACTTCGTCCTGGTCGGCGTCGGCCTCGATACGGGCGGCAACATGGCAGTCACACAATTCCAATCGGCCGACAGGATCATCGGCAAGGAGAAACCCGACACCACCTTCACGGCGACGGTCCATAACTTCGGCGAGACCGCTCAACAGAACGTAGAAGTGTCGTTTTTCGTCGATGGTTTCCGCCAGGGCAGCACGGCGATCACGGTGCCCGCGGACGGCGCGACCGATATTTCGTTCGGCTATACTTTTCACGACGCCGTACCGCACTCGCTGAGCGTACAACTGAAACACGATCGGCTCGCAGCCGACGACTCGCGGTACCTGGCCGTCGCCGTCCTGGAATCCGCCAAGGCGCTGCTGGTCGATGGACGGCCGTCCCCCGATCTGTATCGAAGCTCCACGGGCTACCTGCAGACGGCCCTGCATCCGCGGCCGGACAACGCTTTCCAGCGCTCCACGATCTACGAGCCGGTCATAATTCAGCCGTCGGAGCTCCCCAGAGAGGAGTTTGGCCGGTACGAATTCGTTGTGCTTTCCGACGTGCCGCACGTGGAGTCGAGCACCGCGGCCGATCTCGAAGCCTATGTGGCGGAGGGGGGGGCGGTGATAGTATTCCTCGGCGGCGGTGTTGATCAGGATAACTACAACCAGACGCTCTACCAGGAAGGCAGGGGGCTGCTGCCGGCAAAGCTCGCGGGCGTCCGCGGGGATCCGAAGAGAGAAAGCTACTTCTCGCTCGCGGTCGCGCCCGACAGCGCGCATCCGCTGCTGAAGGAATTCCGGCAGCATAGATCGGTTTACCTCAACACATTGCAATTTTACCAGTACATGCTGCTCGAGGTTCCCGAGCGCGACGACACAACCGTGATCTTCGGGTTCGAAGACGACAGCCCGGCGCTTGTCGAGAAAAAACTCGGGGAGGGCAAGGTGCTCCTGTTTGCGTCGACAGCCAACGACACCTGGACGGACCTTCCCCGCCGCCCGGGGTTCCTGTTTCTGATGCAAGAGATGGCCGCCTACGTGGCCCGCGACCGGCAGAAAGGCCGCAACCTGCTGGTCGGCGACGCCCTGCTCAAGGGCTGCGGGCCCGAGGCGCTCGTCTCGAAGACCACCATAACCGGCCCCGGCGGGAGCTTCGACGTGGCCGCCGTGCCGGAGGGCCGCGGTTCAAGATTGAAGTTCGAAGAAACGCACCTCGCCGGGATATACGAGCTGAAAACGGAGCGCGGCGAGGCGGCCGAGCGAGACTTTTTCGCCGTCAACGTCGATCCCGCCGAAAGCGACCTCAGCCGGATCGGCCCCGAGGAGCTCAGACGCACATTCCCCGACTTCCGCTTTCAGTACCTGACCGGGTCGGTCGGTCTCGATAGTTCGCTCACCGCCACATTGCGGAAGAGCGATCTGTGGAAGCGCCTGCTGCTTGCCGCGTTGGCGCTGATGTGCATCGAGAGCATCCTTGCGCAGCGCTTCGGACGATGAAGCCCCGAAGCGGCCATATGCCATGGAAGACTACACTTCACGAGGCGAATTTGCACTCATCGATTTCATCCGCCGGTGCGCGGCGAGCGCAGAGGCCGTGCAAGCCGGCATAGGCGACGACTGCGCGGTGCTGAGCGCACCCACCGGCCCCGTCGTGGTCACAACGGATATGATCGTCGAGGGCGTGCATTTCCGAAAAGAAGATCCGCTGCGGCAGGTGGGCTGGAAGGCCGCGTGTGTGAGCTTCAGCGACGTTGCCGCGATGGGGCTGTCGCCAAGTGCACTCGTATGCGCGGCGGCTTTGCCCGACGACTTTTCGATGGAGCAGGCGGAGGAAATCTTCCTCGGCTTGAACCAGGCGTGTGCGGAATTCGTCGTGGGGATGATCGGCGGCGACACCACGTCGTCGCGTGGGCCGCTGTCGCTGTGCACTACCGTGCTGGGTTATGCATCGGCTGAGTTCAAACCAATTCTGCGCTCGGGTGCGCAAGTGGGCGACACAGTCCTGGTTACCGGGTCGCTTGGCGGGTCGATTCTCGGCAAGCATCTGACGTTCGTGCCTCGCGTCGACGAGGCGCTTGTCCTCAACAGCGGATTCGACGTCCACGCCATGATCGACATTTCCGACGGCCTTGCGGCCGACCTCAATCACATCCTCGAAGAGAGCAAAGCGGGGGCTATCATCGAGGCGGATAGGATACCGATTGCCGATGCCGCACACGAGCTCTCGAAACGCACAGGTAAAACCGCCTTGCAGCACGCGCTCACGGACGGCGAGGACTTTGAGCTGCTCTTCACAATGGCGCCGGACGAAGCGGAACGGCTGATGCGAGGGCAGAACTTCCGCGAACCGGTCTCGGCCGTCGGCAGGATTACCGAGTCGGGCTTGTTCATTGAGCAGGCTGGCCAACGCCGTCCGCTGAAACCGGAAGGTTACGAGCATTTCAAAGGCATGGGGGGGAAGAAGAAATGACCAATGCTCAATGTCCAATGACCAATGATCAGAAGGAAGAATATGCTTCCCGGCCGGGACCGACCGCGTGTTTAGTGTCATCCCCGTGATAACGTTGGTTGCCCGCAGACGCAGAGGGCATCGGCTGGCGTCCTGGCGTGCCTGGAAAGGGTAGGGGCGGGCTTCGCAGCACATCGTGGCGGCCCGAGAGGACGCCGCGATGTGACCGAATTGCCCGCCCTCGGGTGGATTCGGATTCATGTTTGCGTTCAGGTTCGGCGGGCGTCATTGGGTATGTCATTCAATATGTTATTGTTTTACATCGTCGTCCGTACAGAGGGCGGGCAATTCGGTCTCGGCTGCCTGGGGGCAGCCGAGCTGCGAAGCGCCGCCCCTACTGCACGCGCCCTGCCGGCGCCCGACCCTCGTCTGCCATGGACGCCTTCTTGCGGTCTGGATGTCTCAGGGCGCCACGCTAAACAGATACGACGCGGCAAGCGTCTTTCGCCGACGCCCTGGGTAAGGGAACACCCAAACCGATAAGCCCTGAAGGGGCGGAGTAGAGATAGCCCAGATTCGTTCGCGGCTAAATCTGCATCTTCAGTTTGTCCACGAGCTCGCAGTAGCGTTTGCCGCGCGCATCGAGGCGGATCCGGCGGGTGGACCGCCCGGTAACCTCGATGACGACGCGGAGATGCTCTTCGGGCAGGCACCCGATCACGCGGTCGGCCCATTCGATAAGGCAGGCGCCGTTGCCCGAAAAGTACTCGTCGGATCCCAGCGCATACATATCGGCCGCGCCGTTCAGGCGATAGGCGTCGAAATGGTAAAGCGGAATGGTGCCCTGATATTCGTTGATCAGAACGAACGTGGGGCTGGTGACGGTGTCGGGGTCGGCGCCGATGCCCTGTGCCACACCGCGCGTAAGGCACGTTTTTCCGGCGCCCAGCGGGCCGATCAGCGCGACCACATCGCCGGGTTCCAGCAGCCTGCCCAAGGCCTGCCCGATCCGGACCGTTTCTTCGACCGATTCTGAAATGATCTCAGCTTCCGTCGTTTTCACAGTTAAACTCAGAGATAGCGTATCCTTGGCCACGAGCGCTGCCGAACGTTCTTCTTATCATTGGTCATTGGACATTGAGCATTGGTCATTTTTTCTTCACCTTTGCCTCCTCCATCTCTTTCTCGTCCAGGACATACACCGAGTCGTATTTCTCGTTGCGGATGTCTTTGAGCGCCGTGTTGAGCTTTTCGATGTGAGCGTCGATCACGTCTTCGCCCACCCTGCGCCCGCGGCCGGCGTCGTGCTTGAGGCAATCCTGCTTCGAGACGTTGAAGACTATCAGCACGGCCGGCTTGCGGCGGGCCCTCGCGATCCTGCGGAGGTCGCGCCGGGCGGGCTTGGAGAGCGCGGTGGAGTCGGCCACGGTGAGCCGGTTGAGGCCCAGGCGCTTGTCGATGATCATGTGGAAGAGCTCGAATGCTTCGCCCGACGCCCACTGCGTGGCGGCGGAGTCGGTGAGCATTGCCCGGCAGCGGTCTGACGACACGATCTGCGTGGGCCGGAAGTGCCGGCGCGCGAAGGTGCTCTTGCCGCAGGCCGCCGGCCCGCACAAGATGATCAGCCCATCAGCGGGAATGACAATCTGCATAAGCAGCCCCGGGCCTTCGAGAACGGAAGAATGAAGCTCGGCGACGCGCCTTTCCGAGACGGTGCGGCTGTCGCGTTCACCTCGACGAACGTCTCTCCGCCTTCTCAGGCAGCCGTTCTGTCGCCCCCTGCGGGGGCTCTGCGGTTTTGGGCGATCGTTTTCCACGGGCTGACGCCCGTGGCTACAGACTATCGCCCTTCGGGCTCAAGGGCGGCTCGCGAGCCGCCCCTACATGCTGAAGAGGCGAGCCCGAAACAGATTCCGTTTGTGCACGCTAAACACGGACAAGCCCTCGGACTCCAGGCTTTTTCATCCTTCATCCTTCCGCCTCCGCCAAGGCTACGGCGGACAAGTCCGCCTTCCGCTTTCATCCTTCATCCTTCCGCCTCCGCCAAGGCTACGGCGGACAAGTCCGCCTTCCGCTTTCATCCTTCATCCTTCCGCCTTCATCCTTTCTTCAGAGCCATCCGGTCAGTTGCGCAAGGCGGCGCGAGTACTCGATAAAATTCGGCCATGAAATATCGGCCGGCACGCCGTGGTCACAGCCGGGGATGTAGCCGCCGTCCTTGATCAGCGCCGCCACGCGCGTGAGTTCCTTTTCTATCGTCTCGCCGCCTTTGGCGATGGCCCGCTTGTCGATCCCGCCCTGGTAGGCTATCTTGCGGCCGAAGTGCTCGCGGTATTGGACGATGTCGTTGTGCGCCGCCACCTCGATCGGATTGCAGCAGTTGATTTTGCTTTCTATCCAGATCGGGATCAGCTCGCCGATGTAGCCGTCGGAGTCCATGTCGACTATGGGGCATCCGGCGGCCTTTATCTCTTCGACCCATCGCACGTAGGCGGGCTGGAGAAATTCGCGCGTCATCGCGGGCGAGATCATGCTGTGGGCCTTGTAGGCCATGTCTTCCGATATCCCCACGCTATCGAGCGCCAGGCGCCCCAGCACCGGCGCCATCGCCTGCGACACGAACTCGGCCCAGAAGTCGATCATCTCATGCACGAATTCGGGGTCGTCGATCATCAGCTCGCACAGCCCCTCAAAACCGACCCACTCGCGAAGCTGCCAGAACGGGCCGTTGAAGCCGAGGCCCGCCACGTTGTCGCGGTCTTGCAGTTGCTCGCAGATCTCGTCGAGATTCTCGGGGTGCCGCCCGGGCGTTTTCGGATCGTACCGCTCCTTCATCTTCTCCCAGTCGTCGCGGCCCTCGACGGGAAACTTGTGCCACTTCCGCGTTACGAAATCCTTCGGGTAACGCAGATAGGAATAATCATAGGTGTCCGAGATCTCGACGATAGCACCCATCCAGTCCTGTACCAGGTAGGCGCCGTCGCGGTGTTCGAGCACCTTCTCCTCGAACTCGGGGATCATCCTGAACGACACCCCGAGGCCGGGCTGCGGCCGAACGGGTTCCGGCTTGATGCCGAGCTTTTCGAACAGAGCATCGTGCGGATCCACCCCCTCGGGCAGGCCCTGTTCGCGCCACTTCTTTAAGGTAGACTCCCGCCCGCCGCCGGGGTGGAAGGGCACCTTGTCGGGCTTGTCGAACAGGATGGTCTTGAGGTATCGCTCGCGAGGCGTCATTCTTTTTGTTTCCTCTTGTTGCTGATCTTCGTGAGGTCAAAGCCGGGTCCCCCACCGGGGGGGCCGCGCCGTGAGAGTGTATCAGGTCCGAGGGTGAAAAACAAGGAATTGCTGCGTCGGACTTCGGACCTCGGACTGAATACCGTAGACTGTAGACTGACGACTGTAGGCTGAAGACTGCGGACGAAAAAAAGCCGCCGACCGCGTGTTAATCCCAGAAGGCGTTTCCCAGTAAATGCGGTCGGCGGCGTCGCGTTTTGTATGTGGTCTCACCGGCCCGCTTCCCACGTGCAGCGCCACAGTTCGGCGTGCAGCGTCGCGACGGCGCCGGCGAGTAATCCTCCTCCGACACTCCCGATTCTCTCAGGAGCAGGTGTGGCTCTCACGAGCCGCGGCCTACAACGGCGGCCGCCACCGCAACTTTAGGCCTTTTTCTTCTAAGGCAAAAAAAAGCGCGCCGGGATTTCCGACGCACGTGAAGATACACAACCGGATGTTCACCTCGGGGCCCCTACATGTCGAAGAGCGCATCGACAAACTCGTCGGCGTCGAAGGTCTCGATGTCCTCCATCTGCTCCCCGATGCCGATGAACTTGACGGGGATGTTGAGCTGCTTGCGGATGGCCACCACGATCCCGCCTTTTGCCGTGCCGTCGAGCTTTGCCAGCACAATCCCGTTGACGCCGATAGCCTCGTTGAAAAGCCTCGCCTGGGGGATGGCGTTTTGACCGGTGGTGGCATCGAGGACCATCAGCACTTCGTGCGGGGCCTCGGGGATCTTTTTCTGCAACACGCGCTTTATCTTGCCCAATTCCTGCATGAGGTTGCGCTGCGTGTGGAGCCGCCCGGCAGTGTCGACGATCAGGACATCCACGTCGCGGGCCATAGCCGCCTCGAGGGCATCGTAGGCCACCGCTCCGGGATCCGATCCCATCTGGTGCTTCACGATGTCCACCCCGATACGTTTGCTCCAGATGTCGAGCTGTTCAACTGCCGCCGCCCTGAAGGTGTCGCTCGCCGCCAGCAGCACTTTTTTACCGTCCTGCTTGAAGTGATACGCAAGTTTGGCGATGGACGTTGTTTTGCCCGATCCGTTTACTCCGGCAACAAGTATGACGCTCGGAGGCTGGTCGGCGAGGTGAACGCGGCTCTCTTGTTGCTTCAGCAGCGCCTTGAGGCGGTCCTTGACGAAAGCCTCCAGGCTCTGACCATCTTCTATTCGCCCCTCCTTGTGCGCCTGGCGGGTACTCTCAATTATCTCGGCAGTGGCTTCCACACCCATGTCGGCCGAGATGAGAGCTTCCTCGAGCTGTTCGAGGGCATCTTCGTCGACCCTGTTCAAAAGCTGAAACACACTGCGCAAACCGGACGACAATCGGCTGCGAGTTTTCTGCAGGCCCGTTTTCAATTTCTCTACAGGTAGGGAGAGTTTTTTGAAGAACATTCAGATCACTGCTCCTGATTTCCAACTGAGCCCGGCAGCAAGCAGGCCATGGCTGAGATTTGCTTCACAAAACTGGCGGGCACACGCGTCCGCCCGAGGGCGCTGTCGGCTTGTTGTTTTCCGTGGAAATCGGAACCGCCGCTCGCCAGCAGGCCCATCTTGTGGGTCATATCGAGGTAATGGCGAGTTTGGACCCGGCTGTAGGTGGGATAGAAAGCCTCTAATCCGTTGAGGCCCATCTCCACGAACAGAGGGATGTATCCGTCTCTGTCGGTAAGACCCGGGTGTGCGAGGATCGACACCCCCCCCACATTACGGATTTCTCTGACGGCCTCCTCCACGGTCATATATCTTTTCGGCACGAAACCGGGGCCCGAATCGCCCATGTACAACGAGAAGGCCTCGTAGAAGTCCGTAACGTAGCCAGAGTTCACCAGCACGCGGGCGACGTGGGCGCGCGTAGGCGCGCCGCCGTGAGCGAGATCCAGTATCTCATGCCCGTCGAGCTCCACGCCTACTTTCTTCAGTTTCTCAACGATTTCGAAAATGCGCTCGCGCCTTGCCTTTCGAAACTCGTTGAGCTTTTCGAGAAAAGGGATATTGGTGGTGTCCACGTGCAGGCCTATGATATGGAACTCCTCGTCGCCGTGATAGACCGACATCTCCACCCCGGGCACGACTTCCACTCCGGCGCGCCTACCGAAATGCTGGGCCTCCGCCACGCCGTCGAGCGTATCGTGATCGGTTATGGCAATCATGTTCAATCCGACCGCTACGGCCTCTTCGATCACTTCCTCGGGTGTGAAGGTGCAGTCGGAGCTGGTGGTGTGTACGTGGAGATCGGCCGCGATTTTTCTTGGCATAAAACTTCCTCAAAGGCAGGGGCCGGCGTTTTGCGGCAGCTCCCTGCATTAACAAACATGATACCATATTTCCCGCGGATATTCAACGTTCAAAGGATCGCAGTTGCACCGCGGGTACAACGAAATACAGCTTTTGGTTGGTGCGCGCCATTTCCTCTCGTCCTCGTCGTCCTCGTCGTCCTCGTCGTCCTCGTCGTCGACTCGCCTTTCCGAGGCGGTGCGCTATCGCGTCCACCTCGACGAACGTCTTCGTTCGTCGCCCCGCCTTCTTAGGCGGCCCCCCTGCGGGGGCTCTGCGGCGGGGGGCGGCCGTTTTCCACGGGCTGACGGCCGTGTCATTACCCACATGTCCTTACCATGAGTAATTGGGGATTGCGTTGTTGTGAAAAGAAATGTGCCTGACGCCGTGCGCTCTGAAGCCCCAAAGGGGCGAAGTATGAAAGCCCAGGGCAAAACCGAAAGCCGCAAGAAGCGGCTTTCGG
>Ga0114922_10003607_pt1 | contig 14406 bp, 13 predicted proteins | sample AartaG_FD_100975 | JGI IMG/M metagenome (GOLD analysis project Ga0114922, IMG submission 100975) | Deep subsurface microbial communities from Aarhus Bay to uncover new lineages of life (NeLLi) - Aarhus_00045 metaG | ecosystem: Environmental > Aquatic > Marine > Oceanic > Sediment | place...
CAGGGCGTCGGCGAAAGCCGCTTTTTGCGGCTTTCACCTGTGCCCTGGGCTTTCATCCTACGCCCCGTTGGGGCTTAAGAGCGCAGGGGCTTTCGGCATGTTCTCTTGCACAGCAATATAATCTCCAATTGTTTCTGACAGGAACATGTGGGGAATGACAAGGGTTCACGCCCTGGGCTAACGCTAACCATAATGCGTCCCATACGGGACTCAAGACAACGGACTCCACTTGTTCGTCATACGAATCTCACCGATGCAGCGGCATCGGGAAATGTTCACTGTTTGCCGCTCCCCGTGGTATGTGTCCGGAAACTGTCTGTATTCCTATCCCCAGGAGATCATCTCAAGGGGATTGTCATGCATGATTGTCTCTATGTGTGCGTCGGTTACCCCAGCCGCGCGCAGCTTGGGCAGTACGCCGGTATGCAGATACGCGTACGAGGTGCGCTCTGGATTGTCCCACGTCCATAGCCCCACACACCAGCGACTCTCGATCGTGAGAGCGAAATCTATACTGACGAGAATCTGGCGGAGGTGTCCCTTCTCGATCAGAAGATTGATCAACCGATGCGCTTCTTCCTGGTCCATGTGATGCGGGAAGTCCCAGTTTGTCGTGACAAAGTTCACGCCGCGCTCAGCAAGCCAGAGAAACTCATCTTCTGAAGTAATCATGTCTACGTGAGCAAGATAGATGCGCGTGGGATCTACGCTCAACCCACATAGGAAGTCGACGGTCGCACGCCGGTGCAATATGCTGTGAATGTGGAGAGACGCGCCGGTGTTGCGGTGCGCGATGGCGCAGGCGGTGAGCACCTTCCTTTCCGATGCCGCAAGTTCCCCATCGACCGCCGCTTTTATCACACAGGGGCGGACGCCAGTGTTGCCGATGCCATTCTCCAGTTCCCTGCTGAACAGCTCGCCGATCTTCTCGGCGGTCCACTCGCTCGCCCATTGCGGCCAATGTGCTTTGCCGTAGAGACCGGTAGCCAGAAAAACACTCACACCCGACGAGGCCGATACGTCCTGCACAAAGCGCACGTAATCCTCGTCACGGCCGATGCCAATCGGGGTCGGATCGACCAGCCCGGTCACACCGTAGCCGGCCAACTCCTTAAGCATTGGGACGAGTTGACGGCGTGCATACTCGGTGTTGCCCGGATAAGCGGCAACGGATTCGCCGCAGTGCTCCCTCATGCAGATAAGGAGATGTTCGTGAGGGTGAATCCAGCCCATCTCAGACGCATTCACCTCTCCCAGCGCACTATGTACGGTGTTGTTCTTCATCGATTCGTCCCATCTTGCACCCAACGTTGCGTTCAGGACCTGCTCTTCATAGCTCAAGCATGTGTTTCGTATCGGCGCGCGGATGTATCTAATGCAGAAAGACACAGAGGGCGGGCAATTCGGTCTCGGCCGACCCCCCTGGGGGCCGGCCTAGCTGCGAAGCGCCGCCCCTACATGCCCGCCGATCGTTTCTTAGCGGCATGCGACAACACATCCGACTCGATCAACTATGGTCCTCGCATTCTACGAACGCATTCGTCTTGGGGCCAAACAACGCTAAAGACGTACTAGCTCAAAGAGCGACGCCTGTCATTCCCGGCATTCTTCTTGTGGCGGCTTTCGCCACTCATGTAGGCCTGAAGGGCCGACCAGATTATAGCCCAGGGCAGAGCCGAATCCTCCGTGGATTCGGCGTCGCCCTGGGTAGGGTTCATTTCATACGCCCGATGATTTCGTCTTGCACATCACGGCCCAGCATGGTGAAGGTTGCCGTGTAACCGGCCACGCGTACCTGGAGACCGGGATGTTTCTCAGGGTGTTCTTGCGCTTCCCGCAGCATTGCCTTGTCCATAACGCCGAACTGCAACACCGAGCCACGCTTTGAAACGAAACCTCGGATCAGAGGGCTTATCGCGCCTGCTTTCGTTGACAACGGCAGATAGACGTCGAGCACCCCGCAACCGGGCATGCGTTCAAGGTGCAGGGCTTCCTGTGAGCGAATCGGATCCGTGGGCGACGCCGGGTGGCGGAGCCTGGAAGGACCCGACCCTTGCGAGTATGGCTCGCCCGCCCGTCGGCCGTCCGGAGTGGCGCCCAGGCCGGCGCCCTGCCCCATATAGTCGGTATAAGCGAAGTAACTGGGCTCGGTGTGACCGTTTCGTCCGTGGGGCAAACCCTCGGCCGCACGCATGAGGTCCAACGACACACGTTCGGCCATTTGATCGACCTGTTCGTGGCCGTGTCCGAACTTGGGCAGGTTCCGCAGGTAGGCGGCCAGATCCTGCGCGTCCGCAAAGTCGTCCGCCAGGTGGCGGGCAAGCTCCTGCAGCGACACTTTCTTGTCTTCGTAGACAGCCCTCCGAACGGCATAGAGCGAGTCGATGCAGGTGCCCAAGCCTACGTATATGGCCGCGGTGGCGTTGTACCGGGCGCCGCCGGCCATGAAGTCACGACCGGTCTCGATGCAGTCTTCGATTCCGCCGGAGACCAAGGGACACGGGTTGATCTCGGCGGCCAGGGCTTGTCCCTGTGCGGCATGCCTTGCCATGTGTTCCCACACCGCGCGCACCAATCGCATAAAGCCCGCATACAGCGACTCGAAGTCGGCGGCGTCTTTCGTGGTCAGATCAACCTGGGCGCGATTCAGGATGCGGTCCTGCTCCTTGATCAGGGGCACGTCTGTGGTTGAGCCGATGGTGCACAGCAACAGCTTCGGCATGTTGCCGCCGCACAGCCCGCCCCATGACCGGTCGTTGCACTCCGTGTTCGCGAGCAGGGGTTCCTGACAACCACCAGCCACGTAGAGCCGGGCGTCTTCGATTGCCTTGCCGTAGAAGGTATGGGAAGGGATGAGGGCTTCATCGTTGAACACGGCCAGCACGTTCTTGCCGGTCAGCGCGAGTCTTTCCAGCATGTCCAGGTACCAGTCGGGGTGTTCCCGGCCGACGCGCGCGTTCAGCTTGGGGCTGCGCAGAGGATGCTCGATGAACGACTCGATGATCATCCGGGTCACCTCGTTGGCAACAACGTCGCCTGCTGCGTCGCATCCGCCAATGATCACGGTGGTCGATACCTCGGGGTTGGCCGCCGGGTCCCAGCGGGCGTCGGTGTAGTTCAGGTAGCGGGCCATCAGGTCTTTGGCCTGCTCGTAGGTTATCCGGCCTGCCGCCGCGTCGGCTTCGTAGTAGGGTGAAAGGAGCCTGTCGAGATGCCCGAGGATACTGATGCCCAATCCCTCGAGCGACGTGGTCAACTCGCGATAGAAGAACATTGCCGCCAGAGCTTCGTAGAACGTCTCCGGCGGGTCGGCCGGTACTCTGGGGGCGGTGTCGGCGATGAGCTGCAGTCGCGCCCGTATCGTCGCATCGGGTTCTTCCCGGGCAAGGCGTTCGGCCTCCTGGCCCATGCGTTGCGCTATGACAATCCCGGCACGCTGCCCGGCTATGACGGCTTCGAGAAACGCCGCCTGTTCGCCCCCCGCGCTCTTGAGACGTTCCTGTGCGTCGGCAATGATCCCGTTCAGCCCTATCCCGAGCATCTTGTCGTAGCCCACGCAGTGGTGGTCTATGTCGAAGTAATGGCTGCTGCAGATGCCGTCCTCACTCCACGGATCGGTCTGCTCGTGCAGATGCGCCGTCATGCGGTCGTAGTTGAGGGCGTGCATCCAGCCGCCTAACCCGTTGAACCCCCACCAGTTCCTGGTGCGTCCGGCGACCAGTTCGTGATAGAAAGGCGAATGCCGGAATATCTTCACCGGGCAGCGCGCGGCAAGCTCATAGATGCGCGTCTTGACCTCGTAGGGAGAGGCATCGGGGTGCTCGTCCACGAAGCGTTCCAGCTCCTGTTCGGCCTCGCCGACAGCCGCGGGATAGGTGGAATAGTGCGCCACGCATTCTGCAATGTACGCGTCTCGTTCTTCGGCAAACGGTATATATATGCTCTTCATCATTTCCTTTCAGGCGCTCTCATTGCACGCTGCATTCACCGTCAGCCGTGTCCAGTCTTCTGCTCTGTCACGCACGAGAGTTCATGCCTGGCACAAAATCTCCCGGGCCTTGATTGCCTTGCAGGTGCGGTGGTCCGCGTTCTCATGTTGAAAATCGGAATACGCCACGAGGAGTCGGTCCGGTCCCGACACAACCACATCGAGATTCGCACAACTGAAGTCGTGGCGCACCTTCCACCAGTCGGCCAGAGGCATCGCCGTCAGCTCGGCCTCCGAGGGTCCGACCACCGGCATCGATTCGCTCCATGACATGCCGCTGTCGGTGGAAACGCGCACGTGCACGCCGGGCCGCCCATAAAGAAGCGCGACGACGCCGTTCTCAAGAGGAACCAGAAAAGGTGTAACGGAAAACTCGGAAATCGGTGGGACGGTAACCCAACTCCGGCCCCCATCTGTGGAGCGGGCAGCGGCCAGATGGTGCGTGTCCTGCATCTCGTTGCTCATCTTCGTCCGCATCACGCAGAACAGGTCGCCGTTCGGCATGAGCGCCAGCGACTGTTCTCCCGCTCCGCATCCCCAGGTGGCGGCCGAGCGGTCATCGGCAATCATGCCCCTGAGCCGCCAGGTACAGCCGCCGTCCTCCGATGCCATGCACATGACCTGCCAGCATTGACTGTCACACACTTGCGGGTCCTGGCCTTCCAGCGCCCACAGGATCGTCCCGCCCGGCAGCGCGGCAAGCCGGTTCGGCCAATTCGGTACCGGGACCTTGAACTCGTGGCCAAACTCCTTCCACGTGAAGTTGCCCTCATCGTCGTCCCATCCGCTGCGCACCATGGCGCGCAGCAGCAGGTCATCCATTTCGATTCGCCCGGCACGCCGCTCCCACGGCATGTCGGCAGATGCACGCTGCCAAACGGGAAAGTGTCGCTTGTCTTCCGGCACATCGCCATACCGGTAACAGCACTGGTAGGCTACCTTGTACGAAGAGAGAAACGGTCCCATGGCCGGCTCCATCCCGAGGTCAAGGGCGGACAGTCGAGGCATTTGCCCCAACCCTTCCGGTGCAATCGCATGAAAATGGTAGATGTGCCGACAGTCTCCAAACGCCACCTGCCGGCCGTCCGGCAAATCGAGAATCGCGGGCGAGCAGTCCACCTGTTCAAACTGAATCGGGTCCCACGACCGGCCGCCGTTCCGTGAGACAAAGAACAGGGACGGTTCGTGCCGACCTGCGAGGCTGTCCGCGCCCACATTTATCACCAGATAGAGGCTGCCGTCTTTGCCCCGCCACATGTCGGGAAATTGGAAGAAGCCCCAGCTCTCGGGACCCGTCATTTCAGGCGGCCCGACCGCCACAACCGTTGGCTCACCAAGTTTCATGCTCCGACTCCTCAATGTGGTTCCGCTTTGATGCACTGCCTCGCCTGCAAGACGAAATCCGCCGAGCGATCGATGTTGCGGGTGATTGTAGCGCGAACGCACGGGGAGCGCAAGCAAAAAACCATGACCGGCTCGACTGTTTGAGGAGGTGCCGAGAAAGGATTTGACACCGGCAAATGCTCTGGTATAATGTCTTTCGCGAGATCCGTACGGCCCAGGAACTCCTCGGTCATAAGGATGTGAGGACCACGATGATCCATACGCATGTTCTGAACCGTGGCGGCAAGGGAGTGAAGGGCCCGGTGGACGTGCTCTGAGCCTTGTGGGTGGCGCGTGTTATGCGGCTCCGGTGCCGCCTATAGGTTTTATCGAGGAACCATGTGAGACGTAGTTGACCCTATGAAGAACACCACCAAGATTGTTGCGGCCATTCTCGCCGGGATTGTCGGCGCCGTCATCGGGCATGTAGCAGCGTTTGCTTGCACCGAGGTAATCTGCGGCGATCTGCTGGGCCTTTCCGGCAGGGCGGGCAATTTTGTCTACGCTGCGGGCGAAGGCGTCTTCTCTACACTCGCAATAGTCGGGATTCTTGTGGCGGCTGGAACGCGTTCGAAGACACTCGTTATCAGTGTCGGATATGGCGCTTTTGTCACATTCGTAGTCGCCCTGCCTGCAATCGGTGTCCTGTTCAATACCGAGAGTCTGATGGCGGGAGTGATATATGCCAATTTCGGCCTTCTAACGGGTATGTTCCTTGCGATATTCTTCAAGTCAGAGCTTCGCGCGTTGCTGGGGAAAAGGAGGGGTTGACCAGCTTTTCCGGCCGACGCGGACAAGCCGCTGCCTGCCGACAGGCGGCAGAGAAAAAGACCGAGAATCTATGGTAGACCGGATACTTGCTTTTGGGTGCCATCCCGATGACGTCGAATTCATGGCGGCCGGCACGCTCGCACTCCTGGCGGCACGAGGATACGAAATCCATATCGCGACGATGACGGGCGGGGAGGTCGGCTCGCCCACCTTGACCTCCGAGGAGATCCGTGCACAGCGGCTGGGCGAAGCAGAGCGGACACCGAGACGGTCCTGATCAGAGAATTCGACGGTCACGCAAGCGTTGAACTGGTGTTCTGACGAAGCGCGCATTACAGCACAGGAACGATCATGAGCAAAGCAATAACTATACGCGAAATCCGACAACATGTCTTTGGGATTGCATCCTGGGTAGATCCTGAAGAGACATGCGACGTCATCTTCGCCGGTGACCCGGACAGGCAGATCACGAAGATCGGCACGGGATGGTCCTGTTGTTCCCACAATCTCGAGGCCGCTGCTGCTGACGGATGCGAACTGTTCATCTCTCACGAGTCTTTGGGCCATGGCCCGTTGTGGGCGCCGGACATGGACTCCAAGGATACGCCGTGGGGCCGTCGGCGGCACACTGTCCTCGAGACGAGCGGGATGGCCTGCATGAGGCTGCATGACACATGGGACAATTTCCCCGAGCACGGGATCCGAGATTCGTGGCGAAGATTTCTCGGTTTAGGCGAACTCGTTGAGGAGCGCCCTTACCACTATCCGGGCTCGGGGCGCTTCACCGCCCGCAACTCTCTTGCTCTATCTCGCGTCGAACCGCAATCGCTGTCGGACTTCGCCAAACAGCTTGCTCGCAGGTGCGCCGTTTTTCCGTGTTTTCAGGGGGCCACGGTGCAAGGTGATGCCGGCGCGGAGATCAGGACGGTCGCTACGGGAGTAGGCTGCCATGTTCCAACCCTGGAGATGCTTGATCTCGGGGCCGATGTCCTGGTCGTTACTTTCGATCGAGCCCTGCAGGAGACGATACGCATTCCGCTCACCGAAATGGACGCCAACGTGATATGCGTTGAGCACGGTGTGGCCGAGATGCCGGGCATGCAAAGCATGGCTCTTTATCTGGCACAGACGTTCCCCGGGATAGAGGCCACATTCTATTGCCGAGAGCCCGCCGCAGAGACAATCACCGACACCGACGTGCAAGGAGAAATCAAAGATTTAGAGCGAGATCACGATGACGTATGAACTTCCGGAACGGCTTGTTCAGGAAGAGGTTCCCCATGGCCGGTCTTACAGCCTGAAGTGGCGGGGCGATGAAATCGTCGGCGTCCATCCACAGGAGGGTACAGCGCCGTTTTTCCCTGCAATGGTTGAAGATCCAAAGTAATGCAAACCAGGCGCTGCGGCGGACGCGGACCCGCCTTCGTCCGCCTGAGGAGGACTACGGCGGGCACAGCAAGCCGCGCCGCTGAGCTTCGCCGTTCGGTGGTTGGAAGCGGCCCGAAAGGATTGTTAGTTCTGAACGTGAAACGATCCCCTGAAATACTGGTCTTCGGGGCGGGAAACATCGGCCGCGGGCTCCTTGGTGAGCTTGCCGCAAGAGCCGGTCGGCCAGTAGCGTTTGTTGAGGCAAACATAGCACTCGCCAAGCAGTTGGTCATGGCCGGAGGCTACCGCGTCCGGCTGGCGGGGCAAGAACCTTCTGTTTGTGAGATCACGAATTACAGGGTGCTCACACCAAATGATCGTGAGACGATCGCGGAGGCAGTTGCCCAGTGCGACTTCGCGGCGACCGCTGTCGGTGGAGAGAATCTTGCTGCCGTGGCCTGCCTTCTACGCGACGGGATTGAGAAACGTACACGGCCGCTCAACATCCTCGTTTGCGAGAATTGGCCGAATGGCGAGCAGGTGTTGGCCAGCGCGCTGTCGGAACAGCACGTGTCGCCCGAACGCTATTCCTGCGTGCCGTGTTCTGTGGCAAGAATGGTCCGAAGTGACGGGGATTCCTTGAATCTGGTCGGCGAAAGCGGCGAGTCCCTTCTGGTTGACGCCTCCAGGTGGAAAGGCGATCCCCCGGGCATTGAAGGGATGATTGCCTGCGATAATCTTGCGCCTTTCTATGCACGCAAGCTGTATACGAGCAACGCAGGGCATGCGGTGCTGGCGTACCACGGGTTTCTTGCGGGATATCGCTTTCTCTATCAGGCACTGAACGATGAAGCTATCCTGAAACAGCTCACTGATTCTCTGACAGTCGCGGTCGCTGTATTAGTTCGTGAACATGCTATGGACCGGGGGCATCTCGAGGAGCATGTTGCGCACCTGCTGAAATATCGATTCGCGAGCATCGACTTAGCGGACACAGTCACGCGTGTGGCACGTCAGCCGCTCCGCAAGCTTGGGCCCAAAGAACGCCTGGTGGGCCTTATGCGCCTGTTGGAAAAGCACGACATGTCGCCACAACCGGTTTTGCGAACCATTGCGGCCGCGCTTCACTACTATGACCCGGCAGATTCCGAGTGCAGACAGATGAGGAAAATGATTTCTACTGGTGGACCTGGTCAGGTTCTAGCGGAGATTTGTGGAATGGACAGAGGAGAACGATGTTTCGATCAGTGTTTGCTCTTGTATGATGAGATAACAGACCAACGGAAAGGAAAGAGAGAAGAATGAGCATAAACCGCATATTCCTGGACACGGCTGAAGTTGATGAGATCAAAGACGCCGTCAGTACGGGCTTGGTTGGAGGCATTGCCACCAATCCGAACAAGATCGCGCAGAGCGGAAAAACATACAGAGAGGTCATGGATGAAATTCGTCAGTTCTTCGAAGGGCCCATTATCTTCCAGGCCTTGGGAAGAACGGTTGGTGAAGTCGTAAAGCATGCGCTGGAGATCCATCAAATGGATCCCATGCTTGCGGTTAAGGTCACAGCCAACAAGGTAGGCCTGACGGCCATCAAACAGCTTGTCCCTGAGGGAGTCCGGACCAACGCCACGTTGATATTCAACCCGACTCAGGGGCTCATGGCAGGCCTTGCGGGGTCACCGTTTATCAGCCCGTTTGTCGGACGCGCGAGAATGATCGGACAGAACGGGATTGATACCATTGGAACGATACGCCGGATGTTTGACAGCTTCTGCATTGAGAACACCAACATTATCGGTGCCAGCATAAAGGATGTAGATCAGGTCATTGAAGTCATTCTGGCAGGCGCGCACGGCGTAGCCGTGCCATTTCCAGTGTTTGAAGCCATGATGGAACACCCGATGACAACCCAGGGTCTTGAGCGTTTTCTATCAGAATTCGAAGAAATCAGGAAAAGGTCATGAGAGACGACCTCTCGATCAGCTAACAAGGCGCTCCAGAGGAGGCGGACTACGGCGGGCACAGCAAGCCGCGCCGCGGAGCTTTACCGTTCTGAAGAAATGAACTCACAGGAGTGTAGATGAAATGCGATTTATTCAAGTTGGTGTAGGTGGATTCGGAAGAGGCTGGGTGCAACGGCTGGCAGATAATCCATCTGTTGAGGTAGTTGCGCTGGCAGATGTGAATCCGGAAGCCCTGGCGCATGCCCGCAAGATCGGGAATTACGGAAAAGAGATTTGCTTTTCAACACTGGACGAAGCGCTGAAGAACGTCGAGGCGGATGCCCTCGTGTGCGTTACACCGCCGGAGTATCACAAGCAGTGCGTGGTTCCGGCCATGAAGGCAGGTCTCGACGCAATCACCGAAAAGCCGATGGCTGACAATCTTGCCAATTGCATGTCAATCTTGAGAACATCACGAAATACCGGACGGACATGTATCGTCAGCCAGAACTATCGCTACAACCCAAAAACATGGACACTCGCTCGTCTGGTCGAAAGCGGCCGGATCGGCGATATCGGCCAGGTCAAGATAGATTTCTATATGGGCGTCGATTTTGGCGGCGGATTCCGCCACGAGATGGATTATCCTCTCCTGGTCGATATGTCGATACATCATTTCGATCTCATTCGCTTCATTACCGGCCTCAACGCCGTGTCCGTTCGAGGTGAAGCATGGAATCCTGCATGGTCAAACTACAAAGGAGACTGTTCGTCTTCGCTTGTGTTTGAAATGGAGAACGGCGCTCGTGTCGTCTACAACGCAAGCTGGTGTGCCAAGGGTGGATTCAACGGCTGGGATGCGGACTGGCTGATTGAAGGCAGCAAGGGCGCCATTTCATATGAGGATGGCGAGATCACCCTCAACGATGTGCCCGAGCTTTACAAGGTCGAAAAGACGGAAACGATTCAGGAAAAAGGACCGGAAGACAGCGGGCAGGACTTTGTTCTCAACGACTTCATCTCCTCAATAGAAGCAGGCAGACGACCGCGCACCGATGTGCTCGACAACATACACAGCATCGCCATGGTCTTCGCCGCGGTCAAAGCGGTCAAAACCGGAAGACGAGTACCTGTCATCACCAAGAACGTGCAGCAGTTGATCGAGGATGAATAAATGGAAAAAATCAGATACGAAGAAATGTTGCCGCATGAAATCGTGGCACGTCGCAAGGCATTCCCGGCTGCATTCATCGGTTTGGGCGGCCTCGAATGGCACGGCGAGCACCTCGCCGTCGGAAATGACGCCCTGAAGGCCGAGAAGTTGTGCGAACTCGCCGCCGCGAAGTCCGGCGGATTTGCATTCCCCACACTGTGGTACGGCGAGCCGCGGGTAGTGGCCCTGATGGAGTCCGACCACGACGCGGACGGCGGGATCCGCCGCAAGATGAAGTTCAAGAAAAAGAAGTTCTCGAAGACGTACTTCGGTAGAACCGCGCAGCAGCAGATAGAGTTCTATCAGCAACTGGTCTACCATACGCTTGTGCAGATGAACACCCTCGAGATGAAGGCCGTGTGCCTGCTGTGCGGACATTATCCTCTGCATGGTTGGGCCTCCGCGGCCGCGGAGCAGTTCAATCGCGATTTCAAAGACACAACGGCATTCGCCGGAATCGAATTCCACTATCCTCCGAAGAGCAAGCACGTTGGAGGAGACCATGCCGCCAAGTGGGAGACCTCCTACCTGTGGTATCTCCGTCCCGACTGCGTGGATATGAGTGTCTTTCTTGGCCGTGAAAACGAACCATTGATCGGCGTTATGGGCGCCGACCCGCGCCGGGAGGCGTCAATCGAAGTCGGGCGCAAAGGCTCCGGCCTCATCGTCGATGGCATGGTTCGCAAAGCCCGACAACTGATAGCCAGGGCGTCTGACTGAATCATGAACACAAACCGACACGACATCAATGTGCTCCGTGGCCTGGCCCAACAGTGCGCCGAGATTGCAGCGAAGCCACTGCAGGAAGAACGCCGAGAACTGTGGCGCAAGCACTTCAGCCTGGAAAAGACGCGCGTACCCATACTGGTGATCTGCGGCATGCAGAATGATTGGTGCCAGGATTTGTATGCAGACCAGGCCATGCGATGCGAAGACCCATTGCCGCTCACGCATTACGTTAGGCAGAAATGACATGAACACTCGCGAACGCTTTCATGCCGTGATGAACTTCGAGCCGTTCGACCGCCTGCCGGTAGTCGAATGGGCCTGGTGGTGGGATAAGACGATCGAGCGCTGGCGTGCTGAAGGCCTTCCGGCGACGTTGTCCGGCGAGCAGATCAATGAGCACCTCGGCTTGGACCTGTACCTCACGAGCTGGCCGTCCGTTCGCGGGCCGTCCTGTCCGGCCCCGGAGACAATATACGCCGGTATCTGTCGCGACGCCGACACCTACGAGCGCCTGCGCCCACACCTCTACCCCGAGCCGGCCGTCGACCGACCGCGGTGGGAGTGGATGGCCGAAAAGCAGGCCACGGGCGATGCCATCGCGTGGGTGCTGTTGGACGGGTTCTTCTGGTTCCCCCGGCTACTGCTGGGCGTCGAACGCCACATGTACGCGTTTTACGACCAGCCGGAGCTGCTGCACCGGATCAACAAGGACCTCTCTGATTGGCTGCTCCTGGTCATCGAGGAGCTCTTGCCCATCTGTACCCCGGACACGGCGAGCTTCGAGGAAGACATGAGCTACAATCACGGGCCGATGCTCTCAAAGGCGATGTTCGACGAGTTCATGAAGCCATACTACCAGAAGGTGATTCCGCGGCTGAAGGACAACGGTGTCGTGGTCCTGATGGATTCAGACGGTGACGTCAGCACGGCTGCCGAGTGGTTCGCAGACGCCGGTGTCGATGGGATCTTCCCGCTCGAACGGCAGTCGGGGGTGGACGTCGCGGCGCTGCGCGACCGCCTGCCGCACATGAGATTCCTCGGCGCGTACGACAAGATGGTCATGAACCGGGGCGAGGCCGCCATGCGAGCCGAGTTTGAACGGCTCCTGCCGCTGGCGGCCGGCGGTGGGTTCATCATCGCCTGCGACCATCAGACGCCGCCGGGGGTCTCTTACCAAGACTATATGACATACTTGAGCCTTTTCAGGGAGTACGCCGAGAAGGCCGGCGGCATGTCGCGGAGCATTGCCGAACCAGGAGCTGAAGGCGACGACAAATAGCCGCGCCTCGTGCCAGTCGTTCGATCCTCAAGTAAGATTGCACACAAAGGTTAAACATGAGCAAGAACAGCGGTAAAGCCGAATACGAGTGGATCAAGGTAACCGATGATGCATCCTTTCCGGCCCGTGACGGGGCCGGAGCCCTCGTATACGACAACAGGATGTGGCTCATCGGCGGCTGGAACCCCTGGGACAAGAAAACAAATCCCATTCACTCCGACTGCAACAATGAAGTCTGGAATTCCACAGATGGCGTATCGTGGTCACTGATCAAGCCAAACACTCATCTTGACGACAGCTTCGATCCAACCACCGACTGGGAAGCCAGGCATACTGCCGGCTACGTTGTATATCAAGATAAGATGTGGATCGTCGGCGGCGATCCTCTTCTCGGTCATTACCAGTTTGATGTCTGGAACTCTTCGGACGGTATCAACTGGCGCTGCGTGAACCAGGACAAGCCTGTTCCCTGGGGGCCGCGAGTATTGCACTACACTTTTGTTTTCCAGGGCAAAATGTGGATCCTCGGCGGCCAGACGCTGCCGCAGTTTGCACCGGCGGACGAGATCTTCTACAGCGACATCTGGAATACCGCAGACGGCATTCACTGGGACGAGGTCGAAATGACCGAACCCTTCTCCCCCTGTCGCGGCATGATCGGTGGCAACGCTATGTTCAAGGACCGGATTTGGCTGCTTGGCGGGGGTACGTATGAGACCCCGGCCCATCCGCAGTATACCTGCCTGAATGACGTCTGGAGCTCAGCCGACGGCAAGGCATGGGAGCGCCATATTGAGCATGCCCCATGGCGAGGCCGCGTGTATCACGATGTGGCCGTTTTTGACGACCGTCTCTGGGTGATGGAAGGCCACGATGTGCATGGAACGAACATGAATGACGTCTGGTATTCTTCCAACGGCCAAGACTGGTACGAAGTCCCCGAAACGCCTTGGAAAGAACGTCATGCGTCCAGCGTCTTCGTGTATGACAACGCACTATGGATGATAGCCGGCAACCACATGGGGCGCGACATTTGGGAACTGGTAAGAAAAGAACCGAGTGTCTGACAAGCCGGATGCAGGCGACGGCTTATGTATCTGTTTAGCGTGCCCCTTTAACGACACACCTCGGGCCTGAAGCAGTGCCCCCTGCCGGCTCGACCGGCAGGTGCTGAAGATTGACAGGCTACCTGGGCCGAACACCGACCCCCGTTCTACGGCCGCCGACCTTTCTTGCGAGCCTGCCCGACGGCAGGCTCGCAAGAAAGGCTCCGTTGCCTGCACCATGCAGGCAACGACATCCGCCATAGCCATACGGCGAGGGCGGATGCGGCGGTCGGGGGTGAGTGGGGGCAACGCGGTTTAGCCTGTCAATCTGTTGCTCCGGCGGGACAAGCCCGCCGGGGGCGCTTTCAAAGCCAGGACGTGTCATTTCAGACCACGCTAAACACGTACCGGCCTATAGCCGCGCCTGATCCGCAGCGTTGGGCCGGGAGGACAGAGATGGCCGAAGATGCAACGTTCGCCCCGTACCGTATAAAGGAAGTGCACGGCACCTCGAGCAGCAAAGCCCCCTTGACATTCTTCATGCCTGTGCTACAATGTTCTATACTAGTGTCGTGTCCCGCAAATGCCTTTGTATTGTCATAGGAGCCTCCCGGAGGTCAAATCGGCTCTGGCAGCCGACATTGCCTGTGTGACTTATGGCAGGTATCTTCGGGACGGGACACTAG
>Ga0114922_10003609_pt1 | contig 14396 bp, 14 predicted proteins | sample AartaG_FD_100975 | JGI IMG/M metagenome (GOLD analysis project Ga0114922, IMG submission 100975) | Deep subsurface microbial communities from Aarhus Bay to uncover new lineages of life (NeLLi) - Aarhus_00045 metaG | ecosystem: Environmental > Aquatic > Marine > Oceanic > Sediment | place...
GGTATTTTTTCACCACATACTGGACAAAAATTAATTCCATGAGGTTCTTCAATTGGTTCTGAAACTGATGGGGTTATTTCTTCACTTACTTGGGGTTCTTCTTTCACTACTGGTGTTTCTTCTTTACTTATTGGTTTTATTTCAACTTCTTCTTTACCAACACTTTTACCTATGATAAATCCTAAAATTGATAATCCACCTCCAATAAATGGAGCGATGACTGCGAAACTAGGAATGCCTCCTTGCCAAAAACTAAGTGGAAAACCATAGTTTATTATGGTATATATGAAATAACCTAGTTCTGACCCTGCAATATAGAAAATTGTACCTCCAATAAGCAGAATACCAAGAGCTATCCAAGAACCAGGTGTCTCTTTCCCTCTATGGGTGAGAGGAGAGATGAACAATATAATTGTACAAACGGTTATTAAAATTGTACAACTAATCCCAACAATCATTAAACTCGGAATAGCCAAAAAACCAGGTACAGGAAAACCTAAACCAACGATTAGATAAAATCCATTCATATATTGAAGCACATGTGGGAGACCAGGAAAAACTACAGCGGGTGTGAAAAGACTAATTGCTGTAAGTATACTTCCGATAAAAGGTAATATCCAAATATAATTTCTTACCTTAGACATAAATTTCAACTCTTTTTTTTTAAAATTTCAAATAGGGAATTTCTATAAGATAATTAAAGTATTTGCTGATTTATGATTATATTCTTTCTTATTTAATTCTTTACGTTAGAATAAAAGCTTAGAGAGATATTAAAACTTTTATATAAAACCTCTCTTGCTTTTAATTTACATATAAAAATTTCAATGATAAATTCATTAAGTTTTATTATTTAACTCAGATTTCCTTGAAGATTAAAATTATAAGGGACAATCCTTTTATTAAAGTTTTAATACATTTAATCAAATTTGTCTTAAATAAATGAATATTAAGAAAAAGTAAATTCACAAAAAAAATCAAGAAAAAAATGATTAGAAATGGATCCTACTTGTCATGAATGTAATAGCATTAGTTTTTGCATTCTTGGAAAACCAAACAAAAGTATAGGAAATTGTCCTATGATAAAAAACTCTGAAATAGAAAATGAAGCGTTAAATCTTTATAAAACTGATGAAATCATAAAAACAACAACAAAAATGGCATCTATCGTAGAAGCTTCAGGATATCTTCTTTGGCCTCGTTTAAAGGATACTATAGAATTTGCTAAAGGAATGGATTTTAAAAAAATAGGGTTAGCTTTTTGTGTTGGTTTACGAAGAGAAGCAAGAAAAACAGCAGAAATATTAAATAAATATGGTTTTGAAGTGTGTTCAGTTTGTTGCAAGACAGGAGCAATTAAAAAAACAGAAGTAGATATTCCTAAAGAGTATACAATATTTTCGAAAACAGGATATCCTCTTGGTTTTGTCTCATGTAACCCTGTTGCTCAAGCATTATTATTAAACAATTCTCAAACAGATTTGAACTTAATAATTGGTTTATGCGTGGGACATGATATTACTTTTACCCAACTATCGATGGCTCCAGTGAGTACATTAATTGCTAAAGATAGGTCAAATCCACATAGCCCCGCAGCAGTTCTGTATACTCCATACGGAGACTCATATTTTGCGAAAGATTTAAAAATATCTCAGAAGGAAAAGAAATAAAAAACTCTAACTTAAGATTTTTCTTTCAACCTTCTTTAATAATAGATGATTCTTAACATTAAGTAAATTTAAATATTAAAGTATGAAATTCAACATTAATAATTACAAGATAGGTAAGTGATTTAAGATAAGATACCCAAATAAAGTAATAGAATTAATTAAACAGCTCCCTGAGGGGCATTCTGAGTTAAAAAAGTTAATTAAAAAAAATTATCAAAAAATAAATTTTGATAAATTAAAGACTTTTGATCTTGTGGGTGATGAAGCACAAATAGAGATATTTTATGGTAAAGTTATTGAGGAAATTCTTTTAGATAATTCAGACGCTTTTAAATTACTTAAGATTTTATCTGTTATCAATACAGAGATAGATACTAATATTGATAGAAAAACTATTGAAACCTGCTGTAAATTATCAAATGTAGAGAAATCCTTTGATGAATTATTGGATACAGGAATATTAAAGAAAAAAAAAGGCAAAGAGGTAGTATTTGAATTCTTGTCTCAAGAAATCCAAGATGCTTTAGAACCCCTAACTGATGATAAAAGCCATGAAAAAGCATTACAATATTATCAAAGAAAAAGCAAGAAATTTAAAGACGATCTTCAGGATGATATTGAGGTTCTTTTTCATAAGGTAAAATTAAACCCATCTGAGGGATTAGTTGATGAATTTCTAGCGATTGCCAATAATATTGCACAATTTGATTATGGGCACAAAAGATTAATTGATGTTGCGCAAGATTTGTTTGTTCTTGATGATAAATATAAGGCACCAATTCTAATCGTGCTTGGAAATCTTTTTTCTGTGATAGGAAATTCTGAGGACGCAGAGAAAATATACCTGAAAGCTTTGGATATTTACAAAAATTTAGCCAAAAAGTATTACAGATTATATTTACCCTATGTCGCTGCAACTCAAAAAAATCTCGGAACTTTATATATTGATTTAAAAAGGTTTGAAGAGGCAGAAAAGATATATAGCGATGCATTGAGTTCATATAAAGAGCTAGAAAGGCAATATTATGATGCACATTCACCTGACTTTCATTCAAAAGAGTATAAGGGTATAGAAAAGTCTTACATTGATGATTTAAAGGCATATAATGAGATATTGAAACGATATTATAATATATATCTACCTGAGGAACCCTCAATTACAAGTGATTTTGGCAATATAGGAATTGATTTGGACTTATTAGAGGATATTCAAGATGGATCCATTGATTCTATAGATAGTTACAAAACATTAGCGAAAGTGTATTATGATATGTATTTAATCGATATTGCAAAGACTCAGAGTAGCCTTGGAATTATCTATAGTGAATTAATGAAATTTGAAGATGCCGAACGAATGCACCTTGAAGCATTAAAAATTAAAAAAAAAATAGCTGAACATTATCCTGATCAGGTTTTACCTGAACTTGTCCTTACTCTATTAGATCTTGGAGACTTATATGCTAGTTTAAATAAATTTGAGGACGCAGAACCAATGTTCATTGAAGCATTAAAAATTACTCAACAATTAGCAGAACAGAATCCAGAAGTATATATGTACAATATTGCTCTTATCCAGAATTCCCTTGGGACTATATACACCAAATTACAGAGGTTTGAAGAGTCTGAACAATTTTACCTTGAAGCATTAAAAATCTTTAAAATCTTTGCAAATGAAGACCCAAAAACCTATTCTTACAACGTTGCTGATGTTCAGAACAACCTTGGGAATTTATTTTTGATCTTAAGAAATCTTGATAAAGCCGAATCATTTCTAAATAAGGCACTCAAGAAAGATCCTGCTAATATTGATATACTATATAATCTCGCTTGTCTTGAATCACTTAGAGATAACCAAATAAAAGCACTGGAAATATTAACAAAAGTAGTAGAATTTGATAAAAATTATATTGAAAAGGCAAAACAAGATAAAAGATTTGATAATATTAGAAATTTAAAAGAATTTAAAGATTTAATAACTGTTTAAATTGCCAAAATTTACATTAAAAAAGATTACAAAAATTAATTTGATGTCAATTTTACAATTAGATGTCAATCCAGAGCAGAAAAGCTTAGTTGCTTCTAATGCTGTATCAATAACACAAGCCCATTTCAATAAAGATGCATGGTTCCGAGCGATTTATGTAGATAACAAACCAATTGGTTTTGTAATGATAAGCGATACTTTATTAAAGTCTAAATCTAACCCAAATCACCGCCCATCCTATTATCTTTGGAGATTTATGATCGATGCTAAAAATCAAGGAAAGGGTTATGGTAAAGAAGCAATGAAATTAATAATTAATCATGTAAAAAGTAGGCCAAAAGCGAAAGAATTTCTATTAAGTCATTCCAAGTCTGATGGAAATGCGGGAGAATTTTATAAAAAATGTGGTTTTAAATATACTGGTAAAGAAATTGGGGATGAATTAGTAATGCGTTTAGAATTATAAATTTTTAACAACTTATTTTAACTCTAATTTTTCATTACAATAAGGACAGTGAAGTGGCAATTCCTCATCACAAGTCTCCAATTCCTCACTACTTAGGATATTCTTCCAGCAAACTAATTTATCTCCTTTTTTAACCATATCTCTGCCATGGTGTTGTGGTATAATATCCTTAGTTTGACAATTATCACATATAATTAACTTAGCTTCACTTTCTAACTCTTCAGTTGAAAGTTCTTTATATAAGAATTTATACCTAAAAATTGTTAGACTATTAAGTAAAACCAGTAAAGAAACACCCATATCTCCTATTCCTACTGCTAACCAGAGAGTCATAAAGCCGATAACAGTTAAAATTGCAAAAGATACTTTAACAATAATAGAAGTCCAAATGTTCTGTTTTATTTTTTTATTAGTTTTTTTCGCAATATCGATGTAAGTAAGTATTTTTTTTAAATCATCGCCGATAATAATAATATCTGCAGTTTCTAAAGTGATATCTGAAGCAGAAGCTCCAATTGCAATTCCTAAATCTGAAAGTGCTAAAGCGGGAGCATCATTGATGCCATCACCAACCATAGCAACTCCTTTATATTGTTGTTTTAGTTTTTTTATTTCTTCAAGTTTTTGATCTGGTAGGTGTTCACCATAAGCTTGATCAATGTCTAAACATGCTCCAATTGAATTACATACACTTTGATTATCACCAGAAATTAAAACCGTCTCATAACCCCTCTTCCTTAAACCATTAATTAGAATTGGAGCAGATACTCTTAAAACATCTCTAATTGTAATTATCCCCAATAAATGATTTTTGTTTCCTAAAAGAATAGGGACTGTTCCTGAGGTTTCAATATTTTTAATGTCATCGATAGGAAGCTCATAATTCAAATCTTCAATAAATTTTTGACTCCCTATATAGAACATCTCACCGTTAATTTGACCTTTAATTCCTTTTCCTTTTATTACTTCAAAATTATCAACATTATGAAATGTTATATCCATATCTTTTGCTTGATTCACAACTGTTTTTGCGATTGGATGTTCTGAAAGAGCTTCTAAACTGGCTGCAATACTAATTATATCAGATCTATTAGCAGTATTATAAGTATAAATATCAAAAATTTTTAAGTTGCCTTCAGTAAGAGTACCAGTCTTATCAAACGCAAAAACCTCGATATCTTGAAGTTTTTCTATAAACTTATTCCCTTTTACCAGAATGCCTTCTCGTGCTTGCTTTGTTAAAGATGCAATATTAGCCAAAGGAGTAGATAGGGTCAACGCACATGGACATGAGACTACTAATAGTACTAATCCACGATAGAACCATATATAAAAATTGAATCCAAATAAGGGGGGAATAACCATAACTAAAATGGATGATAGAAGGATAATAGGTGTGTAATATTTAGCAAACTTTTCTATAAATCTTTCATGTTTGCTTTTATTTTGTTGAGCAATTTTCACGCTTTCAGCAATTTGAGCTACAATAGTATTGGAACTTTCTCTTGTAACTTCAATATCTATAAAACTATCAGAATTTAAGCTAGCTGCAAATATCTCATCACCTTTTTGTTTAAAAACCGGAACCGATTCACCAGTAATTGCACTCTCATCAAAATAAGAACTCCCTTTTATAATTACACCATCTAATGGCACTTTCATACCCGGTTTTATCCCAATGATATTGCCTATTTTTACTTCTTTCGAGGGAACATTTACATATCTGTTTTCAGATTTTAGCAATGCATCATCTGGAGCAAGTTTGAGCAATTCTTTAATAGCATTTCTCGACCTATCCGTTGTTATTTCCTCTAACCTTTCTGCGATAGCATATAATAATAGTGCTGTTGCTCCTTCTTGCCCATGTAATATAAAAAATGAAGCAACACCCGCGATAAGCATTAGTAAGTTTGCGGTTATTTTCTTTTGACTCAGATCTTCTATAGCTTCCTTAACCACTCTAGAGCTAGAAAGGAGGATTGAAGCAATTGCTAGAATCTGAGCAATTAACACAATTTCAAACGCAAATTCTAAAAATATGGAAATTCCAAGTAAAATCGCCGCAGGAATTATGAAATACCAGAAATTTTCTTCAAAAAACGATTCTTCTTCTTCCTCCTCTATTTCACAATAAGATGATGAACATGCTATAGTAGTAATAATTTCTCACCTATGTAATGATTGTTTAAACTTCAATTAGAACTTAACATTTATGGAGTATAAAAGAATAAAACTTTGTATATACTCTAGTAATGAATTTTCAAAAATCTTTTTATTTTTAATAAATAATCTTAGTAAGATCAATTTTAGGGCATATTATGACCAGAAAGATATTAGAAACTACTTATTTCTTCTATACAATCTAGGCATTGCTGAACTTTTTCAAGACTATCTATTTTTAGATATAAATCAAAAAGAGAGATAAGAACCGGGGCTTTTTTAAAAACTATTTTAAAAGATCAAAGAAATGTTTATTTTATAACATAGACAAGCTTTTGACCTTCTTGTTCTTCAAGGTTTAATTCTCGTCTGATGGCATTTCTGATGAGATATCCTCCAACATGCAGTATGGAATCCTTGAGAATAGAATCTTGGTCCATTGAAGCATTACAAGGATAAGCATGATGAGCCTTACTTATTCTTTCATTTAAAGAAAGTTCTCCACTCTTTCCATTCTTAAAATACTTTGATTTTAATTGTTGGCAAACATAATAACTGCTTCCGCATGGAGCAGTTTGAATGATGCAAGTATCTTCAATTGATTCCCCATCCTTACTTAATAGAAATGAGACTATTGGTTCTCCAATTTTAAAATAATCTATAAATTCATCAACAAAATCATGATGGCTTGTTAAATGAAAGCCAATTTTGTTATATTCATTTTGTTCTTTGCTAAGTGAACAAAAAGGTTTAGGAAACGCCGCCTGAATTCCATATTTCTCGAATTCTTCTAAGATCATTGATTGTAATCCTGAAGGCACCCATTTGGGATCTTCTATTGGAACTATAACTGCTTTAATGCCTTTATCCTTGAGATAATTAGGAAGGTCCAAAAGTAAATCTTGATGGATACCTACGACCAATAAAAAATCGACAGGTGGCAAATTTTTTGGTAGATATTCCGTTGAGTCTTCAACAAAATCGGGAACACCTTCACCAATTTTCTCGTAAAAATAAATCGAGCTTGCAAAACTCTTTAAATGTTCCCGACATTTATCGCATTTTACATTTTGTTCTAAATCTTCGCAAGCTTTACAGAATTCTTCATTATTTATGAGATTGCCTGCAAATTTTTGCGCGAGCATCTCTGTATCTGGGCCAAACCCATAAAATATCCCTATTTTATAATTATTCTGGCTCAACATTAGAATAGAACAATTAAAGGTTTTTATTTGTATTTTTAATAATTTATAGAACATTTAATTATTTAGCTGAACATGTTCAATTATATCAAACTTTTGAATAATGCAACCTTGTTTATGATAATGAGGTTTGTAACTTTTTTTTTTAGTGGTACTGGAAATACATGGTGGGTAGTTAAGGAATTTACTGATATAGCCTCCAAAAATGGATACAATGCAGAAATGTTTTCTATTGAAAACGATCAAATAAAAAATCCTAGCATTTTAAGCGAACTTTTAGAAAAATCTGATGCGATTGGATTTGCTTATCCAATATATGGGGCGAATATACCTCCTATTATGAGAGAATTTATAACAGAAGTAAAAAGGATTAGTGATAATCTTAATAAATTAGACCAAAAATATTGCTATATTATAACTACGATTGGATATGTTAACGGATATGGTCCCTTTAAAATAAAAAATACTTTAAGATCAATAGGATTAAAACTCAAAGCGCATATTAATATTCGTCTTACTAATAATATATCTACACCTGGACTGAAAATAAATCCCGTTTCAAGTAAAAAACTAGAAAAACGAAAAAAAAAGGGAACCAAAAAATTAAATAAATTCTTCGGAAAAAATATTAAAGAAAAAAAATATATTAGAGGAATCGGTCCTTGGCTTATCCCTGGAATGCTTATTAGAAGAAGAACAGCACCAAAAATGAAAGTGTCCTACCAAAGGTTTTCTATTAATTTGGATACGTGTAATAATTGTAATATTTGTATTAATAATTGCCCTTCTAATAGCATTATAGAGGTAGATAACAAAATAATATTTAAAAAAGGTTGTACCGCGTGTTTCCGATGTTATAATTTCTGTCCAACTCATTCTATACTATATAATGGAAAATTTGCAGACCCTGGAGTTTATCATAGATATCTTGGACCTATTGATAACTTGAATTTGAAAAATTTAAAATATTAATTGAGCCAATTTGGGATTTAATATCCCTCAACCACGAATCAATAATATAAAATAAGTTAAGTTCATAATCGGTGGACACACATCAGTAGATCCGATAAAGTTTCCTGATGTTGTTCCAAATTTCTTTAAATCATTAGAAAAGTTCGTCAATAAAGGAAAACATAAGAGAGATAAAAGTATTATAAAAATTTTACTACCTCTTGCAAAAATGACAGAACTAGAGGTAATTAAATTAGCCAAAAAGTTAGATGTCTCTTTTAAATGGACTTGGAGTTGTTATAGTGATGGAAAACAGCCTTGTGGCAAATGTTCTTCATGTCGGAAAAGAGAAGAAGCTTTTATTAGTCTTGATTATTCTCAACCAAAATTTTCTCTATTATAAATCTATCATTAATTTAGCATCCAATTTTTTATTGAGGAAAGTTATTAAAATCAAAAAAAATATTTTATACTTAAAAATTCTCAATAATAGAAAACATTAAATCCATATGATTGAGACTGAAGATTTTACTGTAAAAGAGGATTATCAAGACATCCATGTAGTATGCCCAACTTGTAAGGCTAAGAAAGAACTGAGGATACCTACAAAAATTATTAACCTAGCTAAACATTTAACAACGGTTTCAATACCTTCAGGGCCTGTTTGTAAGCACGGCTTTCAAGCTTTTGTAGATAAGAATTTTAAGGTCCGTGGATATCAAATAGTTGACTTTGAATTTTCTCACATGGAATTTTTTCAGAGTACTGATGCTGACGTGGCAGAACCAAACGATCCTACTGTTAAGCTTAGTTCAATGCCATTGTTCCAGGAGATCATCAAGCTTTTAAGAAGTTTTGTGGATGATAAGGAAATCTTGGGGTCAGGACTATTCACGGATGATGGTCATATATTATACTCCTCCCTTCCGAGTAATACGCTATTTTCAATAATTAGAGAGTTTGAAGTCCGAAGTGAGAAGAAGTTAAATAGGCTAAAGAAAATGTACTTAGAATTAGAGAATAATCAAAAGATTTGCTCTAATTATATTGAGATTCAAGAAATGAGATTCGCATTGGTATTATTTTTCTCTCGGATTGTGAAACTTGGTATGGGCAACCTTTATTTAAATGATTTAGTAAAGAAAATTAGGAAATTAGAAAATTAAAATATTAAGATTCTTTTATAATTCTTTTTTTAAGTTCTTGACTAATCATTTATAAATAGTTATAAATATGGCTATAGTTATGTGCTTATTAAGAGTTAAATGTTCATCTTTAAAAAATGGCTCTCCAAAAAGTACAAAGCAGAATGGTTAAAGATTTAAAACATCAAATTCCCGAATTTAACCAAAATAATATTAAAGTAACTGAATTGCCAAGTAAGAAAAATTCTGTTATTAATGTGGTGTTTGATAGAAAGCCTTCTAAATTACCGAAAGAAGTAGTGGTTAAAATATTTCGGACTAAAAACATTGTTCATGAAATCAACATATTAAACAGATTGAAAAATCAAAATTTCCATGTTCCAAGTATTTTATTTTTTCAAAAACCTTATTTAATCCTTGAGAAAGTTAATGGTACTAATTTATGTGATTTTATTAATGAAAAATTGAAAGGAACAAAAAGTTTAGATGAATTGGATTCTAGTGTAAGAAATCAGATTATCCAGAGCATAGAAAAACTTGCTGAATATCTTTCTCAATTACATGAAAAGAATTTTGTAAGGAAAAGATATAAAGTAAAAAAGAAATATGTACTCTGTAAAGGAGATACAAGACTGAGAGATTTCATTTTTGATTCCGCTAACGGCATTCTATATGCTGTTGATTTTGAAGATTCATATGAAGGTAATCATTTGGACGATTTGGCATGGATCTGTACTTCTCTTCTTGATACAGATCCCGGACTCTTTGAAATGGAAGAACCCAAACATAAAATAGAACTAATTAATGTATTCCTACGAAAATATTACCAAAGTAATGTTAGATTTCCTTTTAAGTTCAACTACTTAGCAGAACAAATAATAGAGAATTTAAATATAGTCATAGAAAGAAGAAATCTCCCATTTGGGAGATTCAGTAAAGATAAATTTATAGAACATATTTCTAAAGAAATTTAGTCTTTTTTTAAATTTCTAAAAATCAAAATTTAATAATATTAACACTATTATTTTATAAAAATTAATAAAACCTTTTTTAAAGGAGAAATTAACATGAGTCTTACCGATACAAAATCATCTTTAAAGAAAATAATTTCTATTATTGAAGAACTTAATGGATTAAATTCGGGTTCAATCCCAAAATTACAAACTCAGCCAAATAATCTACTCGAACAGATTGGAAAACTAGAAGAAACTAAAACCAACGATTTAAGAACTATTGAAACTAATGATGATGAAATTAATTCATTGAAAAATAAGATTTCTCAGAATCAACGAGATATCGCTTCATTAGAAGAAAATAATGTGGAGCTAACAAATCAACGTCAAACTCTTCTTGATAAAATTCAAGATGCCCAAAATGAACTAAATGAAACTCAAACAAAAATAACAGCACGAAGGGAGGAATTAGCAACTCGAAGCAGTCGACTTAGCGAATTAGAAAATAGACTTGTAGAACTAAAAGATATTCAAGAAAAATTTGATAATAAAATGAAAGAACTTGAAAATCAACTTCAAGAAGAATATAATAAAAAAGACAAGTTTAGTAATTCATACGCTATGCGAACAGCAGCTATGAAGTCTTTGATCAAAGCTGGCTATGTACAATCTGCCCAATTAAAACTTATACAAGCATTGCAACCTAATACTACTCTTGATCTAAAGGGCATTGTCCAAGCTATGGGTTTAAGGGAAGATGTGGCAAAAAATATACTAACAAAAATGGTTCAAAAAAATGGACCCATTGAATATGATGAGGAAAGTGGAACAGTAACATTAAAGGGAGAGGTGGATTTCTAATGAGTACACAGGAAATATTAGCATTAATTGAGCAATTTGAGACAGCATATGACACTTATTGGCAAGTTCTGCAAAAACACAATGAAGAAGTTCTTTCTCAATTAAGAGAAGCATGGCGTTTCATGCAAGCTGAACAAAAAGAAGAAGAAACTATTAAAGAGAAATTATCTGCTCAGAATTCAGAATTAACAGAATTAAGGACAAAGTCAGAAGAATTAGATAGGTTTATTGATGGATCAAAAGCAAAAAAGGATGAACTAACTGCGAAAATCTCTGAATTAACAAATAACTTAGAAACAAGTGTGAATGATCTGAAAAAACCAGCATTCGAGCTCACACAACTTGAGGATAAGTTTAGTGTTGTAAATGAAAAAATTACTGTGAAAGAAGAAGAAAAAACAGTATTAGATCAAAAAACAGTTGAAAATGAGAACCGAGAAGTAGAATTAAATAATACTTATCAGAAGAAAATGGATGAACTTGAAGCTAAAATTGACCAATTGAGGCAAGCAAATTTCTTTACATCATTCTTGATTGAAAATTCAGACGAAGAAATTCATGAGGTTGATATAATTGCTACAATCATGGATAAGGGAGAAGCTAAATTGGATGATTTAAAGAAACTTCTTGATGTTCCGCCAATAATGGCAGTCAGAACCATTAAACAACTTGCTGTCAAAGGAATTCTCAATCTTGATGAAAATACTAATCGAGTAACTTTACCTTAAATTGATTTTTTAATTTTTTATTCTATTTTTATTTTTTAAAGCTTCTTTGGACAAATATGGATATATTTAAAATCTCATTAGTATTGTAATAAATAATCTACTTTTAAAATAAATATGAGAGGGAGAATAAATGGGATCTAATAAATACTTAAAGATTGAGAATGCTGCAGAAAGATTAGGCTTTACTAACTTTCCTTTAACTATTCTATATGGACAACCTAAATGGATAAAAACATATAGATCTGGTTTGGATGATACGCTTAGTCTTTTTGGTTTAAATTTCTCTTCAGGAATTCTTACTGATACGGCAAGAATCATCCTAAGAATGTTAGAAAACCAATACCAACTTTATCCTGGAATGCTAAAGAACATCAATAAGCCTTCTGAAAAACCTCGTTTTTTTCATGCATATGGTATGAAGAAGAGAGTACATAAGTATTATTTTCTTATTCCGAGGGCAAAATTATACATTGAACTCAATAATAAAGTGAAAGAACCAGCAAGAAGGAATTTGAAAAGACACGGATTTCAGTTAAAAATCTATTCTTCAGAAGAGGAGCATAAATATAATGTAGCTAATGCCATAAATAATGCTTATGACAGTGGATTTCTTAACCATATTAATAATTGGGAAAGGATAGAGGAATTTTTTGATGTAAAGTCTGAGGAATGCATTGAAGATTGGAATTCGCTCTTAAAACCTTCTTTAACTCCTATAACTTAATATTTTTTATTATTCGTTCTTTTCATTCTAATCTCGACAAATGAGTGCATTTCACTTAATTGAGTTGAAGAAACTTCTTGATGTTCTACCAATAATGGCTGTCCGTACAATAAAGCAATTAGCCGTTAAGGGTATTCTCAATCTCGACGAAAGCACGAATCGCGTCACACTTCCTTAATCGCGCTTCAATTAAATTAATTATTTTTCTATTTATTTTCTCATTATTTTAGATCTAGGGTTTTAAATATATTATCTACAGCTTCAATAATTTAAATTAACATTTTATTTCATTTTATAGAGAACTTAAATATATTTCATACTTTTGAGTAAGAGCTCCTTTATAATAAGGCTTCCCGCCTACTTTTTGTTGAAATTTTTTATGCATTTTTAATTTCCAATTTTCAAAACCCTTAGTTATTCTTCCACCATATATAGCATTCTTCCCTGTCAATTTTTTATAAATTTTAGCTTCCAAATTTAATGATGTTAGTTTTTTAATAGTTGGCTTCTTTTTATCTATAGTTTTTTTAGCATTAGGTTTTCTAACTGTAGATTTTTTGACTTTCGGCTTTTTAGGTGGAGCTTTTTTAGAAATAGTCTTTTTAGGTGGAACTTTTTTAGAAACAGTCTTTTTAGGTGGAGCTTTTTTAGAAACAGTCTTCTTAATGAGGCTATTTAAGTATAATTCATATTTCTTAGTAATTTTTCCCTTATAGTATGGAAAACCACCTGTTTTCTCCCGAAACTCTTTATGAACTCTCATTTTCCATTTTTGAAAAGCTTTCGTTTCAGTCCCACTCCATATGGCATTTTTCTTAGTGATTCTCTCATAAGTTTCAACTTCTGATTTGAATGTATCTAGTTTTTTAGACGGGCCTGGTTTTTTTACTTTTTTGGGTACTTTTGGTTTGAATCTACGTATAATTTCCATTATTTCGAGACATTCAAAGACATTTCCTTTATTATCACTAAAATATGGAAGATCAAAACTATCTAAATAAATGGCAAAATCGAAGTAGTTAGTATGATCAATCTCAGGGCCCATATATTGAGCAGTAAAAACGATTACATTCTTATCTTTAGAGACATTGATAATATTTCTTTTATATTCAGAGTATTGATAAAGAGAGATTTTTTCAAAATCAGTGATGGAAGATAATAGTTTAATTTGAGCTTTAGATTTAATTTGAACATCATATTCTTCATACTTTTTATTATTAATAATAGCATTGAGAGCAATTAAGGAATATTCTTCTTCTGAATCAAGGGTTATAACTAAGAGAGCTTTTATAAATTGTTTTATGTGATTCCATTCTGACGCATAAGCAATTCCAATGATTTCTTTGGGTATACTTTCAAACATGGACTTATTACATAAAAAAAAGAAATATTCTAAAATATTATCAATTATAAGCTTTTCCTATACTTATAACACATAAAACTAATGTTTATTATATATTTGGATAATTCCTAAACTTTATATTGATTTTAATTGTCTGGAAAAAGAGATTATCCACAAAAATAATCGATTTAATGAAAAAATAATAAAAAA
>Ga0114922_10003610_pt1 | contig 14393 bp, 7 predicted proteins | sample AartaG_FD_100975 | JGI IMG/M metagenome (GOLD analysis project Ga0114922, IMG submission 100975) | Deep subsurface microbial communities from Aarhus Bay to uncover new lineages of life (NeLLi) - Aarhus_00045 metaG | ecosystem: Environmental > Aquatic > Marine > Oceanic > Sediment | place: Aarhus...
CGACGGTCTCGGGTGACTCCATCACCTATCCTGGAGCGAGTCGTTCTCGACTTCCGGTGGTGGCGAGTGCTGGCTGGGAGTGCGTTTCCTCCTCAGAAGTTCCTAGAAACGCCTCTCCAGCAGGTCGCGAACCACCAGTCCGAGGAACGCGATCCCAGCCACAATCACCACGCACCACAACACGAAAGCCTTCACATCCTGCGTGGTGATTTCGGATTCCTGCCCCACGCCGAAGGTCTTGACGATTGTCGTGGCGATGCTCATTGCCAACGTCCCTCGCCCGCGGGGGGCCGGGCAGGCCGCTACCGGGCAGCCTCTTCGGCCTTGGGCGTGCGGTGCATCAGGTCGGCCAGGGCGTCGGGAGCGGGCTTGCCGTTGAAGAGCACCTCGTAGACCTCGCGGGTGATGGGCATTTCGATGCCGTGCTTGTCGGCCAGGGCCGCCACGCTCCAGGTCGTGTGGACGCCCTCGGCCTCCACGAGGCCCATCTCGTCGAGGATCTCGTCGAGCGGCCGGCCGCGACCGATCTCCAGGCCCACGTGATGGTTGCGGCTGAGGCCGCTGGCGCACGTTGTCACGAGGTCGCCGAGCCCCGCGAGGCCGACGAACGTCTCGGCCCGCGCGCCCAGGGCCGTGCCGAGACGGGTGATCTCGACGAGTCCGCGGGTTACGAGGGCGGCGACGGCGTTGTTGCCGAGTTCGAGTCCGTGGCAGATGCCGGCGGCGATGGCGATGACGTTCTTGAGCGCGCCGCCCAGTTCGACGCCCACCGGGTCGGCGCTGGTATAGACGCGGAACCAGGGTGTGGCGTAGGCCTTTCGGACCTGCTCGGCGGCCGCCTCATCGTCGGAGGCCACGACGACCGTGGCGGGCAGTTCGGCCGCCACCTCGCGGGCCAGGCACGGACCGCTCAGGACCACCGTCCGCCGCGGGCCCGCGAGGCTCGCGAGCACCTCGCTCGGCCTGAGCAGGCTCTCGGCCTCGATGCCCTTGACGACCGAGGTATAGATCGGTTCGGCCGGCAGATGCTGCTGAATCCGCTCCAGCACCGCGCGAAGGTACCGCGACGGGACGGCCACGACCACCAGGTCGGCCCCGTCGGTCACCTCGCGAGCGTCGGTCGAGACCACGAGTCCTTGCGGCAGGGGGAAGCCCGGCAGGAACCGCTGGTTCGTGCCGTCGTGCCGGATCGCCTCGGCGTGGTCCGGGAAGGCCGACCACATCCGGACGGCGATGCCGTTCTGCGCCAGGAGGATGGCGCTGAGGCTTCCCATGGCGCCGTCGCCGATAATGGCTGCGTGGTTGATCATGGACAAAAGTCCAAAGTCCAAAGTCCCAAAGTCCAAAGTCCCAAGGTCGACGTCTAAAGTCCGAGGGCCAGGATCGACGGCGCCGACTTGTCACTTTGGACTGCTGTTGTAGCATTTCGGCACGGGCGCGTCCAGATAATGATAGAGCGTGTTGCGTCGGACGGGCGCGGCGGCGGGAGCGCCACCAGCGGCGAGGTCTCCAGCACCCGCACGACGAGCGCGACGATGAGCATCGCACGAGGGTGTACCCCGACGCCGAGGCGTACGCCTTCCCGGTCCCGCCGGCCGCACGGCGCGGCCCGGACCAGGTCGTCGGCGAGTTGACTCGCCTCGCTACCCCACCTGGACGCGAACGATGTGGTCGTGGCCGTCGTCGACCAGGTGGATCTTGTTGTCGGGCTGCGGTTTGTCGTCGATGCGGATGCTGCGGACGTTCCAGGTGGCCGGTCCGGCGACGGAGATCTTGATGTGATACTGGGTCTCGCGGAACCGGTAGTGGATGGTGTATCCCTTCCAGTCGGGCGGCAGGATGGGGGCGAGGGTGAGGGTGTCGACCTCGAGCGAGAGGCCGAGGAGCGTCTCGATGAGCAGCCGGTACATCCAGGCGGCGCTTCCGGTGTACCAGGTCCATCCGCCCCGGCCCTCGTGTCCGGCGGCGGTGTAGACGTCGGCGGCCACGACGTAAGGCTCGACCATGTACCGGGCGACGCCTTCGGGCGTGTCGGCGTGGTGGATCGGGTTGAGGACCGACGCCAGCCGCCACCCCGTGTCGGTCTGCTTCAGCATGGCGGCCGCCATGGCGACCCAGACGGCGGCGTGGGTGTACTGACCGCCGTTCTCCCGGACGCCCGGCACGTAGCCCTTGATGTAGCCCGGGTCCCACGGTGCGCTGTCGAAGGGCGGGTCGAACAACTTGACGAGTCCCAGGTTCCAGTCCACGAGGTTTTCGAAGACCGACTGCATGGCCATCTCGGCCCGTTCGGGCTTGGCGGCCCCGGAAAGGACGGCCCACGACTGGGGCAGCGAATCGATGCGGCACTCGGGGCTCTGGGCGGACCCGAGCGGCGCGCCGTTGTCGAAGTACGCCCGGCGGTACCACCGTCCGTCCCAGCCATGGGTCTCGATGTTGGCCTGGAGTTTGCGGGCGGCCTCGCGGCAGTCCTTGGCCGTGGCGCCGTCGTCGCGCTGCTCGGCCAGTTGGGCGAACTGGTTCAGAAGGTCGTACAGGAAGAACGCCAGCCAGACGCTCTCGCCCTTGCCGTCTTTGCCGACCCGGCTGAGTCCGTCGTTCCAGTCGCCGCACCCGATGAGCGGCAGGCCATGCTCTCCGAAGGTGAGGCTGTGGCGAATGGCCCGGACGCAGTGATCGTACAGGGAGGCCTGCTCGTCGGAGATCTGCGGCATGTCGTAGTACGATTCCTCGCCCTCTTCGACGGGCCTCCCTTCCAGGAACGGCACCAACTCGTCGAGGACGCCCGTGTCGCCCGTGTGGGTGACGTAGTGGCAGGTGGTATAAGGGAGCCAGAGGTAATCGTCGGAGAAGTTCGTCCGGACGCCGCGGCCGGTCGGCGGATGCCACCAGTGCTGGACGTCGCCTTCGCGGAACTGCCGGCCGGCGCAGGTCAGCAGGTGCCCGCGGATCAGGTGCGGGCACTCGTGCACCAGCGCCATCGAGTCCTGGAGTTGGTCGCGGAACCCGAAGGCCCCGCCCGACTGGTACAGGCCGCTGCGTCCCCAGAAGCGTCCCGCCATCACCTGGTACAGGAGCCAGTGGTTGGCCATGAGGTTGACGGCGACGTCGGGCGTCTCGACGTAAACGCCGCCGAGCAGCCGTTTCCAGTGGTCCCAGACGGTTTCCAGTGCGACGCGTGCCCCGTCGATGCCGCCGTAGCGGTTCAGGATGTCGTAGGCCTGCTGTTCGTTGCGTGCGGCGCCGAGGATGAAGACGATCTGCCGCTCCTGTCGGGCCGGGACCGTGAGGAAGGCCTGAATGGCGCCGCAGGCGTCGAGCCCGGCGCCGACGCGGTCGTTGAGGCGCTGGTGTCTCATGGCGGCGGGGCTGGCGGGAGAGCCGTTTCGGCCGATGAACTCGGTGCGGTCGCCCGTCAGGCTGTGGTCGGCCTCGCTGGTTTGGAAGAAGACCACCCGGTCGGCGAAATCGGTGCCGTAGGCGCTGGAGGCCATGATGGCGCCCGTCTGCGGGTCCTGGCGCGTGATGACGTGCATGGCGTTCTTGTCGCGAGTCTGTCCGAGGACCCATTCGCAGAAGCCCGTGACACTGAGGCGTCGGTCGCGGTCCGAGAGGTTCCGCAACGTGAACAGGGCGAACTTGACCGGCGCGTCGGTCGCCACGTACGCGTACATCTCCGTGAAGATGCCGTGCTGGGTGTGCTCGTAGACCGTATAGCCGAGGCCGTGGCGGCAGACGTAGGGCGTGGGTCCGGGCGCCGGACGCGCCGTGGGCGACCAGAACCGACCGGTCTCCTCGTCGCGGATGTAGAAGGCCTCGCCGCTGGTGTCGGCGACCGGGTCGTTGTGCCACGGGGTCAGGCGGTACTCGTGGGCGTTCTCGAACCAGGTGTAGGCGCCGCCCGATTCGGTCACGACCGTGCCGAACTCGGCGTTGGCCAGCACGTTGGCCCACGGTGCGGGGGTGGCCGCGCCGCTCTGGAGTTGGATGACGTACTCGCGCCCGTCGGGCGTGAACCCGCCGAGCCCGTTGAAGAAGTCGAGGTCGCGCGCGGGCAGTTCGGCCTCGCCGGGCAGGGGCGGTTCGGGGGTTCGGACCGGCCGAAGCGGCGGCGTGAGGGTTTCGGCGCGGCGGCGGCGCTCAACCTGCTCGGCCAGCGTGCCGCCGCGGTCCGACACCACCACCCGGGCCACCGACTGAATCAGCAACCGGTCGTCTTCGGGCAACTGGTCGGTGCTGCGGACAAACACGCCGCCTCGCTGGTCCAGCGCGCTGACCATGGGCCCGGCGTTCACGACGCCCATGATCTGGTCCCACAGGCTCTGGCGGTAGCCGGCGAAGGCGTCGACCCAGATGACCAGGTCCACACGCAGCCCCTTGTGTCGCCAGTACCCGTGGGCCTGGATCATGCGGCGCACGAGGTCCAGGCCGGACTGGTCGGTGACGCGGACCAGGACGATGGGCAGGTCGCCGGAGATGCCGTACCGCCACAGGTCGGCCTGCCCCTTGCGGTTGCGTGCCAGCAGGGAGGCGTTGGCGCGGTACCGTGGGTTGGCGAAGACGATCGACGCCGCCAGCCGCGCAAACAGCAGCGCGTCGGTTTCCGTGGCGTGGAGTTGATGGAGCAGCACCTGGCTCTGCGTCCATGCCAACTCGAACAGACGGTCGGCGAGGCGGCGGTCATGGTACCGGTCGACGGAGGCGATGGCCTCGTCGCGGTCCTTGCCGATGCCGGCGACGGCGTCGACGATGATCGACTCGCCGGGGTCCAGGCGCAGCCGCCGCCGCACCGAGATGTTCGGATCGAGCACCGACCCGGCCGTGTTCGAGAGCGGCCCGGGATGGTCGAGGGCCGCAGGGTCGGCGGAAGTGCGGCCGCGCCCGAGGAACCGGGCCCGGTTGGTCTCGAAGGAGGCCCACGGCATGATCTTGTCGGCGTGGACGATCATGGCGTGGAACATCCAGGGTGGCGTCTCCTCGGCGGAACGGGGCCGCCTCGTGCAGAGAACGGCGGATTTTTCGGGAATCGTCTCGGTCTGGACGAAGAGCGAGTTGAAGACCGGGTGGGCGAGGTCGGCGGCCGGTTCGGCCAGGGCGACCTCCGCGAACGAGGTCAGTTCGATGCCGCGGGTTTTGTTCGAGAGGTTCGTCAGGGTGATGCGGCGCAGTTCGACATCGTCTTCGGGCGAAACCGAAATCTGCATGTGGGCGTCGATCTCGTGGTGCACGGTCCGGAACTCGGCCCGCGCCTGGGAGAAGACGGCCTCGTACCGCTCCACCTCCCGGGCGAGGGGCTGATGGGTGCACGACCAGGTGTGGCCGTCGTCGAGGTCGTGGAGGTAGAAGAAGTAGCCCCAGTTGTCGCGTGTCACGTCCTCGCGCCATCGGGTCAGGGCCAGGTCGTGCCACCGGCTGAAGCCCCCCCCCGCGCTGGTGACCATGACGTGGTACCGTCCGTTGGACAGGAGGTGGACGTCGGGGGTGGGCGAGTTCGGGTCGGCGTGGGTCCGCATGGTGGCCTCGCGGACGGCCTCTCCCTGTTCGCGATGGATGAGCGGCACCTGGTGGTGCTCCTGTCGCGCGCTGGCGCGTGCGGCCGGGATTCGTTCCTGGAGCAGAAGGATGTTGGCGCGGACGCGGGGATCGGCCATAAACCGGCGCTGCATCGGCTGGCCGAGCAGCGCGTGGACCAGCGCCAGGAAACTCATCCCGCCGTGGTGTGCCATGAAGCACCGGACCAGGGCGCAGTCCTGATCGGCGTGGACGCGGCTGGGGGTGTAGTCGACGGCCTCGTAGAAGCCGAACCGGCCTATCAGTCCCAGCCGGTCCAGCGTCTGAAGGTTGGCGCAGGCCTTTTCCGGAAGCACCATCAGCGCCATGGTCGAGGCATACGGCGCGATGACCAGGTCGTCGGCCAGGCCGCGTTTCAGGCCCAGTTCCGGCACGCCGAAGGCCCGGTACTGGTAGTTCATCTGGACGTCAACCTGGTTGTAGCAGGATTCGGAAATGCCCCACGGCACCCGCTGGCGCCGACCGTGCCTGATCTGTCGCAGGATGGCGTTGCGGCAGGCCTGGTCGAGGAGCGTCCCCTCGTAGTTCGGCATGATGAGCAGCGGCATCAGGTACTCGAACATCGACCCGCTCCACGACATGAGCGTGGGCAGTTCGAGGCCGGGGGTCAGTTGTCGGCTCAGAAGGAACCAGTGTTCCTGCGGCAGCCTGCCCTGGGCCACGCCCAGGAACGAGCATAGCCGCGACTCCGACGCGAACAGGTCGTAGTAGCCCGGGTCGCGATGGCGCCCGTCGAGCGAGAAGCCGATCGAGAGCAGTTTGCGGGCGGGGTCGTACAGAAAATCGAGTTCGATCTCCGAGAGTTCGTTGCACTGCAGCGCGAGGTCTTCGAGAGCGCGGATGCGGCCGGTCGCCCGCCCGCTCGCTTCCGCGACGGCGGTCCGCAGATGCCGCAGACGGTCGGCCTCGGCGCCCGAGACCGCCGCTTCCCGGCGCAGCAGGTTGTCGATGTGCGGGCCCAGCCGACGGTCGAGTCCCGCAAGGTCCCGGACCGTGCCGGTGCGTGCGAGTTCCTCGTGCACGAGGTCCGCGGCGTCGGCCTTGGGCGCCGCCGGTTCGGCCGCCGCCGGTTGCGGCTCGGCCTGCCCGTTGGCCAGCCACGGCATGAGATACACCAGGTCGGTGAGCAGTCCCTCGGCCTGGCGGCGCATGGTCGCCATCCAGAAGGTCATGCTGCCGTCGTGCTGGCACAGCGGCGCCACGTCGGTCAGGTCGGCCGCAAACTGCCGCAGCGCCGGCGCGACCGCCGCCGGTGAGCCGTCGGCCTCCGCGAGGGCCTGCAGACCGTCTGTGATGGTCTTGGAGACCTTGCGGACGTTCTCCTTGACGCGGCGGTCGGCGATTCGGTCGAGGGCCTTCCGGGCTTCCTCGTCGAGGACGTCGGCCACGTCTTCGAGTCCCTCGCGCCACCGGACGGGCAGGATCGGCCCGGTCATCTGTTCCTGGAGACCGCCCCGCAGCGCGACCAGGCAGCACGCCAGGTTGCCGCTGTCCACCGTGGAGACGTAGTGGGGGTGCAACGGTTCGAGGGTCCACGTGTCGTACCAGTTGAGGAAGTGGTTGCGGTAGCGCGGGAGGCGTTCGAGGGTGGCGAAGGTCTTCTCGGTGCGTTCGATGAGGGCGCCGGCCGTCAGGTACCCGAAGTCGTAGGCTGCCAGGTTTGACAGCAGCGCCAGGCCGATGTTGGTCGGCGAGGTCCGTTCGGTGACGCGGTTCTGGGGCTGTTCCTGGAAGTTGTCCGGCGGGAGCCAGTTCTGGTTGGGTCCCACGAAGTGCTCGAAGTACACCCACGTCCGCCGGGACAGGCGACGCAGAAACCGTTCCTGCTCGGCACTGAACAGCATGCCGCGGGCCCTGAACGGCCGGCTGATGAGCCAGGCCACCAGCGGGCCGACCAGCCACAGACCCAGAACCGGCCAGGCTGCCAGCGGGACCGTCACCTCCAGCGCCACGATCGCCGCCACCGTCAGCAGGGCGATGGCCGGCGCGGTCCACATCGCCCGGAGCGTGGAAATCAGCCCGCTGCGGGTGGCGCGTTCGACGTTGTGGGCGGTCAGCCACTGGAGCAGATGCCGTTTGCTGATCAGCGTCCGCCAGAAGACGCGCCCGATGGCGTCGACGTGCATCAACGCCTCGAACGGCAGAAACGTCAGATGCAGCACGCTGATAAGGAACTGCCTGCCTGCACCCATGGCCGCACGACGCACGTGAGCCGCCCACAGCACCTTGCCGGGCTTGGTGACGAACGCCCACAGGGTCCGGACCACGTCAGGGGCGAAATAGATGGCCAGCAGCCAGAGCGTCCAGGCCGGCTGGACGCCCTCCAGCGCCAGCCACCCGCTGATGAGCAGGGCGAGCATGATCGGCGGCACCAGGCTCCGCCGCAGGTTGTCGAAGATCATCCACCGGGGAAGGCGGGGAAGCGGATTCCGAATCCGTCGGCCTTTGGGTGAAGGCACGTGCGGCAAGAGCCACGGCGCGATCTGCCAGTCGCCGCGAACCCAGCGATGGCGGCGTTTGGCATCGGCCAGATACCGCGACGGGTGGTCCTCGATCAGTTCCACGTCGTTCAGGAACCCGCACCGGGTATAGCACCCCTCGATCAGGTCGTGACTGAGGATGCGGTTCTCCGGGAACCGGTCGTGGACCGCCTTGTCGAATGCCTCCAGGTCGTAGATGCCTTTGCCGATGAACTGGCCGCGACCGAACAGGTCGTGGTACACGTTCGAGACCTCGCGCGTGTACGGGTCGATGCCGACCTCTCCGGCGTAGAGACGCGCAAACAGCGACCGGCTCGCCCCGGTCAGGCCGATGGCGACGCGAGGCTGCAGGACGCCGTACCCCTCGTCCACGCAGCCCGTCTCGGGATTGACGACGGGCCGGTTCAGCGGATGGGCCATCGAGCCGACTATCTTGACGGCGGTCTCAGGCGGCAGTTGGGTGTCGGTGTCGAGGGGAATGACGTATCGGGCGGCGCGGAGGGCCTCGGTGTTGCCGACAATCGTCGTGAAGGCGTCCGCCGGGCCGCCGCGCAACACCCGGTTGAACGCCATCAGTTTGCCGCGCTTCCGCTCGTAGCCCATCCAGGTGCCCTCGGCCGGGTTCCACAGCCGCGGACGGTGCAGCAGGAAGAAGACCGGTCGGCCCGGCTCGGCGTACTTGGCGTTCAACTCGCGTATGCCGGCAACCGCCCGATGGATCAGGTCGTCGTCGTCGGGCATGGTCTCCTGCGGCGCGTCGGTGAAGTCTGTCAGCAACGCGAACAGCAGATTGGGGCTGCGGTTGGCCAGGCAACGGATCTCAAGCCCCTCGACCAGCGAGTCCACCCCCGCCTCCGACGCGAGCAGCGTCGGCACGACCACCACCGTCGTGTGCTCACGCGGGACGCCCTTCGAGAAATCCAGACGAGGCAGGCTGCGCACCGGCACCAGGACCGTCGCCAGCCAGTTGATCAGCGAAATCACCGACTGCGAGACGAACATCAACAACGCCACCGCCGCCGGCACCAGCCAACTCCAGCCGTACACGATCAGGCTCTTGGTCAGCAGCAGCAGCATGCCCGTCACGACGGCGGTCACCACGGCCTCGCCCAGGACGTACACCCAGGGGATCCAGTGGTGAATCAGGCGGCCGGCTCGCCGATGGATCGGCGGCCGGGAGCCCAGCACACGTTCCAGTTCGAGCCGGCCGGACCGGACCAGGAACCAGCCGACATGACGCTGGCGCTGGACGGCGTCCGGATCGGCCGCACGTTCTTCGGCCAGGCGGACGGCCTCCACCGCCACCTCGTGCTCGGGCCGGTTGCTCCAACGGGCCAGTTCCTCGACCACGTGGCGGTACTGGTCGCGGGTGGCGAAATCCATCGTCCCGTACACGCCCGACGGGTCGCGGCGAAGCGCGGCCTCGGTCTGGCTCAGGTTCTCGACGAACTCGTGCCAGTCCAGCGCCGTCAGGGTCCGCAGGCTCGTGATGCTGTTGGCGATCGAGACGCGGTCGGCGGCCTGGTCGTGGCTCTCGGCCCGAAGAATCTGGTCCATCGTCTGGCCGTGCTCGGTCAGGTCCTGCTCGATCCAACTGTTCACCAGCGACAGCGCCGGGTGCTGTCCCTGCAGGCCCGTGCGCAGTTCGGCGATGAACGCCTGCGACATCCTCGGCGAGGCCCGCACGAAATCCGCCAGTTCCGTGATCAGGGCCTTCGGCTGGGTGTGAACCACCTCCAGGAACCGCCGGGCCCAGACCAGAGCCCGGTCGCGGTCCCGCCGACGCGACGCCACCCGATATGACACACGCCGCAGGTTCTCCAGCAACGCCAACCGCAGCATGATCGGAACGGCCCACAGTTCGCCCAGGGTCAGCGGCCGAACCGTCTGGACACCCCGCACGAAACGCGAGAGGTTCTCCATGTCGATCCGACCGTCGGTGTGCGACACCAGTTCCAACGCCAACTCGTAGACACGCGGGAACCGTTTGAGGGACCCCGCCTTCAATCGCGGCAGTTGGCGGCTGTAGCCGGGGGGCAGGTGCTCGCGGGCAATGTCGATCTGCTCTTCGACCAGGTAGTAGTTGTCAAGGAGCCAGTCGGCGCCCGGGGCGGTCTGGCGGCCTTTGCGGACGGCCTCGGCCACCACGTCGTAGGAGTCACGGATGACACGCTCGTTGGCCTTCAGACGTTCCAGCAGCACTTCCGGCCCGGGGGTCGGGTCGACCTGCTGGTCGGCGGCCAGCAGTTTGCCGTGACTCTCGAGTTGCGCCAGCGCGAACAGTTCCGCCCGCAGCGGATACTCCGTCTCGGCGGCACGGTCGGGCCCCTGGCCGAACAGGCGGCTGAGGGGTGGACTCTTTAACATCGAGAGGAAACTGTTTGGACTCATTCTGCCTGGCCGACTCCTCGTGTCGTGGTCACCCGCGTCGGCGTTATCCCCGACACCGGCGCATCGCAACAGGCGTGCCCCGCCGTCGAACACGGGGCCGGGGTGTCGAAGGGACCCGCTCTCTCCCCATTCTAACCCGCCCAGGGCGTCTCAAGTCAAGGCGCGGCTGCACGGAGAGCAGGCATCCTCCTCCCTCGCTGCTAGTTCATCGGCGAAACCGCAGGCCCTTCCGTGCAAAATCCGACCCGAAGATGACACGCTCCATGGCCCCGGGTTTGGCGCCGGATGTCCGTGCGTCCGGCCCGGTCCGGTTCCGGGTCCCGTGCCGGTGGCGCTTCGTGCCCGACATGGCACACAAACCTTGACAGATCCTGTCTCCCGGCAGCGCTTGACGCGCCGTCGGGGTTTGAGTAGAGTGGGCCGATGCAGAGGGTGATCTGGAATCGGATTCCAGCGCACGCCCCTCTGTGACTGACGTGCAAGGCTCTGAAAAGGAGAATCCGATGAGAATGCGTCGCAGGACGTTTGTGCGGTTCGTGGCCGGCTCGGCGCTCGGCCTGGTGGCTGGTTGCAAACAGGAGGCCCCGCCTCCCGCCAAGGAAGAAGGGGCAGTCACCGATAAGGCGCCCTATCCCGACACCACGCTGTGCGGCAAGTGCGGGCAGGTGAAGGGCTCGGCCATGTGTTGCTGCAACAAGCCCGACCAGCCACGGTGCCCGAAGTGCGGCCTCTTCGCCGGGTCGCCCGGATGCTGCCGCATCACGAAGGGAGAGGCCGTGACGCTGTGCGGCAAATGCGGGCAGGTGAAGGGCTCCGAACTGTGCTGCTGCAACAAGCCCGATCAGCCCCGTTGCACGATGTGCGGTCTGTTCAAGGGCTCGCCCGGATGCTGCCGCATCAACAAACCTGAGGTTCAGACGGCCGCCATCGCCATGGCGAAGGTGGCCTGAGCGGGTTCGCACGCACCGGAGGCGTCAGGCGCAGGCGGCGCGCCACCGTCTGCGCCTCGTTTCGGGCAGACCTCACTCGTTCGGATCGTACTCCATGGCTGCAAAGCCGCTGGAGCGGTGCGCGATGAGCGGGGGTGGGCCCTTCGTCTCGGCGTCGCCTTCGACCGAGGCCCCCGCGGGGGCCATCTCCAGAAGCAGGCACTCAACGTCCACGAGGTCCTCGATCAGCGCCATCCCTTCCGTGACGCCGAGCACCGCGACCGCCGTCGCGAGGGCGTCCGAGAGGGCCGGGTCCTTGGCCACCACCGTCACGCTGGCCAGACGCCTGTCCACCGGCCGGCCGCTGCGCGGGTCGATGATGTGGCTGAACCGTTGGCCGGCCACCGTGAACCCGCGCTGGGTGTGGCCGCTCGTATCGACCGCCTGGTCCTTGAGGCGGATCGCCGTGTACAGGCGGGACCGGTCGTCGGGCGACCGCGGGTCCTGGACGCCGACGCCCCATCGCCGGTCGCCACCCTTCGCGACCAGCGACTCCGGCCGCACCCCGAAGGCATACACGTCGCCTCCCGCCGCCACCAGCCCCGCCGCCGCCCCGGCCTGCTCCAGCCGCCGGGCCATGCGCCCCGCGATGTACCCCTTCGCGATGCCGCCCAGGTCCAGCCGCATCCCTTTTCGGATGCCGACCGAGTGGACCATCTTGGGGAGTTCGTCGGGCGTCGGCGGCGGCGCGCCGGGCGGGGCGCCGTCCAGTTCGCCCAGCGGACGCTGGACCGTGGCCACGAGCATCTCCAGCATGTCCATGCCGACCAGCGCACGGGCCTGGGCGATCTCGTCGTCGGTGGGAAGCCGGTTCGTCTCGGCCGCCTTGCGCCACAACTCCAGCAGCGGGCCGACCGTGGGGTCGAACGCGCCGTCCGTCTCGTCGTAGACCTCTTTGGCCGCCGCCAGGCAAGTCGTGACCAGCGGGTGCACCTCGACCTGCCACAGCCCCGCCGCCTTGTTGATCCGTGCGACGTGGGAATCGTCGCGGTGGGCGTCGAGGTAGTTGATGCACTCGTCCATCTCGGCCCAGGCCAGCGCGAGCCATTGGCGGCCGACCTCATCGCTCGGCGCGACCACGCGGACCGTCACCTCGGTGTCCATCGCGTGCCGGGCCTTGACCACCTCGACCGGCTCGCCGCCGCAGCCGGCCAGCGTCAGGGCGGCGAGCGCAAGCGCAAACGCCGCGGCGGACCCGCTACGGCTCGTGCGCGGTGGGTCTCCGCACCCACCGCGCGGCGAGTAAACTCGCCGGCTAAATGGTCGAGCGCGCGCATTTAGCCGGCGGGCTTGCCCGCCGTGCACCAACTCTGCTGTCGCGGCACTCGCGTACTGCTCACGTTCGCCCATATTTGTACTCCGCCTGGCAGGAACCCTCGCGGCTGACCATGCACGGGCCGACCGGGCGGGCGGGCGTGCAGGTCTTGCCGAACAGGGGACACGCGTGTGGTTCGATCAGGCCGCGGATGACGTCGCCGCACCGGCACCCGTGTTCGTCGGTGGCGGTTTCGTCGGGCGGCCAGGAGATGCCGAGCGTGCGAGGCCCGTCGAACGCGGCGTAAGCCTCGCGCAGACCCATGCCGCTGGCGGGGATCGTCCCCAGGCCGCGCCACGTCACGTCGGCCGGTTCAAAGACACGCTCGATGTGCGCGAGCGCCTCGGGGTTGCCGTCCGGCCGCACGGCTTCCTCGTACACGTTCTCGACGCGTGCCTCGCCGCCGGCCAGTTGTTTGAGGATGGCCGCCACCCCGGCCAGCACCTGCTCGGCCGTGAATCCCGCCACCACGCACGGCCGGCCGTACTCGGAGGCGACAGACTCGTACGCGCGGCTGCCGATGATGACGCTGACGTGGCCGGGGCACAGGAACCCGTCGATGCGGACCTCGCCGCCCGCGAGCAGGGCGTTCATCGCCGGCAGCACCCACTTGTGGCCGGGCAGGATCCGGAAGTTCGCGAGACCCTCGGCCTTCGCCGTCTCGACGGCCACGGCCGTGCCGGGGGCCGTCGTCTCGAACCCCACCGCCGCAAACACCACCGTCTCCTCCGGCCGCTGACGGGCCAGGTCGAGCGCCTCCAGGACCGAGTAGCAGACCGCGACGCTGCCGCCTTCGGCCTTGCGGCGTTCGAGGCTGGCCGTGCTGCCCGGCACGCGGACCATGTCACCGAAGGTCGCGACGGTAACGCCGTCGCGTGCGGCCAGGTCGACGAGGACGTCGATCGTGCCCTGGCTCGTCACGCACACCGGGCACCCCGGTCCGCTGATGAGTCGGACGCGGTCGGGCAGCAGGCTCCGGAGCCCCGTTCGCCGGATGGCCACCGTGTGCGTGCCGCAGATCTCCATCAGCGCGATGGGACCGTCGCCGGGGATGGCCGAGGCGGCGTCGGCGATGTCGCGCTTGTACTGGTCGATATGACTGGTGGTCATGGCTTCATGCTGTGCGGCGCGGCCGAGTGCCGTGCCGGGGTAACGTGCCCCGCCGCTCGCGCGGCGGGCTCGGTCCGGCGGCGGGCCCGAGCCCGGCGGCGGGTTCGGAGGGCCTCATTGCTCGGCGCGTTTCAGGTCCTCGATCTGGTCCCACAGGGCGTTGGTTTCGGCGGCGTCATCCGCCGTGACCTTCGTGATGGCGAAGCCGGCGTGGACGAGGACCCAATCGCCGACGTCGGCCTCCGGCACGAGCACGAGCCCCGCACGCATGCGGTTGCCGCGGACGTCGACGACGCCCATGCCGTCGTCCTTCGTGACGATTTGTCCGGGTACGGCCAGGCACATTGCTGCTACCTCACCTTTTGCAGCGCGCGCGGGGCAAGCCCCGCGGCTAAATGGATTCGGTCTGCAGTTGTGCGGCGGCGACGTAGGCCTGCCCGAGGGCGACCCCGCCGTCGCTGGGCGGCACGTCGCGGTGACCATACACCTCGAACCCCTCGGATTCAAGGGCGGGCGCCAGCGTCCGGACGAGCCGGC
>Ga0114922_10003611_pt1 | contig 14391 bp, 15 predicted proteins | sample AartaG_FD_100975 | JGI IMG/M metagenome (GOLD analysis project Ga0114922, IMG submission 100975) | Deep subsurface microbial communities from Aarhus Bay to uncover new lineages of life (NeLLi) - Aarhus_00045 metaG | ecosystem: Environmental > Aquatic > Marine > Oceanic > Sediment | place...
AGCGGGTGGAGACGAGCTGCCCGCCCATGTGGTTATCGCCTGTGATGGCGTGAATTCCATCCTTGCGGAAAAAGCAGGGCTGAGATCAAAGATTTCGTCTCGGGATATCAAGCAAGGAGTAAAAGAGGTTATCCAACTCCCCCGTCAGCTTATAGAGCAACGTTTTAACCTGCACGGAGAAGAAGGCATCGCATGGGAGTTTATCGGTTCGTTTTTGAGAGGGATACCTGGCGGCGCCTTCATCTACACCAATAAAGAAAGCCTGTCTGTCGGGATTGTTGTCCAACTGAGCACTTTGGCAGAGAAGGAGGTTTCTGCCAATGACCTGTTGGAGGATTTCAAGCGACATCCTGAGGTAAAAAACTTGTTAGCCGACGGCCAATTGGTAGAATACTCGGCCCACCTGGTCCCAGTGGGGGGAAAAGCTAAAATGCCGGTTCTGTACACTGACGGAATGCTTGTGGCAGGCGATGCAGCGGGTTTGACTTTGACCGCGGGATTGGTCCTCGAGGGGGCCAATCTTGCTATAGCTTCGGGAAAGGCAGCGGCTGAAACCGTTATCCAAGCCAAAAAAACAGGAGATTTTTCCAAACGATCTTTAGCCCGATATCCTGAATTATTAAAACAGAGTTTTGTGCTGGAAGACTTGGAAACTTTTAAAAAAGCGCCTCTTATGCTGGAAAACCCTCGATTTTACAGCCAGTATCCTGAGCTTGTCTGTGAACTGGCCGAAAAAATATTCACCAACGACGGCAAACGGAGAAAGAAATTCTGGAAGATGTTTCGGGAATCACAGAAGGAGAAGGTATCCCTTTGGCAAATGATCCGTGATCTTATACGGATAAAAAGAGCGATATGAATCCATCGAACATCGAAGATAAATTAGCCGTTAACAAATACGACGTCGATAAGGAACGGCATATCCGGATAAAAGAAGACATCTGCGCAACGTGCGAGACTCATCCATGCTCGTATACATGCCCGGCGGATTGCTTCAAACTCCGGGAAGGGAACATCACCTTTTCCTTCGAAGGATGCCTGGAATGCGGAAGCTGTAGAATTGTGTGTGACAATGAGGCGGTTGAATGGGCTTTGCCCCGGGCCGGTTTCGGGATTTGCTACCTCTATGGATAGGATCAATTCAAAATGAACATCATCGTCTGTGTGAAACAAATCCAGGACCCCGAGATCCCGGCTTCGAAGTTTCGACTGGATGCAGACGGAAAAAAAGTCATCCCTCCTGAGGGGATCCCCCCCGTGATAAATCCATACGATGAACAGGCAGTGGAACTTGCCCTAAGGATCAAGGAACAACATGGGGGGCAGATAACCATCTTGACCATCGGGGATGAAGGGGCATCTTCTGTAGTCAAACATGCTCTGGCTATGGGCGCCGACGAGGGTGTCCTCCTTCTAGATTCGGCATTCGAGGGCTCAGACAGTTTTGGGACGGCTTATATCCTGAGTCAAGCGATAAAAAAAATAAAGGAATTCGACCTTTTATTATGTGGAAGACAGGCAGCGGATTGGGACGAGGGAGCGGTCGGGTCGATACTGGCAGAAAACCTCGGATTGCCGTTGATCACGCTGGCCGAATCGGTCGATTTCAGCGAAGGCCGATGGCAAGTGAAACGGGTGATTCTGGACGGCTACCAGATCTTTGCCGTTCCCGCTCCAGTGATTCTCACTGTGAGCCATGAATTGGGCCCGCCCCGATTGCCTTCAGGCTGGGGGATCATAACAGCCTCGAAGAAGGAAATCCCCATTTGGGATGCAAATCATATCGAGGCCGAACCAACCCAAACCGGAGGGGGGGCCTCTCGGAAAAAACTGGTTAAGCTATTTATCCCCGCAAGAGAAAGGAAATGTGAAATTATCGAAGGGGTAAAACCGGAAGAAGCGGCAGGTGCACTGGCCAAAAAAATGAGAGAGGAAGGAGCCCTGTGAAAGGCGTCCTGATCTGTGGCGAGCTTAAAGATGAAAAGATCACATCCGTCTCCAAAGAACTCATAACCACAGGGATGAGACTCAGCAACATCCTTAATCAACCCCTCGACTTTATGCTTATCGGAGATAACGGCAATGAGGTCGCCGAGGAAGTCATTAATCTAGGAGTGGATAGAGTCCTGACGGTTCAAGGCCAGGGGTATTCGGACTTGCACCCGGAACGTCTGGTTGCCATTCTCAACCAAGTTTGTGAACGAATCGGCCCGAAAATCATCCTCTTCGGTCAGACCGATATGGGACGTGACGTCGCTCCTAGATTGGCCGCGAAGCTGGGAGCGAGTGTCTGCATGGATTGTGTGGATCTGGCATTCGATATGGCCAGCCAAGCACTCCTCCCAACCAAACCAGTCTACGGAGGCAATGCTTTGGCCCAGTGGACCTCGCCAATTCAACGACCTCAAGTCGTAACGATGCGTCCCAGATCCGAAAAACCGGCTGAACCGGGTCCCTCAAAAAAAGGAAAGACTGAATCCATCGCGGTTGAAATCGATGAGACAACCATTCGGAGTCAACTGATGGAGACAACCTACCAGGAGGAAAAGGGAATAAAGCTCGAGGAGGCGAAAGTCATCGTCGCTGGAGGAGGGGGAATCGGCGGAAGCGAAGGTTTTGGCTTGATTCAAGAGCTGGCAAACGCCCTTGGCGCAGCAGTCGGCACTACCCGGGTTCCCTCGGATGAAAATTGGATGCCGAAAAGTCTCGAGATCGGGCAAACAGGCCACATGGTAAGCCCAAGCCTGTATATCGCTGTGGGCATTTCTGGAGCGCCCCAGCATCTGGCCGGATGCTCCAGCTCAAAACTGATCGTGGCCATAAACAAGGACCCTCAGGCCCCTATCTTTGACATGGCGGATTACGGAATCGTCGGGGACTACAGGGAAGTTTTACCCTCTCTAATCGAAAAATTAAAAGATTTGAAAGAATAAAGACTTAGAAAGTTACAAATTTTCTAAACTCTGAAAAACGTTTCCTGACCTGGGGAAAGGTCAAAGACTTGAGCCTTTCGACCCCGAAGTCTTCGATGGCAAAGGAGGCCATCACGCTCCCGTAAACAGCTGCACGGCGCAATTCTTTCTCGTTCACAGTAGCGATGGAATCTAAATAGCCCAAAAAGCCTCCCGCGAAACTGTCCCCGGCCCCTGTGGGATCGACAACATTCTCACAAGGATGAGCCAAAACCCCAAAAACAGAGTCCTTTCCCAGCATCAAGGCTCCATGCTCGCCTTTTTTAATAACAACATAAGCAGGCCCCATCTCCAGAATTTTTTTTCCGGCTTTGAGAAGGTTTATTTCACCGGTTAGAAGTTTAAGCTCTTCGTCATTGCAGAAAAAAAGATGGCATTTTTTGAGCACATGCAAAAGAGTCTCTCTGTTGTTTTCGATCCAATGGGTGATCGTGTCCATAGCCATCCATTTCGGATTTTTGAATTGAACGCGGATATTTTCCTGCAATTCGGGATGAATGTTGGCCAAAAAGACAAATTCTGTCTCCAAAAAAGAAGGAGGAAGTTGGGGCTTGAAATCCGCAAAAACATTCAGTTCCAGCTTCACGGTCGTTCTTTGATTAGGATCATGTCCGTACAGTCCTTCCCAGTGAAAGGTTTTTCCTTTGGTAAACTCAAGTCCCTGAATATCGATTTTTCTTTTCTTGAAAAGATCGATGGTTTCTTGGGGAAAATCTTCGCCTACGACCCCGACAATTTTCGGTGTGGTAAAATAGCTGGCCGCAAGGGAACAATACGTGCAGGATCCCCCAACGATCTTTTCCTTCCGAACCTCAGGGGTTTCGATGGTATCGAAGGCCAAGGATCCGACGATCACGAGGCTCATGGGATATACTCTCCGATGATGAATTGCAATTTCCGTTTTGTTTCCTGTGGGATAAGTTCTGGAGAGGTGACGATGCAATCTCTAAGCGCTCGAGAGCAATCACAAGCCTCTCCCCTATCAACGGCAAGTTTTGCAAGAGCCCCTTTCATAACTGCCTTGGCATTGTGGATATTATGGCGCATGTTTTCGAGGATCAATTCCACAGAGACAGACTCCTCCTCTTCATGCCAGACATCATAGTCGGTGACAAGACTCATCGTGGCATAACATATTTCGGCCTCACGACATAGTCTTGCCTCGGTAACGCTGGTCATCCCGATGACATCGCAATCCCAGGAACGGTAAATACGAGACTCGGCTTTGGTGGAAAAAGCCGGCCCCTCGATGCAAATATTTGTGCCTTTCGGATGAACCCTTATCCCAAGGTCTTTTCCTGTCTGGAACAATAGTTGGGATAACTCTTGGCAGACGGGATGAGCAAAGCTGACATGGGCGGCTATTCCCTCTCCAAAAAACGTGCTTATTCTACGGGTTCTGTCAAAAAATTGGTCAGAAAAAACGATATCTCTCGGTCTAATATCTTGCTTCAAGGAACCGACAGAATTCACAGAAATGACTCTCGTCACACCCAGCATCTTGAAACCATAGATGTTGGCCTGGTAGTTGATTTCCGACGGCAGAAGACGATGTCCACGGCTATGCCGAGCCAGAAAAGCGATCCTTTTTCCCTCGAAATTTCCGATCAAATAATTATCCGAGGGTTTTCCAAAAGGAGTATCGAAGGCCCTCTCCTCGAGATCCTCGAACCCATCGATTTCATAAAGCCCGGTCCCTCCAAGGATGCCGATTTCTGCCTGGGGAATGTCATCTCGTTTTTCTGTCGACATATCGCCTCCTCTTGGGCCGGCTCGCTCTGACTCAAAATGGTGAGAGAAACCGGAGATAAAATGGAGTTATTGATATATACTTTATCCTAAAACAAGTCAAGTCAGGCAGGTAAGCATTTGAGTTTTGGGCAGCATTCCGGTATCCTTAGGACCAGAGGTAACGAGAAAGATGAGTGTCCAGCCAGATATAGGCCCCGTTTGTGATATTTTGCTCGCTGCAAAAAATATTTGCTTGCTCACGGGAGCGGGGATTTCTGCAGAATCGGGAATCCCGACCTTCAGGGGAGAAGAAGGCTTATGGAAAACATACAGGGCCGAACAGCTCGCCACACCGATGGCATTCATCCAAGATCCCAAGCTGGTATGGGAATGGTACGACTGGCGGAGAGGGATCATCGCATCAAAAGATCCGAATGCCGGCCACGAGGTGCTTGCCGAATGGGAAGGGCTTTTCCCTGATTTCACTTTGATCACACAAAACATCGACGGGCTCCATCAACGGGCAGGTTCTCAAAATGTCATAGAGCTTCATGGGAACATCTGGAAACACAGGTGCGTTGACAAAAACACCATCACAGAAAATCATGATGTACCACTCAAAAAGATCCCTCCGCATTGCGAAGATTGCGGCGCTCTCTTGAGGCCCCATGTGGTTTGGTTTGGGGAATCCCTCGACAGTTCCATTCTTCACAAATCTTTCCAGCTGAGTTCGAGCTGTGAAGTGATGTTTTCGATCGGAACCTCGGCTGTGGTCCAGCCCGCCGCTTCCCTTCCTCTGAGTGCGGCAGAAGCAGGCGCAAAAGTTATCGAGATAAATCCAGACCCAACGTCTCTTACGGGCTCTGCCGATTTTTCCTTCCGAGCCAAGTCCGGTGAATTCCTGCCTATCCTGAACAAAGAACTCAAAAGCCGGATCAAAAAGAACAAGGATCAAAACGCATGAAATATGTCTATATAGATGCTTCCTCCGGTGTGAGTGGAGACATGATCCTGGGCGCACTCCTGGATCTAGGGATATCTCCTTCGGCTTTTCAAAAGAAAATGGCAGAACTGAAGCTACCCGTGGAAATTACGGTCAAACAAGTCAAGAGAGCATCCCTTCGAGGGCTAAAAGCCGATGTCCAGGTCAATTCCAAAAAGAGAATCACCCGAAAGTGGTCCGACATCCAAAACATCCTTCGAAAAAGCCCTATCTCTGCTGCCAGTAAAAAACGAACGGAAAATATCTTCCAAAGATTGTTCGAAGCCGAAGCCCATGTCCACGGGCGGAAATTCAACAAAACCCATCTCCACGAAGCCGGGGCCGATGATGCGATCATCGATATCGTCGGCAGTTGCTGGCTTATTGAGGAACTGGGCATACGAAAGTTCTACGCCTCTCCGCTGAATCTCGGGCGAGGATGGGTAAAAACATCCCACGGTATTCTTCCCGTTCCCCCTCCCGCAGTCGGTGAGCTATTAAAAAATATCCCGGTCTACTCTGCACATGTCGACAAAGAACTCGTCACCCCCACCGGAGCGGCCATCCTCTCTTCTCTGGTTACACGATTTCTCCCTTTCCCTGAGCTTTGTTATCAGAAAATCGGATACGGAGCCGGGACAAAAAACTTTCCGGATTTTCCGAATATCTTGCGCATTTTTTTCGGGGATGAAGAAGATCTGAAAGCCGAAAAAAAAATTTACTCGATAGAGACCAATATCGATGACGAAAATCCCCAGATCCTGGGCCATTTTTTGGATTTAGCCATGAAAAAAGGAGCATTGGATGTTTTTTTCACCCCTGTTTTCATGAAAAAGAACCGTCCTGGGACAAAATTGACCGTCCTGGCAGAGCTTAGTAAAATAGATGCTCTCATCCGGACAATTTTCCAGGAAACAAGCACCATCGGTGTCAGATATTATCCTGTCCAGAGAAGAGTACTGGAGAGAAAAATGCGGACAGTCCAAGTACTGGGAGCGGAAATCCCGGTGAAGGTAGCCCTTATGGATGAGAGCGAGATAAACATTCAGCCCGAGTTTTCCGCATGTCAAAAAGCCTCCAAAAAGGCTAATCGCCCACTGAAAGAGATCATGCTGATGGCAACGAAAGAATATGAAAGAACTCAAAAGAAAAAAGATTGATCTGAAAAAGATCGAACATGGGGTCAAATCCATCTTGGAGGGAGTGGGAGAAGATCCCCTGCGACCTGGCCTAAAACAAACTCCCGTCCGCGTGGCTGCGATGTTTTCAGAGATACTGGGGGGACACAGAGAGGATCCCGCCACCCACCTCAAGATCACTCTGGGAGATAAACATGATGAGATGGTCTTGATCAAAAATATTCCCCTCTACTCCATGTGCGAGCATCATCTGCTTCCTTTTGCAGGAGTGGCACATGTGGCCTACATCCCCAAAGCTGGGAGAATCGTGGGCCTGAGCAAAATCGTCCGTGTCGTGGACGTTTTTTCGCGCCGGCTACAGGTCCAAGAACGTCTCACCAAGCAGATCGCTGACCTGATCGATGTCCACCTCAAACCACTCGGAGTGATGGTCGTCATCGAAGCTGAACACATGTGCATGTCCATGAGGGGAGCTAAAAAGCCTAAGTCTTTAACCGTCACATCGGCTGTCAGAGGATCTTTTCGGACAAGCAACGCAACCCGTTCAGAAGCCATGACACTGATCATAGGAGGATTGTCCGGTGGAAAAGAACGCTAAAACATCATTCTATATCACGACACCCATCTATTATGTGAATGATGTTCCACACATCGGACATGCGTACACGACCATCATCGCGGATTCCATCAGCCGGTTCAAAAGGCTCACAGGTAAGGATGTCTTTTTTCTCACCGGGACCGACGAACACGGCCAAAAAGTAGAAAAGTCCGCCGCTGAGAAAGGGATGACGCCCATCCAGTTAGCTGACAAAGTTGTCGTCAATTTTAAAAAGCTCTGGGAGGCCTTGAATATCTCTAATGATTACTTTATCCGGACCACCCAACCATCCCACGAACAGGGTGTCCAAAAAATTTTCCATAAGCTGAAGGACAAGGGAGATATCTACAAAGGGTTGTATGAAGGTTGGTACTGTGTTTCTGACGAAACATTTCTCTCGGAAGATGTGCCATTGGAGGATGGTGGACACAAAATATGTCCCGATTGCGGGAAAAAAGCCAATGTCGTTTCTGAAGAATGCTACTTTTTCAAACTTTCAGCTTACCAAGAACAGCTGATCGATTTTTATAAAAAAAATCCGACTTTTGTCCGGCCAAAAAGCCGGATGAATGAGGTGGTCAGTTTTGTCCGACAAGGGCTGAAAGATCTGAGCATAACCCGAACAACGGTTAAATGGGGGATCTCTCTTCTCGACGATGAAGCCCATACGATCTATGTCTGGTTCGATGCTCTCCACAACTATCTCACCGGGATTGGGTACGATGGGGACAAACAGCTGTTCGAAAAGTATTGGCCAGCAGATGTTCATCTTATCGGAAAAGATATCCTCCGGCATCATGCCGTTTTCTGGCCTGCATTCCTCATGGCCGCTGGATTCTCCCTCCCTGAAGCCGTGTATGCCCATGGTTGGTGGCTCAAGGATGAGACCAAGATGTCAAAATCCAAGGGAAATGTCCTCGATCCATGGACCATTCTGAGTGCATTCGGACCGGATCCTTTACGCTATTTCTTGCTGCGCGAAATCCCGATAGGTCTTGACGGCAACTTTTCACACGAAGGTTTCATTCACCGTGTAAATTCTGATCTTGCCAACGACCTGGGGAATCTCGTCCAGCGCCTCCTGACAATGATTCACAACTATTTTGATGGACAGATCTCAACCATGGGAGAGGAAACGGAAGACGATAAAAATCTACGCCAAGAATTCGATAATATAAAAGAAAAAGTGAGCCAGCACTTCGAAGATTACGCCATCAACAAAGCCTTAGAGGAGATCTGGATCTACATCAATTTCGTCAACAAATACCTGGCAGACAATGAACCCTGGAAGTTAGCGACAGATGAAACCCAAAGGACAAGATTGGGGCGTATTTTGTATCAAGCCACCTGTGCATTGCGTGGCATCAGCTATTTTGTGTATCCCGTTATCCCCGAATCGTCTCAGAAGATATGGCAATTTCTAGGGGAAAAGAATCCTATCGAGGAAGAATTTTACGCACAATTGGCATTTTTTAACTTCAAACAGGGCCAAAAAACCCAAAAACCCGAGCCTTTATTCCCAAGGGTCAATTTAAAAGATTTCCTGAAAGAGGAGGAAGGCCAAAAGGCATCCTCTCTCGAGGAGGAGAGTATGGACATCATCACTTTTGATGACTTTAAAAGAATGGATTTTAGAGTCGGACAAATCATGAAAGCCGAACGAGTGGAAGGGACAGAAAAACTCGTGAAGATGGAAGTCAACATCGGAACAGAAACGCGACAGATGATAGGCGGGATTGCAGATACTTACTCACCAGAGGAGCTGGAAGGGAAAAAAGTCATCGTTATCGTTAACTTGAAGACGGCAGTGATACGCGGGATCGAATCCCAGGGAATGCTGCTCGCTGCTGAAGTGGAAGGAAAAGCCATCATTCCCGTTTTCACAAAAGATGTGCCAGCTGGAGCGAAAGTCCGATAAGGCATGAGACGAAGAACCTTTCTTCACTCATGTTTCGGGGCTGCCGCAGGCCTGAATGTCCATCTTCTCTCTCGGACATCCCGTGGGTCACCTGACGGTTTAATGAATAAATCTGGGACATCTAATGATGTTCTGGTGAAAGTGATAGGAACCGCTCAGGATGGGGGCATCCCCCATATGGGATGTTTTTGCTCAAACTGCCAGCGCGCATGGAAAGAGCTAGGATTTTCCCGGCTCATATCTTCCCTCGCGCTTTTTGATCTCATCGAAGCTAAAACCTTCCTTGTGGACGCCACTCCTGACATACGCGCACAGACGCGGATTGTGAGGGAGTGTGTGAGCTCGCAAAAAAAGAAAAAAAGATTTTGGCCTGATGGCATCCTTTTGACCCACGCGCATATCGGCCACTACACGGGATTGATGTTTTACGGTTATGAGGCCCAATCCGCCGACCGGCTTCCTGTTTATTGTTCCGAACGGATGCATAGTTTCCTCGCCCATAACGGCCCCTGGAGTCAACTGGTTGATCAAAAAAACATCGCTATAAGATCGATCCGCCCGGAGAATAATCTGACACTCACGTCACGTATTTCCATCCTGGCTTTTCAGGTTCCTCATCGAGACGAATACACCGATACGCTTGGATTTAAAATCACGGGTCCGAGCCGATCGCTCTTGTACATCCCCGATATTCAGAACTGGAAAACATGGGAGCGCTCGATCGTCGATGAGGTTCAAAAGGTGGACATTGCCCTGATCGATGGAACGTTTTATTCACCTGAGGAACTGCCTTCCCGCGATGTATCTTCTATTGGGCATCCTTTTATCTCCGATTCCATGGTATTGTTGAATAAAATCGCCCAACACAGCAAAACCCAGATCTACTTCACGCACCTGAACCATTCCAATCTTGCCCTCGACCCCGATGGGGATGCACGAAAGACCATGAAAAAGAAAACTTTCGATTTGGCTGAGGAAGGAATGGAATTCCCGTTATGACGGAGGATCGGACAAGGAAGGCAAAAATTTCTTGAGCTGGGCGGAGGAGATCCCTCCTTCTCGTACCAAACGAGGCTCTCCCCCAGACATATCCACGACTGTCGAAGGAACGATGCCTGGGGTCACCCCACCGTCCACGATGAGATCGACTTTGCCTACATACAACTCCTTTACATTATCGGGACTGGAGATCTCCTTATCTCCAGAAATGTTGGCGCTTGTCGCTGTGATCGGGAAATGAGCCTGGCTCACCAACGATCTCACCCATTTATGACCGGTCAGGCGTACACCGATTGTCCCCTCTCCCTGCAATTCCACAGGAACTTCTGGGGAAGCCTTGAGAATGATCGTTAGCGGGCCCGGCCAAAATTCTGAAATCAGCGGTCGAAAGAAGGGAGGAATTTCGGACACAACCTGATCGAGCATGGAAATGTCAGATATCACGACCGAAAGAGGTTTCAAAGCTTCCCGTTTTTTTAAACGATACACTTCCCGGATGGCTTTAGCAGAAAATCCATTGGCTCCCAACCCATAAAAGGTCTCTGTAGGATACACGATGACACCATCTCTCCGCAAGACTTCAACTATCTTGCCGATCTTATCGATCTCGATGATTCCCGGCGAGATCTTGATAATTCTCGTATTCATGGCGAGTCCTCAAACTATATTAGAAAACCCGATATGGATTTGTAAAGGGCTTGACTCGCCCGGGATTCTATTCTATAAACAAAGATTAGTGTAAATTTTTGATATTAAGTGGACAATTGACCTTTTTTAGAAACACCAAGGTCAGAAATTTTCCCTGAAAGGGATTGTTTATTGTTGGCATAGAATTTGCATATTTTATGAACTGAGGTGAGAAAAATGAAAAAAACATTGATTCTGATGACAGCTTTGATTCTGATGATACCCGGTTTTATCTTTTCCGATCTCGCGACATTTAAGGTCGGCTATTTCGTCCCTAGCGCTCATTTTGACGTCCGGGCGGATAATCTATGGTGGATCGAGTTCGATCAGATGTCTTTTTCAAAGACCAATTACCAGACTACCAACTTTGGATTCGGCTACGAGTATTTCTTTTCCAACCATCTAAGTCTTGTTTTAAATATAGAGGGCTATTCCAAGAACAAGTTAGGACAATACCTTGATTATATAGCCATCGAAGACTTTGATGGAGTCTGGGCTTATCCAATCGACGAATTTAATGGTGATTATATCCCAGCCCACACTTTCAGTGTGACGATCACTCCCTTCCAGCTATCGGTAAAGATCGCGCCTTTAGGAAGGAAGCAAAAGATCATCCCCTACATCGGAGGAGGCGTTGGCGTTTATCTATGGAGCGTGAGGCTTTTCGGCGATGTTGTGGATTTCAGCGATGAGTGGTTCGATTCAGAATTTGAAGTCGATATTTACCCCATCCTATCGACGGACGCACGAGAGGAAAACAAACTCAAAGTAGGATTCCAGGGATTCGCAGGCATCATGATCCCCTTAGCAAACCGTCTTAGCCTCGAAACAGAATTCAAATACAACTTTGTGATGGCTGATTTTACAGAAGCTTTCGAGGGATTCGAGCGGTTCGATCTCAGCGGATATCAGATCTCGATCGGCATGAACTACTGGTTTTAAATAATAGGGGACGTCCCATTAGGTATCACCCTATTATTGAAGATTCTGAAAAATAATAACCAATAGAGATAGGGTGGTACTTAATGGGACGTCCCCATATTTCGTCCCCATTTTTTTTAGAAAGAATTAAAAGAAATGATTTCCTCAAGGCTTTTCCGGCTTCTCGAGCCAGGTTTTTCATCCGGGTAACCCAAGGGAGTTAGTGCCAAAACTCTCACTCCATCAGGAACACCCAATATGGATTTGACTTCTTTTTCTTCAAAAGCCCCGATCCAGCACGTACCCAACTCCTCCTCCTGAGCCTGGAGAATTAAATGTTCAAGGGCGATAGCAACATCGACTGACCACGATTTCATATAGTTGCCCATACGTGAATAGCAGTTGTCAGGAAAAGCGCAAGCCACAACAACGATCGGAGCTTCAGCGATAAAAGATTGGCCGACAGCCGCTTTGACAAGATGCTGCTTCAAGGATTCATCTTTCACGAGGATGAATTTCCATGGCTGCAGATTTTTTCCGGATGGAGAAAACCGAGCCGCATCCAGCACACGCTGGAGAGCTTCCTCAGGTATCGGATCGGGCTTGTATTTTCGCACGCTGCGCCTCTCCTTGATGATATGCAAAATACTCATGTCTCCTCCCTATTTGGCTGATATTTTTGAGCGAGATCAGCATAAAGCTTCTCTTCCCGATGTTTTTTTCTTTTTCGAAAACCCTGGATCAATACCTGACACTTTTTCACTAGCTCGTTCCTGACCATTGTTTCTTGATCTGGGGATAAGTCCAACTGCAAGGCCTTTTCTAAAGCGTAAACGCGAAACCGGTCCATCCCCCAGAATTGCCGTGAAAGCTGGTCAGCATGTCCCCCTCTCTTAACGATCAAAGGGGAATCGATCAAATGAATAGGAAACCGATGTGCCAACCGAATACCCAGATCATAATCCTCACAGGCGGGCATTTTCTCATCAAAATCTCCAATGACATCGAACACTTCCCTCCTGAAAAGAGCGGATGAGAGACTCAACAAACAAAGGGGCAAAACTTTGTCAAAAATCCAACCGGAATATTTTTGATGCTTCTTTTTGGGATTGACCAAGATACCATTTCGAATCCAGACCTCTTCGGTATAACAGACCATGGTCCTGCGGAAAGCATCCATGAAACTCATTTGCGTTCGTATCTTATTTGGCTTCCATAGATCATCAGAGTCCAAAAACGCGACAAAATTTCCGGAAGTAAGACGGAGGCCCTGATTTCTTGCCGCACTGACACCCTGATGCGGTTGATAAAAATAATTCACTTTTTCGCCGAAGAACCGGACGATTTCCGCAGTCTCATCGGTCGAGCCGTCATCGATCACCAGCAACTCGAAACGAGTATCTTTTGCATTGTCGTGAAAATAATCCTGATCGAGAACGGATTGGATGGTCTCCGATAAAAAACAAGCCCGGTTATAAGTCGGAATGATAACACTAATCATGGATGAGTCTCGAAGCGAATAGCATTATTGATGAATAATCCAGGGGAATTAAGGGATTCGGGATATGGACAACAACTTTTTTGCATCGAACGGAATGATCAACCGTCCCCAAACAGTCTGAACCTCCACCTCACCCGAAAAAACGCATTGAGTTGAAGACTTGTCGAGGACATCATACACTTCCCTCCCCACATCGAAAAAATTCAGCAGCAACGGCAAAGTAAATATTTTTTCGCCCTGCTTGTCGATGTTTTTATCCCCAGATATGGTCCCCTGTTCAATCTTATAACCCGCTAGGGACAACGTGTAGCCTATCCTATCTACCATCAGGTCGAATCTGTTTTTGTTCTTGAACTTCACCGCGAAGTCCAATTCTGCACCTCCGACAGTGAGGGTATTCACCCGAAGCTGAACAAGCTCGAGCTCTGGTTGCCAAAAAATCGGAAAATCTCCTGTAAAGGCCAGGGCAAGCTTTCCTCTTTCCCTCCGTCCATCTGAAAACTTCGCCCAACCCACCAGATTGCAGGTAGCATGAAGCTCATTTTCCATCTCAGGTATGGCCCGAAAAAGATTCTTATACGTGACCTTGATTGGGAACGCCACCAGGGTTTCTTCTCTCGCTTCGATCCTGAGGCCTTCTTCCAAATCCGTTTGAAGTTGAAGATAATCCCTCTGATCGATGATGAAACGATAATCGTAACCGGAGAGAAAATAATCTTTGGAAGAGGAATTCACGATGTTGATGTAAAAAACGAGAGTCAGGCCCTCCAGGCTGAAATCCCGGATCCTTTTTTCCTTCAGTTCTAATTTCAGGTCCTTGTTAACGGCAGAAAAGGAAATATGAGTCATCGTCACTAGAAGTATGAAGAGAAGTATCGTTTTAAATCTCATTCTTTGACTCCATTAAGCCACGATGCTTTAGGATACATTATTGCAGCTAAGA
>Ga0114922_10003612_pt1 | contig 14390 bp, 7 predicted proteins | sample AartaG_FD_100975 | JGI IMG/M metagenome (GOLD analysis project Ga0114922, IMG submission 100975) | Deep subsurface microbial communities from Aarhus Bay to uncover new lineages of life (NeLLi) - Aarhus_00045 metaG | ecosystem: Environmental > Aquatic > Marine > Oceanic > Sediment | place: Aarhus...
AACCTGGGCATGTCCTTCCCGAAAGGCAGCGCCGCGCTCGAAGGCTTCCCATGGTTCAGGGACCTGTTCCGCACCGACCCGGTCCGCATAGGCGCCGGAGAGAGCCTCCGAAGCACCCACTCGCTCGAACCGTACGAGAAGGGCGAGCATCGAGTGAGCGCCTCGTTCAGGCAGGCGCTCGGGACCTGGCGAGGCCGACTGAAGGCAGAGCCGGTCAGATTCCTGATCGAGGAGTCGTCGGATTCCACGCGGCTGTTGAAGGCGAAGTTCGACCGCCTGATCGCCCTGTGCCGGCGCGAGTTCAGGGCCGACCCGGCCACGTGCGGCGGCTCCAGAATCCTGCGGCTGGGGCCGGGCGCCGCCAAGTACCTGATCGCTGAGTTCGAGGCGACAGACGACCGCAAGTTCCGAGAGGTAATGGGCCCGACCCTCGCACAGATGGCAGGCCCTGACTCGTTACCTTACTATCAAAGGCTCCTCCGCAGCAAGATGAACTCCGACCGGGCGCTCGCCCTCGACGGTCTGGCGGAGCTTTACAGACGCGGCTCGGACGCGGCAAAGCTGGAGCTTCCGCCCGGCGAGTTGAGCAGGGCGCGGGAGGCCCAGGATGAAGCCCTCCGTGTGCTGCTGGCGGCCTTGAACCATTCGGACCCGACCGTTCGCGGGGGCGCCGCGCGGCGGCTGTACGGGATCCGGACGGACGGTGTGGCAAGAGCGTTTGAGGCAGCCGTGCGTGACCGCGACGCGGGGACGGCGGCGGTCGCCGCGCGGTACCTGGCGGCGCGAGAGGGCCTCGACCTCGCCGCCTGGCTGAATCGTGCCGCCGAGAAGCCGACCTACGCCCGCACCGTCGCCGCGCGATCCATCGTGGACGAGCTCGAGCGGATTCTCCACCTGACGAAAGGCCGCCTGCCGACCGGCAGTCCGCAGGATGTGCGAGAGAGCCCGCAGAAGCTCGCGGCGTTCCGCGAGGTGCTCCACGGCTGGGCGGCGTGGGCGCGCGAGAACCGGCGCGCCTCGCTCCGGTTCTTCCGCAACGACATGCAGGGCGCGGTCAACCGCATCGATCTGCCCACGTCCATTGTCCGCGAAAGCGGTACGCCAAGCACCGACGGCGCGCGACCGACCGACGAGACGAAGTCGGACGAAGCAAAGGCCAAGGAGGTCGAGCAGCTCAGGGCCGGCATCAAGGCGACCGAAGCGCAATGCGTCCCGGCAAAGGGCACGTTGCGACGAGAGGTCGAACGACAGTTCGGAAAAGGCAGGCCCACCCACGCCGGTAAGATCGCGCCCAAGCACGCGAAGCCGGAGAGCCGATTCTACGTGTATGACTTCTGCGAGAACGGGACGCTCTTCGTCTGCTACGACGCCAAGACCCGGTCCCGCGTCGTCCTGGCCCATTATCTCGATCCGTATTACATCAAAGGCCGGCCCGCCGGGTATAAGCCGACCCCGGACGAACAACTGCGCGAGTTAAGGCCGCGCCTTAAGCAGATGCAGCACATCCTGGCCGAGCACAAGAAGCGCTTCGTCAAGCGGCCCAAGGCCCCGAGCCACATTCCGGGAAAGACCGTCGCCGGGCTACAGGCTTCCATTACTCCGTCAAAGACAAGCTACCCGTCGGACGAACTCCCCGAGTTCACCCTGTCGCTGCAAAACACCGGAGAAGAGAATCTCATCTTGAATCTCGGCCTCCTGCTGGGCAGGAAGAACGAGAAGCAGACGCCGTACACAACCACGATCCGGCTTCTTCTCACCGACGCATCCGGCAAGAAAACAGAGCTCCATGCCAAGGGGCCGGCCGGATTCTGGGGGCCCGTGCAGGATTACACGGCCTCGGTGAAGTCGGGTGACGCCTTCGACCTCAAGCTCCGCTTGAAGGACTTCTGGTGTCCGGCGACCAAGGAATACCATTACCGCCCGCCCGTGGGACTATACCGGATCACCGCGCTGTATGAGCGGAAGCCTCGGGCCGGTGCTCAACCGATCCCGTATCCGTGGATTCTGTGGACTGGAAAGCTGACCTCTGACACGGCAATGTTCAGCGTCCGCGAGAAAAAGGAGCAGACGGTGTTGCCCGGCCCACTCACCCTGGAGCGGCGAAAGGAGCTGCTGGCAGCGGCGCTGAAATCCAAGCCTGCCGATCTCGCCAAGCTGAACCCTGCGCTCCGCGATGTCGGGCATGTCCGGGCCACCTACGGCGACGGCAAGACGCTGAGAACCGTGGCCCTGAACCGGGTTCAGGCGGGCGCGCCGCCCGGAGAATGGATCCGGGCGCTGGCGACGCCGCTTCGGTCCGGGCGCCGGTTCCTCCACTGCGACCTGGCGATGGCCCCGAACACCGAGCTGCGCCGGAACCGCGACAAACTGCTCGCCCGGGCGGACGTGAAGATCCGCAAGGGGTTGATACAACTCGCCAGGACGTTCCCGGCGCTCGGCCGCACGGGCCGCGGAGCGCTTCAGAAGGCCGTCGCCGGCAGGTCCCCGGCCGGGAGAATCGGCCTCCTCGTCGACCACTGGCCCGGCCGGAAAGGGAGCACCGGCCCGGGCAAGAAGGTCCCCGAGGCGGAGCGTTACTACCTGCTGGTCCACGTGCGGCCCGTTCAATGGGCAGAGAGCGAGGGTCAGTTGGCCGTGCGCACGATGTGTCCGTACTTGGCGCTGGAGGGGCTGGTGTTCGTGCGCGCCTGGGACCCCAAGCTGCGCGCCGCGTTGAGCAAGCTCGTTGATGATGCCTTGGCGCCCCTCCGGCGGCTGGAGAAGGTCGCGGCCGGCGGCCCGGCAACTCGGAAGGAGCTTCGTGCCTTGTTCGAGGCCTTGAAAGAAGAAACTCCCTCTCCGCCGAAGCGCTCAGGAGCGAATTAATAAGGTAAATAAGGTGCCAGGCACCTTATAGAATGGCCTTTAGAGGGCAAATATCCGGGGTTGAATAAGATGCCTGGCACCTTATTCACTTCGTGAGGCCAATGAGGCGCACCAGGATCCGCGCCCCTGCCGTCATCCACACGGATACCTTCCTCCCGAGCCGGCGACGGCCTCCTGGCGGCCGCTGGGGCGGCGAGAGCCGGTTTTCCCCCTCGGTCTTGTGCAGTTGCCGCAGCTCTTTCAGAGCGGCCAGATCGCCGCGTTTGGCGATCTCGTGCCATACGCAGAGCCGTGCCGGGTCCAGGACGCACTGACCGCCGTCCTTCGGAGCTTGCTCGCACGGCTCGTACTTCTTCTTCGCCGGGCACTCACTCAACGGACAGATCCCGCCCGTGTACCCGATGACGCAGTGGCCGCATGCCGTGCAGACGCTCCGGGCGACCGGATCGACCTCGTCGGTGATCGGTACACTTCCTGTTGTGTCCAGCAGTGTGATCACGGGGACGCCGGGTTCGCTCAACCAGGCCGATTTGACTCCCGCCCCACAACTGAGCACGATCAGGACGTCGCTGTCCGATATCCGCTTGGCATTGGCCTTGATGACCTGACGCACGGCGTGCGTCCAGCAGCAGGCGATGACACGGTCGGCGAAGACGACTTCCTTCCCCAGCGCCTTCACCAGGCGTCTCGCGATCCGGAGCCCCCTCTTCCCGCCGGTGCCCAGCAGACTGGCGCACCCCCCGCAGCTCAACACCGAGACCTTCCCCGCGTCTCTCAGCAGATACTCGATCTCGCGTTCAGATTTCCATTCCGTCTTGACCACGGGGGATTCTCCGTATCGCTTGCTCGCAGCTCGTGAGGTCCTCCGGAGACCTCGGCATGACCGGCGGCCAAGGTGGCATTATACCGCGAACGCGCGCGCGGCACTCTGAGATTTCTGGAGAAGGCGCTACGGGGAGATTTCGGGCACGAGCCGTTCCGGGTCCGGGTGGGTGCGCCGGGCGTCCTTGAGGCGCTTCAGAATCTGCGCGGCACCCGGTGCATTGATCGCCTCCAACGTATGTACGTAATCCACCTTGGCTTCGAGAGCGTCCGCGGGCCTCTTCTGCTCCGAGAGAGCTTCGGCAGCTTTGCGGAGCGCGATCGCCCTCGCAGCCACTACCGCCGAGACAAGCTTCGAGGCCGTCTCTGCGGCCGTCTTGTCGAGGAGCGACCAACCCACGGTGTCATCGGACGGAAGTTCGAGGCCGTCCTCGGCGAGGCCGATGTCGGCGTTCGCATTCTCGATCGCGGTGTCGCGATGGGTGACCGACTTGGCGATCTTGTCCGCACTCACCAGGGCTCTTCGGGCGCGGTCCGTCACTTCCAGGCCGGCCTCGGCGGTGCCGCGTTTTTCGTAGTGCTTGACAACGTACTCCCACTTCGCCGGGAACGCCTTGCGGATGGTCGCCGGTTCGTTCTGGAGCCGCGTCTGAAGGTCGGCGGCCTCGCGCTCTTTGTTGCGCACGTCCCGCAGGGTGACGTTGCTGCCGCGCCCCGTGCCGTGGCACCACCCACACCTTACCCACCCGCGCCGGTGAAATTGAGTGCTGCAAACGCGGCACCATTTGGTCCCGACGCCGCCGCAGATCGCGCAGGTGCGCGTGCCCCTCCCGGCGCAGCGCGGGCATGGGCCAAGCGCGGGGTTGCCGCCCCGCCATCCCGTCCCGTTGCACGACGCACACCGCACCCTGCCCGTCCCCAGGCAACTCCGGCATCGCACGGTTCCCGTTCCGGCGCAGGTGTGGCATACCAGCCGCCCTGTACCCCGGCACGCCGGACAGGGCCGGTTGTACTCTTGCCGCAGGTGTTCAAGCTCCCCGGTTGCGATCCGGAGCAGCCCTTGCAGTTTCGGCACTTCCGGATTCGGCACGTCCCGGTAGACCTGATATACAAACGTCTTCTGTTCGGTCCGGGCGAGGCCGCCAACGACGGCCAGCTTGTTCAGTTGAACGACCGCCCCGTAGTCCGGGGCCGGCGCCGCCCGCGCTGCGGCGGCCAATTGCAGGAAGGCCGGCCTGGTCCGGGACGTCTGAGCGAGGACGCCCTTCTCCAGCGCCGCCGCGGCATTGGGAGGAGCGCCCGCCGCGCCACGCACTTCCACTTGCACCACAAGGCGAATCCGGTCAACGACCTTCTTCCGCGCCGTCTTCACTTTCTTATCGTGCTCTTTGCTCCGCACGTGGTCTGCGGCCAGCATGTACCATAGAAGAGCGCTGCCCCAGTGCGCCTTCTTCGCTGCCTCGTCGCCCCGGATTACGTCCGCCTGGGCGAGCCCCTGCTTCGCTTCGGGCATCTTGGGCAGATAGCCAAGGGCGTGGACGAACTCCTTCTCCGCCTTGACCAGCTCTCCATTCGCCAGCAGCGTCGTTCCCAGCTTGTGGTGCGCCGCTGCCGCCTCGTGGGTCGCCCGGCGCAGCAGCGCCTTGGACTTTTGATTGAACGGGAACGCCCGAACTGATGCCACGGAGGCCTGAACCGCTTCGTCCCACTTGTTGGCGCCGGCCAGCCCGAGGGCCTTGCGGTAGAGGTCGTCCGCCCGCTTGCGGAATGAGTCGGCCTTTCCGAGCAGGTCATTTGCCTCGGGATAGAACGGCCAGATGTCGAGCGCGTCGGTGAGCATCTTCCGTGCGCCATCCAGGCGTCTGGCGGTCAGAAGGTTCGCTCCGTCGGTGCACAGGCGCTTGGCTGCGGCGATCCGTTCGCGCGCCCGCGTCATCGCAGCCCGACATGGCAGGTGATTCCGGTTCGCCAGAAACGCCTGCTCGAGCGTTGCCGAGGCGCGGCCCCAGCGCTTCTCCCCGATGAGCGCCATCGCACCCTCGTACAGCTTCTGTGCTCGGCTCAGGTTGTCCTGCTTCTTCTTCTGGATGGAGTCCAGCGCGTCCTTGGCGTCCAGGTTGGCGGGATCAAGCTCCAGGGCCTTCTTGAGCTCGACAATGGCGTGGTTGAGCTGCCCCCGGTCGGCGTATTCAAGCGCTTTCTTATGGTGGACCTTCGACGCCTCTCGCCGGGCGCGCTTCAGCGCCGCCTTCGCTCGTTCCAGGGAGGGATCTTGCTCCACGCTGTGGCGGAACCGGTCAACCGCGTCATCCCACCGGCCCGCCGCAGCCTGTTGCCGGCCGAGGTCGTACGCAGCCAGGCCGCGCGCTCGCCTGAGCTGCGAGACGAACGACGCGTCGGCGGCCAGCTCCGGGTCCCGGGCGAGAGCTTGTTCATAGCAGCTCACGGCATCGCCGGGGCTATTGGTGAGCAGGTACGCGTCTCCCTGGCTCCGCAGGCTGGGTCCGGCGCAGCCCGCGACGACCCAGACGGGCCACAGACACAACAGCCCCAGGATTGCTCGTCTCACGGCTTGTTGCTCCCTGGCGCTTCGACGCTACTTGCTGAGAATCTCGATGCGCACCGCCGCGTTGCGCATTTTCGGATCCACAACCTGGAACAAGATGCTCTTGTCCGACTCCTTGATGATCATCTTCGCGCCGTTGGTGAGATCCTTCTCGCTCTTCTTGCCGCCCTGGGCGTCAAGGAAGAGCTTCTTCACCGCCTCCACCGTCGGCGCCGTAAACGTCTGGCCTTTCTTGAGGCCGGCGATGGCCTCGACCGCGCTGGCCCGCAGAAGGCCGGGCAGGAGGATCCGGAACAACTGACCCGACGCGTATACATCGGCGCTGTTGATCTTGCCGTTGATTGCGAACGCGTACCCGACGACGTCCGTCTTGCCCGCGAAAGCTTTGGAGAGCGCCGCCGCATATTCCCCCGCGGCCCGATTGAGCTTCTTGTTCTCAAGAGTCAGTTGCAGGCTGGACGCGGACTGGAGGGCCCGCACCGATCTGCCCAAGCTCACGCTCAGGTCCGTCTGCGCCTTGGCGACCTTCTCCCAGACCTCCCTCTGAGAGCCCTTGTGCTTCGCAGCCAGCTTCAGTTCCTTAGTGGACAGCACGCTCGCCGCAGAATCGAACTTGGCCACAGACTCATTGCCCCGCCCGGTCCAGCGCCCGGCTTCCACGCAGAACGCACCGATGGCCATCTTGCCGGATTGCGGGGGGACAACCATGTCGTATCGAATGGTGCGGTCCTGCTTGCCGCCTTTCACGATGACGCCGGACTGGATGTACACGTATACGGTCTTGGACGTGTTTTCGACACTCAGCTTCTGGACGTTTCCCGTCTCGTGAACCACCGCCTTCTTCTGTTTGAGAGCATCATCAAGGGTAATGAACCTCTTCCCGGCCAGCTTGTCCTTGCCGTGGACGACGAAGACGGAGAGGTTCTTGTGGGTGTACGGGCCGGAAATCCTGTACTCGCCGACCACAGCCACCGCAACGGTATCTGCTTTCTCCGCCGCCTGAACGACCCCAGGCGCCAACAGAACACCCAGCACGAACATGTACAGCACCAACAGCGCCCGCTTCATAGCGCGCCTCCTTTCACAATGGCCGGAATGCGTTGCTCCGTTGCCCGTGTCGTGCGCGCACGAGAACCCGACCTACGGATAGACCTGCCCCTCAGACTATTATACGCAAATGACGGAAAAGGGTTGCACGGTGCAGCGCTTTTTCTTCGAAAGTGGGGACAGGCACGTCTCCGCTCGTTTCACTCGCTCCGCTGGTGCCAGTCCCCATTTTCGGCGGCCCCAAACTCAATGTTGAAGAGACGCTAGGGGGCCGGCGGCTTGGGCGGCTCGACGGTCAGAGCGGCCGAGCCGACCGAGCCCGACACGGACGCCTTGAGGAAGTAACGGCCGGGCTTCTTCGGCAGCTTGAACTCCACCGAACCTTTCCCATCCTTCAAGGCCACCGTCCACCGCTGGATGATCTTGTCGTGCGCCTTCCGGTAGCGGTCCGTGATCTTCTCCCGAAACCTGGGATCCTTCGCGTCAATCTCCGGGATCGGGTGCAGGAACGCCAGCCGGTCGCACTCCAGCGTCAGCCTGACCTTCGCGCGGCCGGGCGCGCTGACATGGGCCGTCGACCCGGTCACGGTCAACGTGATGGCGGGGCTCGGCCGGCGGATGACCAGCGCCGGGTCGCCCAGCAGGTTGTAATGCTCCACCACATCCTTTCGCATCGGTCCGAGTGATTCCTTGCTTTGCATCATCCCGCCGACCGTATCGACCTGCAAACGGAACAGCGAGAAGCGATGGGCGGTCACCGTCTGTTTCGCCTGGGTCACCACTTCGCCCAGGGTCTTCGCTTTCCCGAACAGCGCGTCGATGAGCGCCTTCGCGAACAACCCGTTGCCATACGGCTGCGTCACGCGCGAGCCGCCGATGAACGCGACCGGCCCCCGCTCGACCTTGAAGAACGTCTCGCCGAGACAGTCCGAGGCATCGTATCGCCCGGTGTGACAGGCGATCACGACCAGGATCGGAAGGCCCGCCTTGACGTTCAGGGCTTTGGCATCGCCCGAGCTGAAGATGCGATAGCCTCGCCTCTTCCAGTACAGGCGGGCAACGCCGCGCGTGGTCCCGTGGCCCACAAAAAGGGTGAACAGCGAACCGCGGTTGAACATCTCCAGAACGTGATCGTTGAACGCCGGCGGATACGGGCAGTACGGCGAATTCGGGCTCCCGTAGGCGGCCTGCATGTCGTACGCAGCCGGGACGCAGCTCGACGCGATCGCCATGGCCATGCCCTCGAGCAGCGAGTCGATCTGCTTTCCGTACCCGCCGACGCTGGCGACCAGGTTGAGCTTGTGCTGCCACTCGCCCGCGGGGAGTTCCGTCTCGTAGGCAATCGTCTTGCGGACCATCACTGCGAGCTCCTTGACCGTGTCACACGGGAATCGGCCGACGTGCAGCCGGACCCCGCCGCCGGTCGGCCGGGCGTAGTCGAAGTCCGTGGCCAGATCGCTCGAGCTGCTCCAGCCGCGGAGGGCGCCCTTCTTCACCACGGCGGGCACGGCGTCTACGTCGCCAACAAGCAGCAGGAACGTCGGCGCCGGCTTCTTCCACCTCGTCACGGCGTGCGCCAGGAACGCCCGGATCGATGTGAACCTCGCCTTCGCGGCGGACACCGTGACAACGCCGACGGCGTGCCCTTGCTTCTCGCGGTGAGCCGCGAGCACGTCCAAGTGATCCGCGAACTTGTCGCCTGCGAGGATCAGGTAATCCACTCGCTGCGCCGCCGCCGGATCCTTGAGAAGGTACTTCGAGTCCGCGCCGGAACATGCCAGCGAACCCGTCACCAGCACTGCAACAGTAAGAGCACAACGCAAGCGTCGCATCAAGATGCCTCCCTTTTCGTTCATCGGCCGCGAAGCCGCGGCCGGCGGCGAGCGGTCAGCCTTTCTTCCATTTGCCGGCAACGGGATCGAAGCGGAACGTGACCGGGCGGCCGGACAGTTCAACGGTCACCAGAAGCTCCTTCCCCTCGAAACGGAGCGTCTTGACCGGAACGTCGAGATGCTTGAGGCCGATGGAATAGGCGTTCCAGGAACGGGCCCATCGCTCGAACGCCAGGAGCCCGTGATCGGTCCCGACCCACACGATGTCCTTGGTGAACGCGATCGCGCTCGGGGAAAGCTGCTTGTAGCCGAGGACCTCCAATGCTTCGGCGAAGTTGACGGTGTGGCCGGTCTTCACGTCGACCACGAGGACAAACTTCTTCTCGATCGCCGCCCAGCGGAGCTGGGGCTGGACCGGGTCTTTCTCGATCCACAGGATCTTGCCGACCTTGGCCAGCTTCGCCCTCAGTTGCTCGTCCGAGACGGGTCCGATCCGTGGCGGCGGCGCCGCGCTGCGCGCCTGGATGCTGGTGATCGCATCCTGCAGAGCGGCCCTGAGCTTCGGCGGCGACGAGGCCACCAGTGTCTTCAGCTTGGGCACGTGCTCGGGGCTGCCGTAGCGGGCAAGCACGTGTGCGGCGGCCATCCGGCGCGACGGCTTCGGGTCGCTCAGCATCTCGACCACCGCGCCGGCGTTGTCGCCGGCGGCGCGGTAGCGAACGTACGCCTCCTGCCTGCGGAAGTGCTCTTCGCCGATAAGGCCCATGTTGCGGCCCGTCAGGCTGGCGTCGAGCGCGTCGCAGTGAGCCTTCGCCTCCTTGAACCGTCCCTTGCTGATGCAGTACCGGATCAGCCTGGCGTGCGCGTTCGCGTCGTACACCGAGTGGTCCGGCTTGACCTCGACGATCCGTTTGTACAGCCGAACTGCAACCGGATACACCCGCCAGTTATGCAACTGATCGGCAAGTGAAAAGATCTTGCTCTCTTTTTCGCCGACCTCCTCCTCCAGCTTGGCGAGCTGCTCCGCCGCCTCTTTGTGCTTCCCCGCGTTCGAGAGGATCACGTAGCGGGCACACCCCATCCACAGGCCCTGGACGCCCGCCTTGCCGACGCGTTCCAGCAACGCTTCCGCCTCGTCCTGGCGACCCTGTTGGACGAGCTGCCGGACGGCGTATCGGCCGGCCTTCTCGAGCCTCCAGTCGCGGCGCGGCCGGTTCGGGGCAACGAGCTTCACGACAAACAGGCTCTTGCGCGTCATCAGCGCCTCGAACGCTCCCACGAGGTCGCCGTCCGCCTTCTTCAACTCCGACACGAGGACCAACAGCTTCCGACGCGCGGCGATACCGGCGATGTCGTCCTTGGCCTTCAGGTCGTCAAGCTCCTTCTCACGTGCCCCGATGGCCTGCTTCAGCGTTCCGCGGACGGCGTGCAGCCGCGCCAGGCTCTCGGCGATCTGATACAGTTTGTGCGACTTCTCTTCCTCCGCCTCGAAGCACTCCGCGAACACCTTCGCCGCATCGTCGAACTTCTTCTGCTCGAAGCAAATCTTCCCCAGCAGGAATTTGGCTCGGGGGCTTTCCGGCGCGATCTTCCGGGCAAGCGCTTCCGCCTCGGGAAGGCACCTCGCGCGAAACAACTGCTCGGCGATCCGGAGCACGACAGATGGGCTCTTCCGGCCGCCATACAGCGCCAGCCCTTCGTTCACCTTGCCGAGCCGGAAGTACAAGTGAGCGACCCGCACCTGGAGTGAACGGTTCCCCTTGTCCTCGGCCAGCCGCTTCTCCCAGATCGCCACCGCCTTTGCCAGGTAGCCCGCCTCCTGGTACAACTCCGCCAGCTTGGTCTCAATCCGGTCGGCTTCCTTTCCCTCGGAGAGTTCACGGAGCTGCTCGTATCGCTTGATCGCCCCCAGGTGCTGGCGGTGGTCGTAATGATAGGAAGCCAGGCTCCGAAGGACGCTCCGGGCCAGCTTGCGACACGTCTCGTCGTCGACGTCGGCGGCCTTCACCCGCGCCAATAGCCGTTCCCCTGCCTGGACAAACTTACGGCCGACCCAGGCCGCGTCGTACGCACGTCGGAGGCCGCGGAGCGCGTCCAGACACAGCGGCGACTCCACCGGCGCCGCGCTCACCACCAATTCGAACAGCGCCGCCGCCGCCGCGTGGTTCTTTGCTCCCAGCAGCGTTTGGGCCTTGGCTTGTACCTTCTCGAGGTCCACGTCTGCACCGGCCGCCCCCGGTTGCCACAGAAGCAGAGCCCCGAGCAAGAGCACGGCGTGGCGCCCACGCATCATTCCCCGCCTCCCTCCTCTTTTAGCAGCGGCGCCACCTCTGCGCCATCGGCCGCCGCGGGCCTCTTGTCGAGCGTAAGAAACTTCGCACCGAACTCCCAGTAGTTCTTCGCCTGGCACAGCTTGACCAGCAGGTGGTTCTCACCCCCCTTGAGCCGGACCTTGATCAGCTTGCGGGTCTGCACCGACGGAGCGCACCGCAGGCTGGTGAACACGTGGGCGCCGTTCAGCCAGACACGGATCATGTCGTCGTGTCGCACGTCGAGAAAGACTTCCGTGGCCTCCGCGCTGGTCACGCACGTGTAGGCGTACGCCATCACGTACGTCTTGTCGGCGACCGCCCTCCGCATGTCCAGTAGCCCGAATGGCGTGATGGCGCTCTCGCTCGCAAGGCGCCACGTCAAGCCCTTGGCGGGGCCTGGGAAGCCGCGGGCAAGGTTGGCCTCGACCGCGCCCGGTGTCTCGATCCCGGTTGACTGGGGACACGCCACCGCGTTGGTCACCAGCCACTGATACGGCCGGACGAGCCGCACTCTCTGCCCCACGACCTTGCCGCTCTTGTGATGTACACGGACGAACAGCGAGTGAACCCGCCGCGGCATGCCGGCGCCGGGCGAGATCGTGAAGGTGACCTTCTGCAACGGGACACCGGCCGGAATGCGAAACACCTGCTCTGTGCTCGGCCTGACCGTCACCGGTGCCGAGGCGCTCAGCACCACCTTGCCGCCCGCCTCGGCGAGCGAGTTGTTCCGCAGCCACACCACCAGCGGGCCGGGCTTCGCCGACCGCAGCACGCACTGCCCCACCCGGTCGAGACGGACCTTGGAGGAGCCCTTGTGCCCCAGCTTGAAGTCGGTCGGGGGCAGCGGAGGCACCGCCCCGGACGTCGACGTCAGGAACACCGACGGCTCCGGCCGTTCGGCCGCCGGATCGGCGGGGATGACAGTGGCTTTGTGCGGCCCGGCCGGCGGCTTGAACTCCTCGGAGGTGAGCACGATCTGGTCGATCCAGATCCCGTCCTCCCGGCTGCGGAAGCGGACCTGGACGGCGCCGGCGGGCAACTTCCACGGCCCCGCACGAAGCCAGTGCCAGCGCCCGAACGTCTGGCTGGTCACGCGACGCGGGCGCTTGCCCACGTACACGAGCACGGAATTGCTGCAGTGGCCGTTCCACCGGACGCGCAGCCAGGCCGTGTAGGAACCTGGGGCGGCCAACGGCACGCGACAGATTGCCGTGCCCGTGTCCCTCGCGAACGACCTTCCATCGCCGGCCCCCTCCGGCACGGTCAGCGCCAGCCCGCCCGACGCCCCTTCTCTATCCACAATCTCGAAGGGAAACGTCAGCTCGTTCGCCAGTTCGGCCTCGAAGCAGAGCGTGGCAGCGGCCCCGCAGGCCGGCAGAACCAGGAGGCACAGGGCCGTGGCAAGCCCGGCGCCCACGTGCACGGACCTGTGGTCGTTACGCTGGGAAACTGACATCGATCTCCCGTCGTTAGCCGGAGCCACATACCCTCCGAAACTCCATTCTAACCCGAACCGGTCGCGGCTCAAACCTTTTCTGCTGCTCTGGCGCCCATTGCGGTCTCGCACGTCGGTGCTACAATCCTCGACGTTCCCGGCGCGGCGTGGTCACGACTGGGACTCGAGCGCGGACAGAACAGGGAGATCAGCCATGAGTGAGAAGCAGACTCGGATCGGGTTCATCGGCCTGGGTATCATGGGCAAGCCGATGGCGCTGAACCTGCAGAGGGCGGGGTATCCGCTGGTGGTGTACAACCGGACGCCGGGAAAGACGGGCGAGCTGGTGGAAGGCGGCGCGGAGGAAGCGGAAGACCCGAAGGCGGCCGCCGAGAAGTCGGACGTGGTGATTGCCATCGTCACCGACACGCCGGACGTAGAGCAGGTGCTTTTCGCCGAGAACGGCGTGGCGGCCGGCGCGCGTGAGGGCACGGTCTTCATCGACATGAGCACGATCTCGCCCGTCGCCACGCGCGACTTCGCCGCGCGGCTCGCAAAGAAGGGGGTACACTACCTGGACGCGCCGGTCTCCGGCGGCGACATCGGCGCCGTCAACGGAACGCTGACTATCATGGTCGGCGGCGAGTCGAAGAGCGTCGAGCAGGCGAGGCCGATCTTCGAGGTGATGGGCGGGCGTGTCACGCACGTCGGCCCCGTGGGCTCCGGACAGACCGTGAAGGCCTGCAATCAGACCCTGTGCGCCGTGCACATGATGGCCGCATGTGAGGCATTGACGCTGGCGGCTGCCGCCGGCCTCAACCTGGAGACGGTGCTCGAGGTGGTGACGGGCGGCGCGGCGAACAGTTGGGCGCTGGAGCACCTCGGCCCGAAGATCGTGAAGGGCGACCTCAGCCCCGGCTTCATGGTGAAGCTCATTCAGAAGGACCTGGACATCGTGACGCGGGCGGCGGCGGAGGCGAACCTGCCCATGCCGGGCGCCGCGCTTGCGGTGCAGAACTTCCGCGCCGTCCAAGCCGCCGGCGGCGGCGAACTGGGCACGCAGGCGATGATCACGGTGTACGAAAAGCTCGCCGGCCGTCGGGTCCGGCAAGCGGGGGAGTAAGTCCGTCAGACGGCGACCTCGCGGCCCGGGAAGCCGAGGCCGCCAGAGGACGCGACACGGTTCCGCTACCGTTCTTCGGGGCCGGGGCCGGAGGGTCCGTCGGCCGGGTCGGTGCTCTGGGTACGGTCCCTGTCAGGTCCTATTGAGGATAGCCTGCCTCGACCGGCCCGTTTCGCCTGATACAGTGCGCAGTCGGCACTCCCTAGCACTTCAACAGGCGAACCCCGACCCTTGGCGCTCGCAATGCCGACGCTGACGCTTACAGGGCGGTCCACCCCTGGAACCCGTGCCTCGGCGATCTTGCCCATCACGCGCTTCATCACAGACTCCGCGCCGGCGACGTCCGTCTCGGGCAGGAGCAGAATGAACTCGTCGCCGCCGTATCGGG
>Ga0114922_10003613_pt1 | contig 14390 bp, 7 predicted proteins | sample AartaG_FD_100975 | JGI IMG/M metagenome (GOLD analysis project Ga0114922, IMG submission 100975) | Deep subsurface microbial communities from Aarhus Bay to uncover new lineages of life (NeLLi) - Aarhus_00045 metaG | ecosystem: Environmental > Aquatic > Marine > Oceanic > Sediment | place: Aarhus...
GGACGCGTCGAAAGCCCCCTCGACCCGGCGCCGATCTCCATGGTCGAAACCGTGATCAATTACAAACCGAAATATAAGATCGACAAAGACGGACGCTACATCACCGATGATGACGGCAACGCGATCCGCCAATGGCGCGACGGGATCGAAACTCCGGATGATATCTGGAATGAAATCGTTAGGGTGGCGAAACTCCCCGGCACGACCAGTGCGCCGAAGTTACAGCCGATTGAAACCCGCCTGGTCATGCTCCAGACCGGTATGCGAGCAGCCATGGGGATCAAAATCAAAGGACCCGACCTGGATACCATCGAAACCGTCGGGCTGGAAATCGAAAAAATCCTCAAACAGGTTCCCTCCGTGAAATCTACTTCCGTTTTCGCCGACCGGATCGTCGGCAAGCCCTATCTGGAGATTCACATCAATCGCGAAAAGATCGCTCGTTATGGCATCAAACTCGGCGACGTGCAGGAAATCATTGAAATCGCCGTTGGCGGCAAACCCATTACCACTACCGTGGAAGGTCGCCAGCGCTATCCCGTTCGCGTTCGCTATCTGCGGGAACTCCGCAGTAATCTGGAAACGCTGAAAAACATCCTGGTTCCCGCACCCGACGGCGCCCGGATCCCCCTCAAACAAATCGCCGAGATCGAATACCGCCGGGGCCCCCAGATGATCAAAAGCGAAGACACCTTTCTGATCGGCTACGTGATCTTTGACGCCAAAGAAGGCTTCGCCGAAGTGGATGTGATCAAGGAATGTGAAAGATTAATCGAGGACAAAAAAGAATCTAAAGAGTTTACCCAACCAGACGGAGTCAGTTTGGCCTTCACCGGAACGTATGAAAACCAACTCCATGCCAAAAAGACGTTGATGGTAGTAGTACCCCTGGCCTTGTTTATCATCTTCATGATTCTGTATTTGCAGTTCCGCTCCATGCCCCACACGTTGATCATCTTTATTGGCATTTTTGTCGCCTGGGCGGGCGGATTTGTCTGGCTCTGGTTCTATGGGCAGGATTGGTTTATGGATTTCTCCCTCTTCGGCGTCAACTTCCGGCGGTTGTTCAATATTCATCCCTACAACTTGAGCGTTGCCGTCTGGGTAGGCTTTCTGGCCTTGTTCGGCATCGCTTCCGATGACGGCGTGATCTTCACAACCTATCTCAATCAACGGTTCGCCAAAGACCAGCCGAGAACCCGACAAGAGGTCCGCGACACTACGGTTAAAGCCGCCCTGCGCCGCGTGCGACCCGCCCTGATGACCAGCGCCACCACGATCCTCGCTCTTATCCCCGTCCTCACCTCTACCGGCAAAGGCTCTGACATCATGGTCCCGATGGCCATCCCCTCCTTCGGCGGCATGGTCTTCGCCGTCATCACTATCTTCCTCGTCCCCGTCCTCTACTGCTGGTACAGAGAAAGAAAAATACCCAAAGTGCCCGTTTAGGAAATTGAATTTTCCCGGTCCTGATAATCACACATAGAAGGTTGTTATTGGGCTGCGTCCATCGGCGCAATCTGCGGATAAAAAAATCGCGTTTATTCGTGTTCCTTCATGCCCGACTGCGACGGAAAGGAATAAACGCCTCTCGTCACCCTGAATCCTAGATCCAAAACCCTAAAGATCGAACCTGTTCTACTGCCCCGCAAACTGCATCTCATATAATTGCCGGTATAAACGACATCGAATGATGAGCTCCTCATGCGTACCCGTCGCCGCGATCCGACCCGCCTCCAAGACTACGATCCGATCCGCATGAATGATCGTACTCAACCGATGGGCAATGATGAAAGACGTACGCCCCTGGGCAAAGTCCAGGATCGCTTTCTGAATCTTCGCTTCACTGTCCGAATCGATCTGACTCGTCGCCTCGTCGAAAATTAAGATCGCCGGATCCCGCAGAATCGCCCGTGCGATCGTCAATCGCTGCAACTGACCGCCCGACAGCTTCGTGCCCTGCTCGCCCACGATCGTATCATACCCGTGCGGCAATTGTTCGATAAACTCATGCGCATACGCGCGCTTCGCCGCCTCGTTAACCTCTTCCCGACTCACCGTCGGATTCGCGTATGCAATATTCGCACCCACCGTATCGTTGAATATGATCGTCTGCTGCGTTACGATCCCGATCTGCTCCCGCAGACTCGCCAGCGTCACCTGGGCAATATCCTGCCCGTCGATCAATACCACCCCCCCGTCCGGCTGATAGAACCGCGGGATCAAACTTACCAGCGTAGTCTTGCCCGATCCGTTCGGCCCCACGATCGCAATCGTCTGACCCGCTTTGACCTCCAGATCGATCCCGGATAGCGCCGGCTCCAATTGCTCCGGATACGTAAAACTCACCCCACGCATCGCCAGCCCCTCCCTCAACCTCCCCAGTTCCTTCGCCCCCTTCATCTCTTCCTCCGCCGGCACATCCAGCAAATAACACATCCGCTCCGCCGCCGCATTCGCCGCTTGAAGCCGGGGGAAAACATTCCCGAGTTTTCGGCCTGATTCCGCCATCGCGCCAAGGAGGAGAACAAGAGTGAAGAAATCACTGGTCTCCATCTTGTCGCCCGCTAAATAATAGGAGGCGGCGATCATGGCAGAACAGGCGGCGATCATGCCAAGGGCTTCGAGCAGGGGTCCGGAGGCGGCGTTGATTTTGGCCATTCGGATCTGCTGTTTGATAAGGCGTTTATTGATTTTTTCGAAGATATGTTCTTCCTGAGATTCCTGGTGATAGCCTTTGACGATATGGATGCCCTGGAGACTCTCCTGCAGACGGCCGAGCATGCGGGACCAGTTTTCGAGAGTTTTCTTGGAGGCCTTCTTCATTTTTCGTCCAAGTTGGCTGATAACGAATCCGGCGATGGGGGCGCCCATCATGACGAAGAGTGTAATTTTGGCGTTGATGGCGAAGGCCAGGACGGCCAAGCTGATCATCGTAAAGGGTTCGCGGACGACTTTACCGAGGAGGGTAGTGATGCCGGTGTGGATGCGGTTGGAGTCCTGGATGAACCGGCTCATGGTGTCGGCGACGCCCTGGGTGCTATAGTGAAGCAGGGGCATGCGGATGGCGTTGGTATAGGCATCACGGCGGAAACGCATTATGGAGCGATAGGAAAGTTTTCGTACCAGATACTCCTGTAGGAATCGGAACAAGCAGCGAGCAATCGTAGCGATCAACATGAGGAGTATCAGCTTGACAATACAATCGCGTTTGAACGTACGCAATTCTTCCTTCGATTCGAACTGCTGCATAGGAGGCACGAAACTGAGCAGCCAATGCGCGGCACGGGTATAGAAAGGTTTTGATTCGATAGTAAATTGTACGGTCTCCGTACTGCCGTCGTCGTGTTCAATCTTTAATTGTATGGAAGAGTCGGCGGGCGCCTGGGTGATTTTTTCCAATAAGGCATTACGGTTGGGAATTACGACCGCTTGCGTTTGATTATTTTCCTCATTCTCCAGGATAACGGCAAGAATAACATCCAGTTGCTTCAAACCGATACCGGCGGCGGGCGAGTTATTTTCAATGCTGCGAATGCGGAGTTTCGGTTGGCGGGGTTTATCATCATCTTTGGCGACGATATTTTCGCCTAAAGGGACATCCATAAAGCGGATACCGCTGCGATCCTTGATGATGGCACGATAGATCCAGCCATGGAGGCCTTCCTCGCCGATCATCACTTTCATCAGGGGCAGGACGGCGGCCAATGACAGGGCAAACAACGTTACGGTTAATACTGCAAACAGGATCGACAGAATGACCGCTCTATATTCCTGCTTGACGTAACCTAATACTCTTTGGAATGGTTTCATGGTTTTACTCGTCACTGTCTCCTTGTCAGGGAATACGATAAAGAAGAAATGGTAGCAAAATGAGGGGTAATGTCAAGGAAGAAAAGGAGGAAGGAAGAAGAGTTTACAGTCTTCCCCGCTACGCCAAAGCGCTTCGCGGCGGCGAGCAGTCCACAGTCCACAGCAAGAGGAGATTCTTCGCTGCGCTCAGAATGACACAGGCGAGGTCGGAATAGCTACAAGGTTTAGAGTTCAAGGGGATGGGTGGTTGAGGGCGGCTTGGATTGGGTGATGAAGTTTTGCCATTCGGCGCGTTGGCCGGTGTGGCCATAGAGTTGATTGAAAACCTGCATGGGTGAGGTGAGCGGATCTAGCCACCGATTTAAAGGAAAGCAAATCTCCGTTGCTCGACATGATGGATTTTTGAGGGTGACGGTTATGTAAACCGTTGCAGAATGTCGTAAGTCATTGCAGGACAAGGACTGAAAAAATTCGTACTGATAGGAAGTGCTGAAAAGAACCTGTGGGGGAAATAATTTTATTACCAGTCTGGGGGCTTATGAAATGTCCCTTTGTCGTCAGACAACTCATCAGGAAATTGGCTGCTTCTTAAAACCCCGGGGCGAACTTGCTTAAGAAAATCCGCGGCCTTGTTTAATTGTGTATGGATATTCTTTCTGGCGGGGTAAATTATGCCCACTTTTTTACCTAATTCGCTCTTAACGATATTTATCGCTTCCAGTAAATCGGTATCCAGAGACACGATAGCAGCTCTATCAAACTTATTATTGTGTGCATCATGTAAAAGGTGTACTGCTAAATTCACATCAGATCCTTTTTCTTCAAATTTTATTACTTTTACTATTTCATCATGGTTGTCTGCCAAAGGAAGCCTTACTTTCCTGGTTCTAAATTTCCAAAAATAAATTTAAGATTTGGAATAGTTTTTAATGCCCTGATATACACCTGTTGCCTAATTTGGACATTGGGATCATTCGGCCTACTATGAACACAAGAAGTAAAATATTTGATTTCTTTGACATTATCATTAGGGAGCAATTTTTGAAACATTTCGGCTAAATTTAACCATTTGTAGGGAGTGTATTTTACGGCACCATAGTAGAAGTTGAACCCATCGACATAGATACTGGTTCTTTGTTTTGTCGTCGGTTCTTTAGGCAATTGCGTCCCCTAAATGTGGCAAAGGCCGCTTTCGCGGCCTTGCACCCGGTAGCCGAAGCATCCGGGGGTATCTAATATATAATATCGCACATTATGTGTGATATGTCAATATTTTCTGCCATTTTGTGGATAACTTTCCACGCCTTACCCACACAAAAAGAGGACATTTTTCTGTAATTCTTTATATTCACGGTAATTACAAAAGTATATCCTTTCTCATGTATAATGGCTTTTATTTGGCATAAGGGCCGACCAAAATGGCTGCCTTCAAGAGACTGAGGTGTTCTTAGCAATATTCTTTGACACCCCCTCCCCAGCGGGAACAATTGTGTTTGGCTGCACGTGTTATTTGATGCGCCGTTATATCGCGATATCCGGCCGTTCTTTCCGTGGGATGGGAATCCGTTGTACGGGATAGCATCTATGTCTGTGGTGTATCGGTTTTGTGCGATCTGTTTTGTACCGGCGATTGTTTTGTATATTATGATTGCGTGGAATTATAGAACCACGAAGCACTCGAAGAATTAAGAAAAGAGAAAGCTAACGCTTTCGCGCTCCAAAAATTAAATAGTGAAAAAGAAGAAGTTGACGGTTGACTGTTAATGGCAAAAAACAAATTGCATAATGATGAGAAAAGATATAAAAACAAGATTACTTTGCCCCCGCGCTGGCGCTTGGGGCTCTTTGAGATATGGAGGTAAAACGATGAGAACGAAGCAGATGCTGCTGGTGGGTGTGATATTGGTGGGGATAGTGTTTAGTGGGGAGGCGTTGGGGCAGAGTAACCGGGCGAAGTTGCTGGAGATTCCTAAGGTTACCAAAGATAAGGTAATCTGTTTTTCGCTTTATACGGTACAGGATAATATATTGAAATTGACGGCGCAGTTGTATCCGCTGGAAGAAGGCGACGACATGTTCTGCCGACTGGAGGTTAACAAGAGCGGGATATGGGAACAGGCCGCTAAAGCGGATATTGTCAAGATAGGCTGGACGGCGACGTTTCGGGTGGGGAACTGGGATCATAGTAAGGATACGGCGTATCGAGTGGCGCACGGTAAAAGTGCGTATTACGAGGGATTGGTGCACCGGGATCCGGTGGATAAGGAAGTGATTACGGTGGCGGCGTTTACGGGCAACTCGATCTATCCGGGACACGGTGGGGATATACCGAAAAATGATATCGTAAAGAATTTGATGAAGTTACAGCCGGACCTGCTGTTTTTCTCGGGCGACCAGGTATATGACCATACACGTCATTATGCGTACTGGCTGAAGTTCGGGCGGGATTTCGGGGATATAATCCGGATAACGCCGACGGTGACGATCCCCGACGATCACGACGTGGGTCAGGCGAATCTGTGGGGGGCGGGCGGTAAGAAATCGAATACGGGTGCGGGTCACGATGGTGGGTATTTCGCGCCGGTGGAGTATGTACAGGAAGTGGAGCGGGCGCAAACGAGCCATCTGCCGGATGCGTACGATCCGACGCCCATTGAGCGGGGAATCGGCGTATATTACACGGACCTGACGGTGGGTCGTGTGAATTTTGCGATCATCGAGGATCGGAAGTTCAAAAGCGGTCCCCAGGGATTGGTCCCGCAGCAGGGTCCGCGTCCGGATCATATTCGCAATCCGGACTATGATCCAAAGAGTGTGGACGTACCGGGAGCGGTGCTGCTGGGAGAGCGGCAGTTGAAATTTTTGTACGAGTGGGGGCAGGACTGGCACGATTGCGATATGAAGGCGGTGCTGTCGCAAACGATCTTCTGCGGCGGTGCGCATATTCACGGTAAGGTTGGAGGTCGTCTGCACGCGGATCTGGATTCGAACGGCTGGCCTCAGACGGGACGAAACAAAGCGATTGCGGAAATTCGGCGGGCGTTCGCCATTCATATCGCCGGCGATCAACATTTGGGCAGTATTTTCCATCATGGGATCGATGACTGGAACGATGGGTGTTATTCGATGTGCGTACCGTCGATTGCGAATCTATATCTGCGGTGGTGGGATCCGTTGGAGCCGGGCAAGAATCGTCAGCCGGGGATGCCGGACTATACGGGCGAGCATGTGGACGGTTTTGGCAACAAGTTGACGTGCTGGGCGGCGGCGAATCCGTCGAAAGAACCGAACGGGGGCGATAAGCTGACAGTGCGAGCGGCGGGATTCGGGGTGGTGAAGTTTAACGTGAAGACGCGCCAGATCACGATGGAGTGCTGGCCTCGGAATGTGGATATATTTGATCCGGCGACGAAACAGTATGACGGTTGGCCCAAGACGATTCGGCAGGAAGATAATTACGGGCGCAAGGCGGTTGCGTACCTGCCGACACTGCAATTTGAAGTATCTGATCCGGTCGTTCAGGTCGTGGATGAATCGAAGGATGAGGTAGTCTATACTATACGGATCCATGGGAAAGAGTTTCGGCCCAAGGTATTCGGCAAGGGGAAATACACGCTGATAGTAAAACATAAGGGCGAGCAGAAGACATTGAAGAGGGTGGAGGCGTTGGGGATTGATGAGAATAAAATTGTGAATGTAGAATTTTGAATTTGGATACAGGGTAAAACCGATTGGCGTTTCCAAGCCCCGACCGCATTGCCCTGCGTAGCCTTGGCGAAGCGGGGTGAGAGAGGGGATAGTTAATCGACAATATAGTTTTAATAATAATAACCGCTTACTAACGTGCGCGTCTTGGATGGGTAGAGGAGTTATGATGGAGATTGAATGTCTGGTGCTGGGGGATTTTGCGACGAACTGCTATGTGGTACGGGTGAATGGCGAGTTGAAGGAGTGTTTGGTGATCGATCCGGGTTTTTCGCCGGGGCCGCTGCTGGATTTTCTGAAGGAAAAAGAATTGCAGCCGGTGAAGATCCTGCTGACGCACGGGCACTGCGATCATATTGCGGGCATAGAGGAATTACAGAACAAGTTCGGCGCGATTCCGGTTTGCGTGAGTAGTGAAGATGCCAAGATGCTGGAGGATGCGAAGCTGAATCTGTCGTGGATGACGGGGATGTTTATTCGCTTGAAGGCGGATGAGCAGTTGGCTCAGGGCGACGAGGTGGGGCTGGATGGCTTGGAGTTCAAGGTTCTGGCGACGCCGGGGCATACGACGGGAGGGGTGAGTTTTTACAGTAAGCAGGAGTCCGTGGTGTTTAGCGGGGATACGCTGTTTGCAGGATCCATTGGACGGGATGATTTTCCGGGAGGCGATCGGGGCGTGCTGCTGGCGAGTATTCGAGATAAGCTGCTGACGCTGCCGGAGGAGACGAAAGTGTATTCAGGGCACGGTCCGATAACCACGATCGGGGAGGAAAAACAGGGCAATCCATTCCTGTAAGACTTGTAATTGCTTATTAACAAGCAGGTTACGACAATCAATTTTTTAATAATAAAGTGTAATGTTTTGGTGTGTGCGGGCATCATTATAATATGAGGAGAAGGTATGTCTATCCACCGAGTCAATCGGAAGTGGAAAAAGCAGTTACTTGACGAGTGTGGAGAAATACGTTACAATTAGAGGTAAAGAGTTTTTCGACTAAGGCACTCTAACAAAACTACGGTGTCGCATTTTTGTCATTCCTTCGCAGTGCTCAAGGACAGGTCTGAGCGAAGCGAAGAATCTCGTTCTTGGGGCCGAATGGAGACCCTTCGCTTCACTCAGAGTGACATGCGAGAAGTTTTGTTAGAGTGCCTAAATCAGTTTACGAAAAGAATTTGGGTGAATCCACCCCTGTTTTCAGGTGAGAAATCGTGCCCTCAGTGCATATATTACAGGGTCCGGATAAGGGCCATACCTTTGAGATTAATCATTCCCCGACATTGTTGGGTCGTAACAGTCCCGATCTGCCGTTATCGGATAATACGGTGTCGCGTCGGCACGCCCAATTGATAAAGAAGAACGGCACGTGGGTGCTTTACGATCTGAATTCAGCGAACGGGACGTATGTGAACGGAGTGAAGGTTTCCTCGACGTCGGAGTTGAAGCAGGGCGATCAGATTAAATGCGGCTCGACGCTGATCGTGTTCGGGGGCGAGCCGACGGGGATCTCCGGGTCGCCGGGCGGGAGTCTGAAGATCGATGAGAACGGGAATCTCGTAGAGTCGGCGATCATGGCGACGGTGCCGTCGATGGAAGATTCGGTGATTATCGCCGGCCCGGAAGCGTCGAGTGCGGTGGAGAATCTTCGGATTCTGTATGATCTGTCGATAGCAATCAGTTCGATTTTCGATCGTCATCAGTTACTGGAACGGGTGATGGACATCATATTCGACAATCTGCCGGCGGACCGAAGCTTTATTCTGATCAAGCGTGGCGAGGAAGACGAAGAGCTAAATCCGGAGGTAGTGCGGTATCGCAGTAAGGAGCATACGGGCAAGATAACGGTGAGTCATACGATCGTGAATTACGTACTGGATCATAAGGAAGGAGTGCTCTGTTCGAATGCGATGCGCGATCCCCGGTTCACCAAGGGCAAGAGCGTGCACAACTACGGGATTCACTCGGCGTTATGCGTTCCGGTTATGGCTCGCGATCAGGCGATCGGGGTGATATACGTGGATACGACGGTGGCAACGCACACGTACGCGGGCGAGCAGTTGCGTTTGTTGACGACGATCGGTCTGCATACGGGCCTGGCGATTGAGCATGCGCGGCTGTATCAAGAGGGCGTTCAGGCGGAGCGTCTGGCGGCGGCAGGCGAGACGGTGGCGTATCTGTCGCACGGGATCAAGAATATCCTGCAGAGTATGCAGAGTGCGTCGGATATGGTGGAGTTGGGATTTCGTAAAAAGAAACTCTCTACGGCACAGGAGGGCTGGAGCATTCTGCAGCGGAATCAGACTCGAATTCAGAACCTGGTACTGAATATGCTGGCGTTCAGTAAGGCCCGCACGCCGTCTCTGGAGATGACGCAGATCAATGCGCTGGTGGGCGAGGCGATGGAGATGCTGACGGCGCAGGCGGATGATAAGCAGGTGGGGTTGATCACGGATCTGGACGATCATCTCCCGTCGCTCCAGATCGATCCGAACGGGATCCAACAGGTGATTCTAAACCTGGTATTGAATGCCCTGGATGCGGTGGAAGAGGGCAAGGGAGTCATCACGGTTAAAACGGAATACGACAGCGAAACTCATGAGGTGTTGCTGATCGTGGGGGATAACGGAGCGGGGATTGAGCCGGAACAGTTGAACCATATCTTCCAGGCGTTCGTATCGAGTAAAGGGCAGGGAGGAACGGGTTTGGGTTTGGCGGTAGTGCATAAGATCGTCACCGAGCACAACGGCAAGGTGGATGTGACCAGTACGGTTGGCGAGGGGACCACGTTTACGATCCGTCTATCCACGCAGACGCCGGAGATCACCGACAGCACCGGTACGGCGGGGCCGGATACAAAAGATGATACGAAGGTGTAAGAAACAGGTTTCCGGTTTCAGGTTCAATGTTCAACGTTTTTGATAACACGTAATAGATATTATAAAGATTGATAGGATTATACCATTCTTGCAAAGAGGGTGAGTGCGGAGGCGCGTGAGATCGTGACGGGGATGATTTGGCCGATGAGGGCGGGGGCGCCTTGCAAGACGACGATGTGGTCGCCGCGGGATCGGCCGACGAGTTGAAGGGAATCGGCAACCGAGGAGGGGGACGGAATCATATTTTTGTCTGGTTGTTTTTCCGGGGACTCATTCTCATTTTTGTTATTGTCGAGGTGTGGGTATTTACTGGGCCCTTCGACGAGGATTTCGACGGTGCGGCCAATGAATTTCTGATTTTCTTCAAGCGAGATTTTGCTCTGCAGATCCAGGAGAATCCGGTTGCGTTGTTTTTTGATTTCGTCGGGTATGGAATCGGCGAGTTTGTCGTCGGCGCGGGTGCCGGGGCGGGGGGAATATTTGAAAATAAAGCAGTTTTTATAGCGAACGTCACGCAACAAATTGCAGGAAGCCTCGAAATCCTCATCGGCTTCGCCGGGGAAGCCGACGATGAAATCGCCGGCGACGGCGATGCCGGGGACGATTTGTCGTGCGCGATCGATCAAGTCGAAATACTGTGCGGCGGTATAGCGGCGGTTCATGGCTTTTAGGATTTTGTCGGAACCGGATTGGGCGGGGATATGAAGGTATTCGCAAACTTTGGGCATCTCGGCCATGGCACGAAGGATGCTAGCATCGAAATCGCGGGGGTAGCTCGTGACAAAGCGGAGTCGCCGGAGGCCTGGGATTTCGTGGAGCATTTCGAGGACGTCGGCAAGGCCGATGGTTTTGTCGCCGTTGGCGTATTTGTAGGAGTTGACGGTCTGGCCGAGGAGTGTTATTTCCTTGACGCCGTTATTCACAAGACGGCGGGATTCTTCCAGGATGTGTTCCGGAGGGCGTGAGATTTCGCCGCCGCGGACGTGAGGGACGACGCAATAGGAACAGAACTTGTTGCAGCCTCGCATGACGCGGACGTAAGCCATAAACGGACAATCGGTATCCGAATCGTGGCGGGCGGCGTCGAGTTCTTCCAGGTCGTGCAGCTCGGCTTTATCGTTTAAGGCAAGTTGCGGTTGGCGATCTTGCCGGGCCTGCCGGATTAATTCAGCGAGTTGGTGAATACGGCCGGGGGAGCAGACGATATCCACCTGCGGATAATTTTCTAAGAGTTCATTCCCCAGCCGCTGCGCCATACAGCCGACGACGGCGAGGATGAGATTGTTCTGCTGCTGCTGTCGGCGGCGTAACTGGCCGATCTTGCTGATGACTTTATCCTCGGCGTGCTGACGGACGGAGCAGGTGTTGAAAATGATGACGCCGGCCTTCTCGGCCTTCTCGCAGAAGGTATAACCAAGACGTTCCAGCCGGCCCTTGATGAGTTGGGAGTCCAGTTTATTCATCTGGCAGCCCATGGTCTCGATGTACACGGTCTTTTCCATGCCGGCATTATAAAGAAGGATAGTGGCTGGGGTCTATGATTTAGTAAATAAGTAAGTATTCAGCTATCTGCAATAAAACGTTAAAACGACCCGGGTGGCACCGCCAAGCGACCAACGGGAGCTTGGGGGTGGATGGTTCTGCTGGTTCACCCCCAAGCTCGAAGACTCGCTTGGCGGTGCCACCCGTCGATATTATAAAGGGGTAAACCGTTTCGTGGTAACCTTGATTTTCCGGAGAATTATGTCATAATAGCCCCTCAGAACGATGATTACGCTGATCAATACAAATCGGATGACGCCGCCGATCGCACCTTTGGGTCTGGATTATCTGGCCGGGGCGCTTACGCAGGCGGATATCGAGGCGGAGGTGCTGGATTTAGGTTTGGCGAGTGATCCGGACGAGACATTGCGGGATTATTTCAGAGAGAAGCAGCCCCGGTTGGTAGGGCTGACCTTTCGGAATATTGATGATTGCTTCTGGCCGAGCGCCCAGTGGTTTGTGCCGGCGCTGGCGAAAATGGTGCAAACGCTGCGAACGCTGACCGATGCGCCGATTGTGCTGGGCGGGGTAGGATTTTCGATCCTGCCGGAACGGATTCTGGCTTATACTCAGGCGGACTTCGGGATTCACGGGGATGGGGAACAGGCGACGGCGTTGTTGTACGCTGAGCTACAAGGAAACAAACAGTGGGAGAAGGTGCCGGGACTCTTGTGGCGTGAAAACGGCGATATGTATCGGAATCCACCGGCGTGGCCTCCGATTCTGAATCTTACGGGTCAGCGGGATCACCTCGACAATCGCAGTTACTTTCGCCTCGGGGGGCAGTGTGGGGTGGAGACCAAGCGGGGTTGTCATCGGCAGTGTATTTATTGTGTGGATCCGCTGGCGAAAGGGCGCGATCATCGGCTTCGGGAGCCGTCGGAAATTGCCGATGAGGCGGAAGCATTATTGCAGCAAGGAATCGACGTGCTGCATATCTGCGATTCGGAATTTAATATACCGTACAGTCACGCGCTGGCGGTATGCGAAGAGTTTATCCGGCGGTCGCTGGGAGAGAAGGTGCAGTGGTACACGTATATGGCGGTACTGCCGTTCGATGATCGGTTAGCCCGGGCGATGCGACGGGCGGGGTGCGTGGGGATTAATTTTACGGGAGACGCAGCGAACGAATTGATGTTACGGATCTATCGGCAGCATCATACGAAAGAGCATCTGGCGACGGCGGTGCAGCTTTGTCGCGAAAATGGGATCGCGGTGATGACGGATTTACTGCTGGGTGGACCCGGGGAAACGCAGGAAACCTTGACGGAAACGATGCAATTCATTCAAGAGATCGCTCCGGATTGTGCGGGAGCATCGTTGGGAATTCGTATCTATCCGCAGACGGTGTTGGCGGATATGGTGGAAGCCGAAGGGGAGCCGGCGGGCAATCCACATATCAAACGTAAATACGACGGGCCGGTGGATTTCTTTCAGCCGACGTTTTATCTTTCGAGAGACCTGGGCGAAAATCCGGCTCAGTTGGTGCGCGACCTGGCAGCGGGGGATCCGCGGTTTTTTGAGCCGAGGGAGGAAGCGAGCCCGGAAGCGGCACAGCAGGAATCGAAAGACCATAATTATAATGACAATACCGAACTGGTAGAAGCAATAGCAAATGGAGCGCGGGGCGCGTACTGGGATATCTTGCGACAGTTGCGGACCTGAGAATTTATAATTCATCACAAGCTTAATGACGAATGACGAAACCAGAATACTACTCTGCGAAGCAGCGCTTCGCTGCGAAGTACGAGTGACGAGTCAATGACGAAGTCCGAATGACGATAAAGAAACCTGTCTTGTAGTTCTTGTACTTTGCTGATATTTTGTTATACTTGGTTTTATTCTGTATAACAATATATTAGTATGTTCGGAGAGAAATATGCGTAAGGAAAAAGATGCGTTGGGTGAGGTGCTGGTGCCGGAGGGGAAATATTACGGGGCGCAGACGCAGCGGGCGGGCGAGAATTTTGCCGTGGGCGCCGAGCGGTTTCCGACGGAGATGATTCGCGCCCATGCACTGGTGAAAAAGGCGGCGGCATACGTAAACAGCCAGGCGGGATGGTTGGATAAAAAACTCGTCGAGGCTATTATTCAAGCTGCCGACGAGGTGATCGAGGGGAAATTCGCCGAGCACTTTCCGCTGGTAATCTGGCAGAGCGGCAGCGGCACACAGTTCAATATGAACGTCAACGAAGTGATCGCCAATCGGGCCATCGAGATCCTGGGCGGCGAGATCGGCACAAAACATCCCGTGCATCCGAACGATCATGTCAATATGTCGCAATCGACGAACGACACGGTGCCGACCTCAATGCATATCGCGGTAGTGACCACAATCCGGCAGAAACTGCTGCCAAACCTGAACGCTTTGACCGATACGCTGGAGCGCAAGAGTGCCGGCTTTGCGGATATCGTCAAGATCGGCCGCACGCATCTACAGGATGCGACGCCTCTGA
>Ga0114922_10003614_pt1 | contig 14389 bp, 14 predicted proteins | sample AartaG_FD_100975 | JGI IMG/M metagenome (GOLD analysis project Ga0114922, IMG submission 100975) | Deep subsurface microbial communities from Aarhus Bay to uncover new lineages of life (NeLLi) - Aarhus_00045 metaG | ecosystem: Environmental > Aquatic > Marine > Oceanic > Sediment | place...
ATATCGAATAGAAAGGGACAAAACTTAGATCACACCTTATATACCTTTGTATCGTAATGCGATGTATTATGAACATAAAGAAATTTTTTGTCAATACCCCTTTTCTATTGCCCTATATCTAGACACCCTCCAAAACCATAGCAGCATAATATTGTCACCTTCCAACTACGACCGAATTAAGGAAATGCTCCCCCATCTATAGTGATGACCTGTCCAGTGATATAGCCAGCTCTTTCACTGGCTAAGAAAGCTACTAGTTCAGCTACATCATCAGGTTGACCAAAGCGTTGCAACGGAACCATTGCCAGTATAGCCTCTTTTCTTTCCGGAGGTAACTTGTCCGTCATCCCAGTAACTATGAAGCCTGGAGCCACGGCATTGACAGTTATATTACGCGAACCCGCCTCTCGGGCTACACTTTTGGTGAAAGCAATGATCCCACCCTTAGAAGCAGCATAGTTGCTTTGCCCTATATTCCCCACTATTCCGGTCACCGAAGATATGCTAATAATACGCCCCCATTGCTGTCTCATCATAAACCGGAGGGCAAACTTGGTACACAGGTAAGCTCCACGCAAATTAGTGTTAATTACATCGTCCCAAGCATCATCGGACATTCTTAATAAAAGGGTATCTCTATTTATTCCGGCATTATTTACCAGAATATCAACGCTGCCCCATTTATCAGTCACTTTTGCTACCATTGCCTGCGCTGCCGTACTATCCCGAATATCCGCTTCAACCGCCACGGCTTCTCCACCGAGATTGGTTATACTCTTCACTAAATCATCGGCATCAACTTTATTGCTGTCTTCAATTGCCACATAATTGACTGCTACCTTAGAACCGAGGTTGGCAAGCTTTAAGGCAATAGCTTTACCTATGCCACGAGAAGCACCCGTAACCAGAGAAACCTTTCCTTCCAATTCCATTATTGGTCTCTATCCAGCAATGCGTTTAAATACCAGACTGCAGTTTTCTCCACCTAACCCAAAGCTATTCTTCATACACACATTCACCTGAGCCGGGCGGGCTACATTTGGTACATAATCCAGATCACAATCTGGATCAGGAGTCTCGTAATTGATAGTTGGGTGGATAATCCCTTTGTTCATGACTAATATAGCGGCAACGGTTTCAATAGCACCGGCAGCAGTAATACTATGCCCGATCATGGACTTAGTAGAGCTTATAGGAATTTTATAAGCGTGTTCACCAAACACTATTTTAATAGCTTTGGTTTCGGTGGCATCATTCAGCTTGGTGCTAGTGCCGTGTGCATTGATATAATCAACCTCCTCAATCTCCACTCCGGCATTTTGCAGGGCAGTACGCATAGCGTAAGCCTCAGCCTCCGGGGCAGGAGCAGTTGCATCATGAGCATCAAAGGACCAGCCTGCACCAGCAATCTGTGCCAAGATAGGTGCACCCCGTCTCTTAGCATGTTCATAGCTTTCCAAAATAACTAATCCAGCGCCCTCGGCATAGATAAAACCATTACGGTTGAGATCGAATGGACGACAAGCCTTGGACGGGTCAGCTTCATGGGAAAGGGCTCCCAGAATGTCTATTCCAGCTACGCCAACTGGTTCCAGGCTGGCGTCAGAACCCCCGGCTATCATCACATCAGCATAGCCCAAGCGAATGAAATTGGTCGCTGTGCCTATGGCATCAGCGCCACTGGCACAAAGGCTATTTACAGCGCTGTTCGGGCCTTTGGCTCCTAGCCTCATTCCCACCTGCATGGATGCTGCGCTGGCTGTTGACTTGGTGATGAAGAGAGGATCGGCTCCTCTTCTAGGACCCGTTTTTTGATATTGCTCCCATCCCCAAACAACATAACCTTGTTCCGTCATAGTGGAGATGATAACACCTACCCGCTCAGGAATTTCCTGAGTCATATCTAAGCCGGCTGATTGTGTTGCTTCTTTGGCAGCAGCAACAGCAAACTGAATAGTCCTTGAAGTCCGATCAACTGCTTTCAAGTCCATATACTTTGTGGCATCAAAGCCATGTACTTCAGCATCCACCTTCACTCGAAAGTTGCTGGCATCAAAATGGGTAATAGGACCGATAGCCGATTTTCCGGCGACTAATCCCTCCCAAAAATCCTTTGTATTTAATCCCAAAGGATTAATAGTACCCATACCGGTAACTACAACCTTCGGTATTTTTATCGTACTCGCATAGAGTTCAGTATTACTCATTATTCTCACTTTCCTGCGAGGGCAAATAATCCTACGGAAGTGCCTCCATCAACTATTATAGTTTGCCCTCTTATCATAAAAGCCTCTTCACTGCATAAAAAAGCCACTACATTTGCAACATCTTCGGGGACCACCATTCTACCCGCTGGTGTTAATTGACGGCTATCTTTTGCCAGCCCCTCTTTAAAATAAAACTTCAAGGCCTCTGTCTCCACAGCAGAAGCAGCTACAGTATTAACGCAAATGTTTTGGGGTGCCAGCTCTATCGCCAGGTAACGAGTCAAAGCTTCCAGGGCAGCTTTGGAAACTCCAACGATTGTATAATTGGGCAAGACAAATCGTGAACCCAGGCTAGAGATACTGACTATCTTACCACCCCTGCCCTCCATTAGTTTGGTTGCCCTTTGGGCACAAAGTAAAAGGGCCCTGGCATTGATATCCATAGTCCATTCCCAAGCTTTAACATCTATATCCGCTACAGGACGGCCTACACCTGAAGCAGCATTGTTAATCAAGATATCCAGGCATCCGAATTTGTTGCCAATCATATCAAACATTTCGTCTATCTTGTCTGGGTCTCCCACATTAGCTTTGATCACATCAGCTTTTACTCCCAGAGACTCGACATCTTTAGCTGTTTGTTCAGCGCTTTCGCGGTGGCGAAAATAATTGACAATAATATTTATGCCCTGGGAAGCGAGTTTTAGAGCAATCGCCTTTCCAATTCCTCGCCCACTGCCCGTAACTAAAGCCAGCTTCCCTTGAAGGGACATGTTAAACCTTCTCCTCTTGTGCTACCCGACTCTCTACATAAGAGACAAAGTCACCGAAGTTCTGAAACTTCTGGGCTTCCTCATCAGGGATTTCAATCCCAAAGGTCTCTTCCACTGCCACCAATGCCTGTACTACATCCAAGGAATCCGCCTTTATCTCTTTAAATGTGCTTTGTCGAGTAATAATGCTCTTATCAACACGAGTAATCTTTGCTACGATATCCCTTACCTGGTCTTCGACAGTCATAATTTACCTCCTTCGTTAAATTTTGCTAATTCCGACTTCAAGCTATCAATAACATGGGCTTTTACCGCTTCCTTGGCACTTTCTATAGCGTTGGCTATATTGGGAGCCCGGCTAGCTCCATGCGCTATCTTCACAACCCCATCAACACCCCACAAAATACCGCCACCTTGCTTTTCAGTTTCACTGGATATTTTGGTTGTCGGGAACAATCTATTAAATAAAAGTTTAGCTAAGGCACGTATGGGTGGGTATTTTCTCAGCTTTCGCTCTGTCCAAACCTTGGCGTAACTTCCGATGCTTTCATAAAACTTCAGAAGAACATTGCCCACAAAGCCGTCACAAACAATGACGTTGGCCTTGCCGCTTAAGACGTCATTGCCTTCTATATTGCCAATAAAGTTCAGCCCGCTATTTTTGAGTAGTGAGTAAGCTTCGCGCACTGCATTACTCCCTTTGCTTTCTTCACTCCCAGTGCTTAGCAGAGCTATTTTAGGATCACTGATATTAAGAAACCTCTTGGCATAGACCGAGCCAGCGATAGCAAAAGCTAGAAATTGATGTGGTTTGCAGTCTACATTAGCCCCAAGGTCTACCATCACGGTATTCGGCGCAAAGCTTCCCAGACCACCAACAAGCGCCGGACGATATACTCCATCCACCATACCCATAAATTGAATCGCGCTTATTGCAGCTGCGGCAGTAGACCCGGCACTCAACAATGCATCTGCTTCGCCCGATTTTACCATCTTTGCCGCTACGGCAACAGAACAATGTGGCTTGCGACGGATTACGTCAACCGGTGACTCATTTTCACTGATAACATCGCTGGCTTCAACAACACGGATAGCTGAGCCATTAGTGAGGTTGTACTTGGCTAATTCCTTTTTCAGAATGTCTGGGGTGCCCACCAAGAAGATTTCTACATCGCTCTTCCGAGCCGCAAGAACCGCCCCCTTAACTATTTCCTCAGGAGCATAATCACCACCCATGGCATCTACAGCCACCCTTATTGTGCCATTTTGAATTATATTTTTATTTCTTATCACTTGAGAATTTGACTATTGCCTCCCCTGTAACTATCATTTCTCCTTTTTGATTACGACACTCAAAACTGCAATTTGCGTATGATACATTATCCCGCTGTTCAATGCAATCAATTCTGCCATCAATAGTCAGAGTGTCTCCAGGGCGTGCAGGCTCTTTGAACTTAGCGCGAAGTTTACCTTCAGACAGCCAGTTTCGGCCAAAAGCCGAAGTCATCATCTCTGACACATAAGCCAAACTAAGCATACCGTGAGCAATGGTTCCACCCAAGGGAGTCTTAGCAGCAAAAGACTCGTCTATGTGGATGGGATTAAAATCACCCGATGCCTCAGCATAAAGGTTTATTTTCTCCTGCGTGATATGTTTTACCACCGCATCAAAAGCCTTACCTTCTTGAATCTCTGCTATCATTTCTTACTTATATGGGCAACGCTATAGTTGCCTTCCCTGATTGTACTTTTTCTTTGTCCTTGTCAAAAACCTCTAGCCCTAGGATTAACATACTCATTTTACCCCGACTTATTTTCTGCAACACCACTATGTGACACTCTATAGTAGTTCCAATTGGCACCATTTTGAAAAACTCTAATTCTTGTGATGCATGTATAGCAATAGTGTCAGGTGGTAGTGGAATAGATTTTGTTGTAGCAGCTATGGAGCAGGCTGTAATAGCCAAAGGAGGGACAAATCCATCACCTTTACCATCTACAGCTTTTAGATACTTGGAAGCGAAGGAGGCACTCAGTTCATAGGTGGCAGGAGGGAATTTGTAACCGGGTGTTAACTCTTCATAGCTTATCGCTCTGTCCGGCATGTGATTAGTTCCTGATACATCGGTATGCTATGTATATTACATTATACACTGCCCCTGATTATTGTCAATATTTTCCTACTATCCCCATTACCCACTAATAATGGACTTAAGTATCGATAGAATTGACTTAAAATCTATCTATCCCACATACTGAATATCTTAAATTGCTCGATGGTATAAGACGGGAAAGGCTACCGAGCACAATTTGCTAGCTGAACTGCTTTCCCATTTGGTTTGTTTCAAAATGGGCTCGGCAGGATTCGAACCTGCGACCAACCGGTTATGAGCCGGCCGCTCTGCCACTGAGCTACGAGCCCACACTTCTATCTATGAAGAGTATCGTCTTTCATTTTGTGTCGATCCGGAAACGGGACTCGAACCCTCGATACTTTAAGTTGAAAATAGTTTTTATTCCTGAGTCCCCCGTTTACGCAAATTTAAACATGATAAATAGTAGAGGACTACCTCTTTATCTATTACTAATCAGGTGATTGTTCATTCTCCATCTCCCGCCACTTTCTGGATTGATTTTAACATGCTTGCCCAAAAGGCCACAAGCGGTTAAGTAGGCAGGAAATACACTTCAGGAGTCCCCATAATATCTTTACAGTCAAAGGGACACTAACGTTTGGTCTACTGTCCATCGACTGAAAGAGGTTTTATTGTGCTTGAATACCTAGCTAGAATATTGTCTCCTCCAGCCAATAGAGGGAATTTCAGGTTCACTCGAATTAATAGACGCCAAGATATCCGGAACTAAGTCATAGAGAGAATACAGAATAGGCAAAGCTGTCCTTGAATATATTTAAACTGTACTCAACTTTGCTGCCTTGCCGGTACAATTTTCCTTTGACCTTAGTAGTCCAAACTGGTAGACTGCCACTATCTTCTTAATCGGAACTTAAATAGGTACGCAGCCAAGGCCAGATCGCAATTTGGACAAATGTTCCAAAGAGCACTTCGATTGATGCCTCAAGACATAAGCGGAGGAAAATGAGAATAGAAAGCCCCGGATACACTGAATGTCTGGGTTCAGTACGGATTAACGATGTGCAGCAGGTATTGGAACTGGACTCCGGCAGAGTTAAAGAACTTCCCCTTCGAGAGGATGTCGCCGTGCAAAAAATTGAGGAGGAAGTTATCAAGGACTTCGAAGAGAAAATGGCTATTGTCATACCTACTAAGGATGAAAAGCTCGAGCTCTTCGAAGGTGTTATTAGTGGAGTTCCCCATGAATGCCTGATAATCGTGGTCTCTAACAGCCAGAGAAAGCGAGTTGACCGGTTCAGGATGGAGAAAGACGTACTAAGCCAGTTTTGTCACTTTACTCACCGTGAAGCTCTGATTATACACCAGAAAGACCCCATAATAGCCCGGGCTCTTGCTGAGGCTGGCTATACTGATATTTTGGGAGAGGATGAACTGATAAGAGATGGCAAAGCGGAAGGCATGGTAGTTGGAACTTTTATCGCTATGATTGCCAAGAAGGATTTCGTTGGCTTCATTGATGCTGATAATTATTTTCCCGGGGCTGTATGGGAGTATGCCAAATGCTACGCTAGTGGCTTCAGTATGGCTAAGTCTCCTTACAGTATGGTCAGGATTTTGTGGCGATACAAGCCCAAAATTTCAGCAGGCATGTTTTTTAATAGGTGGGGTCGAGTATCAGAGATAACTAACAGGTGCATGAACTCCTTGATTTCAAACAAAACCGGTTTTGAAACTGAGATTATCAAGACGGGCAACGCAGGTGAACATGCTATGAGCTTGAGGCTGGCAGAAATACTCACTTATGCCTCAGGCTATGCTGTGGAACCCCAGGAACTCATATCTATCTTCGAAGGTTTTGGTGGTATCTTGCCTATGGTACACCCCACCACCGCTAAACATGGCATTGAGATATTCCAAACCCAGACAATGAACCCCCATCTCCATGAAGAAAGGGGTGGACAGCATCTCCTTGTGGAAATGTTATTGCCAAGTTTGGGGTCTATCTATCACTCCTCACTTTGCGGAGATGAGACGAAGCGACTAATTATTGATGAACTTTTACAACAGAATACCATCCAGTCAGATGAAGAACCACCGAAACCACGCCTTATCGCTCCACCACGGACTATCAATCTGAAGAAATTCACTGAAGTCATGGCAAAATATATGAACTCGTATTCGGCATTAGAGGAAGAAGAATGAACTTGGTTATTCTTGTTGGCCAAATAGTTATACCATGATTTGGTTAATGCCCTCTTTACATCTGATAATCAGCAAACACACTAATTCAATACATATTCCGGATTTAATCCCCAAAACCAGAAGGGAGTTTGAGTTTATATGTCTCCTATTTGCGGTATTCTAAATAGAAGTGGTGAAGATGTAAGTGGACAGGTATCTTCTGTGATGAGTACTATGCGTGTTAATAATTCTGCCGAGGCTTGGCTTATTTACGAGGGAGTGTCACATGAGTGGCCAGGGGATGTTCAGGCGATAACGAGGCAGGCTCTGGGGCAGGTCTCGTTTGCCACTAGAGGACAGTGCTCAGCAAGGCCCGGCTTCAATCACAGTAGCTATTTGTCCGTGCTATATGAAGGAAATCTCTACAATAGTGAGAATCTAAGGTTGAACCTCGCCTCCAGTCAGAAACCAGCCAGCGGGAGTACAGCCGAGATAGTAGCCGACTTGCTCGCAGAAAGATATCAGGGCAATCTAATTGAGTCACTAAAACAGGTTTCACCCATGCTCGACGGCGAATTCTGTCTGGCAGCCAGTGATGGCAAGCAAGTGGTGCTAATGAGGGATTTTGCCGGTCTCAGACCTACCTTCTACGCCGAAAATAACAGACTTTTCGCCTTTGCTTCAAATAAGAGGGCCCTGTGGAAGATAGGGCTGGACAATGTAAGACCTTTGCGAGCAGGAATGGCTGCCTCCTTTGGCAAAGACGGCATTATTCTTAATGAAGCCTATCCATTGAGTAAAATGGATATTCAAGTGAACATCACCGACCTGGATGAGGCTGTGGACAGCTACTGTGCCCTGCTGAAAGTGGCTGTTGATAAGAGGTTACACAACGTTAAAAGAGTAGCAGCGCTCGTTTCAGGAGGCGTAGATAGTTGTCTGATAGCTAAGCTTGTGTTAGACATATCCGCAATGAAGGACATTGAAGTAACCACCTACACTGCTGGCGTGGATGGGGCACCTGATATTGAATATGCCGAGCGCTTCGCTAAAGAGCTGGGGCTAAAGCATAAGGTGAGAAGACTGAGCCAGGATGAGATTGAGTCATACATACCACTAGTAGCCGCTGCCGTTGAGGAGAGGGACCTAGTACAAATTGAAGCCGGCATTGGAGTTTATGCGGCGGTGGAGATGGCAAGCCAGGATGGTCACAAGGTAGTCTTCTCCGGTCAGGGTCCGGACGAACTATGGGGAGGCTACAGCTGGTATCCTAAAGTTATTGCCAAAGATGGCTATGATGGTCTTTTGCAGAATATGTGGGGAGATTTAAAGAGAGCCGATATTGAGACCTTTGACAGGGAAAACAGGATTGCTATGGCGCACGGGGTGGAAAAGGTGTTCCCTTACACTGATGCCGAGGTGCTCAAGCTGGCAATGAGCGTCTCGCCTCGACTCAAGATCACCTCTGCAGAGGACAGGGTTGGCAAGCGTCCCCACCGGGAGGCAGCCAAAAGGCTGGGGCTGCCTGCGGAATATGCTGACCGAAGTAAAGATGCAGCCCAGCACGGTACGGGAATTCATGATACCCTTGACTCAATAGCACGCAAGAATGGCTTTACCCCCGAGTTAGTGAAGCGTGTTGGCTATAATAGTGATGAAGTGAGCCAGGAGAAGTTAGCCAGCTCTACCCGTTACGGCTACCTATACGCGGAAAAGGAGCTCTGGCAAACTCCTCAGCATGTTCAGTTCTTCTTTGACTCAGTAGCGTACAGAAGTAATCTACTTAATGAGGGGGAAAGGTCAAGGATAAGGCAATTCCTAAACAAGGCAGGTATTTGATTAGACTAGGGAAAGACACCAGACAGATTTATGCATAGGGGGATTGAGGTTAATGAAGTTGAAACCAGTTATTTTCACTGACTTAGATGGCACTTTGCTCGACCCGGAAACTTACTCTTATGACCCAGCCTTACCATGCATAGAGTATTTACGAAGTCAAGAAATACCAATTATCTTTTGCTCGGCCAAGACCAGAGCTGAGCAAGAGGTATATCGAAGGGAGTTGCAGATAAACGACCCTTTCATCGTCGAAAATGGAGGGGCAGTCTTCATTTCTCAAGGCTATTTCCCATTTGAGTTCGAGTATCATAAAGCTAAGGACAGCTACAAGGTAATTGAACTCGGTATACCCTATTATCGAATCAGAGAGATTCTGGTTCAGATAAGAAAGGATACTGGGGGCAACTTCACAGGGTTTGGTGATATGAGTGCAGAGGAGGTGGCATCTTTGACAAGTCTGGTTCTCGAGGCTGCACAGCGAGCTAAGGCCAGGGAATACGATGAGACTCTTAATCTTGTGGGAACACCGGATGAGATTAACGAAGTATTAAATGCGATAAAGGAAAAAGGGCTCAATTATACATCCGGCGGTCGTTATTATGATGTTAGCGGTCCAAATGATAAGGGCAAGGCAACAAGAATCCTAATTGAATTATTTAACAGAAAAACAGAAAAAATAAAGACCATAGCAATAGGTGATAGCCCCAATGATTTGCCAATGCTATCAGCGGTGGATATCCCCGTCTTAGTACAAAAGCGGGGTGGGACTTGGGAAGAGATAGATATACCTAATCTCCGCAGGGTGGAGGGGATTGGCCCTGAGGGCTGGGCAAGAGCTATTGGGGCAATAATCGAATAGGGAAAGACTTAGCCCTAGAATGTCGGCTACATTAAGCTTCCTTTCCAACGTTCCCTGCCTCAAATTGCATATATCAACAGCGCCAATCCGAACATTGGCAAATATAATGTTCCTCTTGTAGTAAATGCTTTAGCTTCCCGTTAGCAAAATCAAAAGGCTACTGGCACAATAGGCATTCATATTGTTACGTATTTTAGGTATAGAAGACTCTAATATAACCCAAGTTCAGATGCCGCCCCTAAGCAGAATTTGTTCTGTAAATTTGGAAATGTCCAGGTAGACCAATATTTTCTCAAGCATTTGGTCCTATCTTTTGTTTTAAGCCAAGTTCCTGACTCAATTGCAAGTAAGTTAGGATGTTAGACCGGCTTACCAAGCCAGCACATTTGCTACCTCGTAACACCAGTACTTGATTGATATCATGTTTAGCAATGAACCTTAAAGCAGTGTTTAAATCATCGTCAGGGGTCACACTGTATAGTGGCTCACTGGTCATTATTTCTTTGACTGCCGTCTCTTCCCATTTCTCCTGCGGCAATTCCTTAACATCGGTGACAGTCACAATGCCCACAACCTGGTCATTTTCGCAAACTGGTACCGCCCGACCATGTTGCTTTCGAAAAACATTACTCACCAGTTCCGCCACGCTAGTATCAGGACTTACGTGCATTGCATTTGTGGTCATCACTTCTTTAACTTGTACACCGCTGAGCTGTTCGCGCAGAGTGACTTCACGACGGCTGGCATCTGCCGAACTGCTCAAAAACCAGCCAATGAAGGCAAACCATATACCTACTATAAAGTTGCCGGCAAATACCTGGAATAATCCGAAGGCGATAAACCCCCAGCCCATGAAGCGCCCAACCGTAGCGGCTATATTGGTGGCCTTCACCAGATTGCCAGTTCTGTTCCAGAGTATGGCCCGCAGTACACGGCCACCGTCCAGGGGAAAACCGGGCAAAAGGTTGAAACCGGCCAGTAAAGCGTTAATCAGTGCCAGATAGCTGAATGTAGCAGCTACAGGGCTCTGTTGGTCACCCACAATCTGTAGTAGACCCCAGAAAATGCCCGCCAGAGCCAGGCTGGACAGCGGTCCCACCATCGACATTACAAACTCAATCTTAGGCTTCTCCGGTTCATCTTCCAGATTGCTAACACCGCCAAAAATAAATAGGGTGATGCTGCTAACAGTCATGCCTCGAGCCTGCGCTACAAGGGAATGAGCGAGTTCATGTACCAGCACAGACCCGAAAAGTAAGAGCGCTGCTACTATCCCCGTTATCCAGTATGTTACCGTATCCCATCCCGGATACAGCTGCGGAAAAAATCCCTGGGCTAAAGACCAGCTGAGTAGTACGAAAATAAGTATCCAGGTATAGTGAATGCCGATATCTATACCTGCAATTCTAAATAAGCGCAAAGAACTTTTCATATCGCTTCGCTCAATTTTTGGCTCTTATCACAGACCTTAATCTTCGTCCTTTCGCTCTTGCGGCCTGATCACCAGCATTGGCAGCCCAGACTCCCTTAGTACATAATCCGCCACGCTGCCAAATACTCCTCGTTCCAGGCCCCTACGTCCATGAGTGGCAATGGTAATCAGGTTCACATTGTTACTGTCGGCATAGCTCAGGATTGCCTCACCGGCACTCCCCAGGATGCTCACAGCGTCCACTTTTATGCCCTTCTTACGCAACGGTGCGGCTATTTTCTCGAGATAATCTCTGGCCTCGTCCAGTGCCTCTTTCGCCTCATTAAGCATAGCGTCGGTCTGTATGGGTGCAGCTCCTACACCAGGGATACCCGGACTAAAGGCAACAGGCTCGGGGACAACTCGAAAAAGAACGAGCTTTCCCTGGAAACGAAGAGCCTCCGCTACCGCATAGGGTAGAATTTGCTCGGCGAGCTCCGAACCATCGAGACATACCAGAATTTTTTTGAACATTTTAGCCTCCTTTCTGGGTTAGACAATAGCTATAATCTTTTATATTCACATATAATGTAAGTTTTTAGTGCTCAAGATATTCATATCTTTACATAAGATGATCTCTAATCTTACTCAAATTCAGGTACACACTTTTCAATTAGTATAAAGAATCGCCAGTATAATTGTTATAAAATATGGACTAAAAAACTTACAAAAATGTGACATTTTGTAAGATCGAACTGACCCCTATCTACACCGAATTGAAACTCTTGCCCAATTTCTCTCAAGATAACGTTCAGGCGGGTATCTAAATGTTTTTAAACTGTGCATTTCGCTCAGGCAGGTTATCGAGTTGTGACTGCAAACCGCTAAATATCGACTAGACCTCTACAGGTCCTTCTACTTCCTGAAATACAATGTTATCCTTTAAAGCACTACCGAGCTTGATTCCTGCTCGGAATGCCGCCAGATTCGACTGGATAGTACCCTGGGGCATCCTTTTGGAAATAGCTTTATGTATAGAGCGAGTAGAAACCCAGGGACATAAGGGTGCCAATACCCCTATGGCCAACATATTGGCAAATTTCTGCTCTTTATATTTCTTTTGAGATAATCGGGAAAAAGGTGCTCCTACTACATTACCCCAAAATACATAATTCACCAAATCGGCGTCTACTATGACCAAGCCTTGAGGCTTAATATCGCGCAGATTTTCGTCGCAAGCCTTCTGATTAAAGGCCAGCAATATGTCCAATCCCAGTGTTTTAGGGTAATCTATCTTGGCATTGCTGAGAATCACGTCTGAGGTCGAAGTACCACCTCGGGCTTCGGGGCCATAGCTTTGAGTTTGGACAACATGGTATCCGTCAAAGATACCTGCTTCCGCCAGGATAGTTCCTGCTATTATGACTCCCTGCCCCCCACTTCCGGCAAGTCTCATTTCATATCTCATTGTCTTCCAATCTGCATTTCGCTATCAGTTTTTTATACAATTCATGGTATGACGGTGCCTTTCTATCTACCAACACGCCAATTACTATCTTTTGTTTGAGCTCTTCATCCCGAAGGTCCTTTGCTTTATCTACCAGTACTGCGTTGTCCCTCTGCCACTTCATCATTTCCACCGGTGATTCCAGACCGATCTCACGACCGAAGTACGTAGTACAATTAGAGATAACTTCCACTACGGAAAATCCTTCCTTGTTAAGAGCCAACCCGATTATTTCTTCAAGGAGTCGAGCATGATAGACAGTAGACCGTGCTACAAATGTGGCTCCAGCTTCCTTGGCCAGTCCACAGATGTCAAAGGTGGATTCCAGGTTTCCGTAAGGAGAAGAGCTTGTCTTCAGCCCAAAAGGAGTAGTAGGAGAAAATTGACCTCCAGTCATGCCATATGTGTTGTTATTGATGATTATTGAGGTAATCCCAATATTCCTTCTAGCGGTATGTATAAAATGGTTCCCCCCGATAGCGGTGGCATCCCCATCTCCCATAACCGCAATTACTTTTAGAGATGGATTAGCCAGTTTTATCCCGGTGGCAAAGGTGAGCGCTCTACCATGGGTAGTATGTAAAGTATTGAAGTCCACATAAGTCGGCAACCGGCCGGAACACCCTATCCCTGAAATAAGGACAATGTCGTCCTTACTATATCCACCGCCATCAATGGCTCTGATGAGCGCACCGAGCAGAATACCAATACCACATCCAGGACACCAGATATGCGGGAACCTCTTACTTGAGCGAAGGTACTTGTAAATCAGGTGTTCACGTTCGTTCACGGGTAAATATCCTCTAAGCTTCTCAGTATTTCTTTGGGAGAAAGCATAGTTCCATCTGCTTTATTCAAGGTCACTATTTCACATCTCCCCTGGTTAACTCTCTTGACTTCACGAGATAATTGCCCCATGTTCATCTCAGGAACAAGCACCTTGGTAGAGCTCTCCAGAAATCTCATTACAGTCTGACGCATAAACGGCCAGAGCACTTTAAGCTTGATCAATCCTACTTTTAGTCCATTTTCTCTGGCTTCCTTTACCGCGTGTAGCGCTGACCTGGCCACCGAACCATAAGCGATAACAGTGACTATAGAATCTTCAGTCTGGTACGAATCGAACCATTGAAGGAGGTGGAAATCTCTGGAAATCTTGCTGAAAAGGCGGCCGATGAGAGGTCCTACTTCATCACTACGAGTCGTTGGGTATCCCCGAATATCATGGGCCAAACCCGTCACATGATAGCGGTATCCCTCACCGAAGGCAGGCATGGCAGGGACATCTGTCTGTCTATCGTCGTAAGGGATATACCACTCCGGGGGAACAGAAGGTTTGCGTCGGTCCTCAATAACTATCTTCTCCTTTGATGGAAGCGTAACGCTCTCCCTCATATGGGCGACTACTTCATCCGCTAGTAATACCACGGGAATGCGATACCTTTCTGAAAGGTTGAAGGCTTTTATGGTAAGGTCAAAGAACTCGTATGTTGACGAAGGACAGAGAACAATTATG
>Ga0114922_10003616_pt1 | contig 14382 bp, 12 predicted proteins | sample AartaG_FD_100975 | JGI IMG/M metagenome (GOLD analysis project Ga0114922, IMG submission 100975) | Deep subsurface microbial communities from Aarhus Bay to uncover new lineages of life (NeLLi) - Aarhus_00045 metaG | ecosystem: Environmental > Aquatic > Marine > Oceanic > Sediment | place...
AAATCCGTTACATCGTACTTTGACATCGGCGTATCCTTTCTCTTTTTTGTTAAAAATTTTAGTTTTGTTAAGAAAGGTTACGCTACTTTTTTATAAATTTCCACACCTTTTGTAATTAACTCAGGCATAACTGCTTGGTTAACCTGCAAAACCGCTTACACAGAACTTGATACGACGAATAAAACTTCAAATTTCTCCACAGAATTTAAATTGATCAAAGGCGGTTGAGGCACCGCCTTTCTTGTTTTTTGCTTGATTGTTATTTCTATGCAGAGGGTGGTACATTTTTCAACCGCCACCTGGTACATTTTTCAACCGCCACCTGGTACATTTTTCAACCGGCGTTTACAATATACCTTCTGTTTATTTGCAAAATCGATTATTAAGCCGTATAACAATCATTAGCTGGCGTTTGGGATACAGAATTAACTGTGATCGGTCTCGAATTATCCATTTGACTTGCAAATATCAAAATAACACCAATTCACGATTATTTTCTTGTTATTAATAAGGTTCTGCAGTGTAAGACTCGCCCGTCACTAGACCATAAGGATGGGGTTTTGTATTTTTAAGGCATATCGGAATTGTTTGACAGTTAGACTGTGGACAATCTTTGGTCACATCAAAATGCAGATGTGGCTTCGGACTATATCCAGAACTACCACTCAATCCAATTGTATCGCCTTGGGCAACTGTTTGATTGAGGGTTACTAAAGCTCCATTTTTTGTAAGGTGTACATACCTTCCATAGGTACTGTCAGTATGCAATACGACGACAAGATTTGCTTTTTCTATGCCATAATCTTCATCAGAAAAGCTCTCTTCGACAAAAACAACACGTCCACTACGAGCGCATGTGACAATAGACCCTATGGACATTGAAAAGTCCAGACCGTATTTAAAAACTCCTTTATGATAAGTACGGCCAACATAGCCTTGAATGCAGGTATATGTAGTTCCAACTAGATAGGGGAGAACATATTCCGAGGTCTCTTGAGAGGAACAAATAACTGATTCATCTTTATCAGAATTACTGCTAGTCTGGCAGGAAGGAATGATAAAAGCGACAAATAATAATATTAAGATTATCTTTAAATTTAATTTGTGATTCATATAAACACTCCTCTCTTGTTTGCTTGCTTTGGCACAACTCCATTTCGGCTACGTCCCAAGAGCCGTAGGACCTCCATTCCGTTGTGCCAATCCCTTTACCATATTTTATCGGTAGTGTCAGATTAAGCTTTGACTATTTCATTTGATTTGAATGCTACCATGGGACCTCTTTGCAATCCCATCCAAGGAATTTACCATTTTCTTTCATTGTCAGATTATCTATGACGTACAACATCCTACGTACGGACTCCTCCATTGTAAGTTTTGCTCCTAGCCCTCCCATATCCGTCTTAACCCAGCCTGGGTGAATAACAATTGTAATAATTCCATAAGCCTTAGTCTCAAAAGAGAGTCTTTTCGTCATCATATTGAGGGCGGCTTTGCTGGCAGAATAGCTATAAAAACGGCTGTCTTCATACCACGCTAAGGAACCGCGAAGAGATGATATATTAACGATTCGAGGTGATTCTCCTGCCTGAATTAGCTTGAGGTAGCGCTGGCACACAAGCATAGGGCCGATGCTGTTAATTAAAAATGTCTGTTCCATTTCGTCTATTTTCAAGGTGCTAATTTGATCATTCGATATCTGAATTCCCGCATTATTTATGAGTAGATCAAGCGCATCGGTCTGTTCACTAATGGTTTCAAACGAGGACTCTATTGAAGTTGGATCGGATACATCAAGTTGTATAATTGAGATTTGGCTTTGATAATCAGCGCCTACCTCATTTAACTTTACAGCGGAAATTGGATTTCTGCAAGTAGCGAAAACCCGCCAACCTCGTTTCAAAAGTTGCCTTGTTAGTTCCAGACCAATGCCTCTATTTGAACCTGTGATAAGTGCTTTCATATGTTATCTCATTGTAATGATTTGGATTATGATTTCTATTAACTTAACCATCTTCCAAACAAACTAAATATTTATGATTATGAACAATTTCCGATACGCCTAACATCGAAGCTGAGATGCGCAAAAATGATGGAAAATAACATACTTATAAGCAATTGCCTACTATGCAAGAGCACCGCCATCTAAAGACGCGATAAATACTCGAGTACCAAATTCTCCATCAAATGCGATGTAGGAACCATTGGGAGACCATTGTGCATGCTGAGAAAAATAATCTGTTAACTGAACTGCAGTACCACCTTCTGAAGGAATTTTCATCGTAGTGCAATTTGATCTTGTGCCTGATGAATAAATGATATATTTACCATCCGGTGACCAATACGGATAACCGTCATGTGTTGAATCGCTGAATGTTAATTGTTTTACAGAGAGTTGTTGAGGAAAAAGAGTAGAGTTAAAAAGAAGTGTAATAAAAATAGTAATAATCAATGGAAATAAATTTTGTTTAGTGAAAATTGTATTCATTATTATCTCCTAAATTATCTTGGTTGCCTAACGACTAAGCTCACCTGTCGTTATGGAGCGCAGCGAAATAGCGGTCAGGTGCAACGAGTTGTTATGTGGCATCCTTCTCTAGCCTATCGCATCACTTCCGCCGATTAGACGGATCTTTGCCAACCCAAAGTCTATAGTACTTTCCAGTATGGTGTTCGTATCCTTGCTTTGCTTTCGCAATCTGTCGCCGAAGCCATTCGTCCTTCCCCAGTTCCTTATACTCTTTTGCCCTATCAATCATTCCTGTATTTCCTTCAACCTTGCTACAGGGGAATTCGCTACATTCAAAGCATACATCCAGTCCCCGTTCTTCACAACATTTCCGAATTTCGCAGTCGAGGTATCCATCTCCACCCTTGCAACATCTTCGGCAGATAACCCTTGGGTCCTCCCTAAAGAAATCCAAGCCCTTTCTGAACTCGAAATAGTTGAAATCTTCAATCTCGGTTGGCATCCAGTGATGACAGGCAGATGCATCTACTAATGCCGCAAGAAACGCTGCAAGATCGACACGTGTCGTATTCTCATACCAGCCACTGCAATATCCACCATACACACCACAGTAAGTAATCAAATCTTCTGGCTTCATAACCATGTTTCTCTCCATTTCGTCATACAGATGCCACATAACGACCAAGCTCACTGGCGGGAATGAAGCGCAGCGGAATCCCCGTCCAGTGCAGCGCCTTGTTCGGCAATATGACTACTCAATCAAGCTGAGGCCAGCCTTTGTTTTCCTTGCCGATGTGGAGTACTCCATAGAGCAAAAGCACGCCGAGGAGACCACCAAGTGCTGGGCCGATTCCGAGGCTGACTGACAGATTCACGACCAGCGCGACAACGCCAGTTGCGCAGAATTCCCAGAAGCCCCACTTCTTCCACTGAAAGAGCGCGGTCGCGCACACCAAATTGAATAGCGACGTTACAATGAGCACGGGAAATGCCCATCCGGGCATATTCGGTAGCGTTTGGCGAATCGCTCCGCTTCCGAATAGGTACATGAGCGCCGTCGCTGAGTTCGCGATGATCATCAGTACCAGCCACGCCGTCAAACAACCATGGCGGTTCTTTCCATCTGCCATCGTATCATCTGCTTTGTTGTTGCCGAACATAATACTATACAACGCATTTTCACAGCAGTATAGCCTACCAGTAGAGCAGTGTCAATGTAATATTCTATAATTTGTATCGTTTCTTCAAATTTTGCTTATTAACTTTCCCAGTGGCTATTTCCCCATTATCACAAAGAAGGTAGTCGCCGACTGCCTTTTTTATCTTAAAACATCACAGCCATCCCGTTGGTATCAACACACTCCCCGAGCGGCCTTATCTTATTATCGTATTGTTGACGCGACGCAATAACAAAGGCGGCCATGAAGACCGCCCAGCATTGCAAATTTTCAGTTCAAATACAAATTGATCAATTCTTGATACCAGAACTACTTTGTGCGTTTTGTATGCGACCTCACTGTTACTATTCTGCCAGACTTTGTTCTGCGTGGATGTTGTTTCACGTGTGAAATTCTTGTCAATAACCATAGATAGTCGAGTTTTTTCGCTTTCAGCCTGGCTTCTGCTTCAGGTATTGACAGGCCTTTATCAATGTCAACGATAAGGCTGTCGCTGTATTGAGAATTAGCACCATCTCGAATTCCATCCTTCCATTTTATCAAGGAATAGTTGTATTGTTTAAGCGTCGATTCGAGGTCTTTAAACCTTACCTCCTTCCGCTCGAACTTTACGCTCTTACTGGCATCGTATGTTTTGGGCGCCAGTGATAATTCTATCGAATCATTCAGATCCTTTCGTTGCTGCTTCTTTATCATAGTCGTTTTGTGGTTTTAGAGTTGTACCGTTATACATAATGGCTTTTAAATCGCGCATGTTCTTGGCATATACTGTAGGCGATACTATCGCCATACCTTGGCAAAAATCATTCAAAAGTTCGTCGATTCCATCGCCATCAAATTTAAACGTAGATTTGTTGTTTTCTCGGATGTGTCCCGTCAGCCGTATACTCTTCGAGAACAAATACGCTGCAAGGTAGAAGTCGGTTGTTGTTACTGTTGGGTTGCTCATTACGTTTGTTGCGGTTCGGCCAAGCCCGAAATTTCGGAGCGTAGCTCGTTAATAACTCTAGCCTTTGTGGCTGCTTATATTCCATGTTGGATGTTTGAATGATTCCAAGTTTGGTATTAGTTATACCATATATTCCATTTTTAATATAACTAATTCCCCCTTAAAAGTCAAGCCAAAAATTGCTCTAACTACTTTTATTTTAGACACTTAAACACTGCAGTAATTAATGATAAGCTCATATTTTAGGCACATTTCACCGGAGAATATCATAAAAAGAGTACTGAAATTATTTCTACTTTCCATTCGTTTTGATGCTCCTGACATTAAATTTAAGCGCATTTTAAATGGCGCCTATAGAAGGCCGCTAAACAGCGCAAAAAATTCGGGATGCCCGGGAAAGCAGCAGTAATCACCCTGAAGGATTATAATAGCAACGAGAATAAATAATTATACTATTACCAAATCAGGCTCGCCGATGTTCAAAAGCGGCAGCAATCCTGCCGCCTTTATATTTTATCCTATATCAAATCGTCGAGTTTATCTACAGCCTTCTTTAAATGGTCGACAGTTAGATGCGCGTAAATCTTTGTCATAGATACATCACTATGCCCAAGTAGTTCGGAGATAGCATACTGATCAACTCCGCTCATAGCAAGATGTGAGGCATAGGTATGTCGCAATTTATGAATGTCTCCAGTAAGGCCAGCCTTAATCAATGCTTTTTTAAGGGCAATATAAATCCTGTCCCGATGCACCTTATTACCTTCCTTACCCTTGAAAACATAGTTATGATGAGTAGCCTTTTCCTGATGCCTGATTATTTCGAAGGCTTTATCGTTCAATGGAATCGTTCTTAGTTGGTCAGTTTTTGCAGACCAATCACTTTTCTCCTGGATGGTTATAGTTTTATTTCTTTCATCGACATCGCTAAATTCAAGATGGATAAGTTCTCCTTTTCTCAAGCCTGTTAAGATCATGAACTTCATAGCATCCTTCCAATGCGGATCGATAACCTCAAATATCTTTTTCAGTTCCTCTTTTGAAAAAAACTGAACTTTCTTATTGGCCGGTAAAGGGAATTTTCTTAAAGTTCTGATTGGATTTTCTTTTATATACCTTTGTGAAACTGCATGCTTAAATATCTGCTTAACCGTAGTCAAGTGACCATTTACCGTCTTGGCCATTAGCCCTCTGTCAAATAAGCTGTCGAGAAATTTCTTGATATATATCTCTTTTATAAATCTAATATCCGTGATGGCGGTGAAATATTCATTCATGAAGTTTTTGAAATTTTCCAGGTAAGCACGGTACCTTCTAAAAGAGCTTTCTCGTATAATATTTTTCTTTGAGTCAAGGAATAGCCCTATCAATTCCTCTAATCTTAAAGGTTCAGCGTCCTCAAGAAAATCGTATTCCTGCAGCTTAAGTTTCCGAAGAGTCTCTGAAGCAGCCACCATTGCGTCATGTTTTTTTAACGCAACGATCTTTCTATATCTTCTACCTTTTACTGAACAAGAGACCCCCCAATTTCCGCTTTTCTTATCCTGGTAAATATTGACCTTGGGTACCCTACCAATGAATATCCTCCTAATTCACTGCCTTTCCCTATAAATTGGCAGAATTCTGGCAGTTCTTATTACCACCAATTAAATTAATATACTGATATTAAAGGGGTGGTCAATAACAAACCGGAGAGACTGGGATTCTCCGAGGGGTATTTTCCTTAACTTTCAATAAATCAACAAAATAGCCATAATCAGTTAATGATATTGCAGTTAGTTCAGTTAAGTTGCATCAAGTTCTGTTGAGTTCCGTCGAGTTGAGTGAAGTTCGCTGTTAGAAAATTGTTAGAAAAAGTGTAAATAATAGTACGCATATATTTTAGATATTATCAAATTCGATAATTTCTCATAAATTTTCATACTAAGCAGTATAAAACTTAAACATTCAGATGTCCTCCTTTTTTCCAACACCTTACATTAAGTTTTTGCGGGATGAATCCCACTTTGATCTCATTGCTGTAGTTGTGCCAATAATCCATATTTCTTATAAAATATTTATTCATAGAAATGGTAAATTCTCTTCTTAATTCTTGTTAGCGCAAGTTACTATTATTCAAATAGTAACACGAATACAGATAGTCATATTACGTAATTATGCGTACGTATAATTAGGTTCAACTTTGCCGTATTGACAAGCTCCGAAAATATAAATTATAAATTAATTAATTCAAGTTCGATAACTCAGTTAATATTGGCTGAAAGATACTTGGAAGAATTAAAAAGTGAGGATCAAGCCATTTAGAAAGTTTGCAAATGCCTAAAGTGCCGATAGAATCGTCTAAACAATAATAGTTTATGTGCTGGATTAATGTAAAATTGAAACAACTATCCCTTTTAAAACTGTTAACTCTCATGCTTTAGTGTAGAGAAAGTATTATTCATATCAAATTAAAAAATGCTGAAAATTTAAAAAAATAGCTTAACAGACAAGACTGAAAAATCCATATTGATAATGTGGATAGATAGAGAGCATTAAAAAAGATATCCATGAATAGATTTATTATAATTATCTTATTTGCTACTTGTACTTGTTTTACTCCTAAACTATGTTTTTCTCAGGTTGAATGGGAACAACATTTGGATGGCTGGATAGATGATGTTTACTGGCCTTATCTATTTCTCGGCGGAACATATTATACCCGCATATCGTTTGCTGATATTGATAATGATGATGATTTAGACATGTTTTATGGTGGCGGTGATTCTGGCTCGCTTGTTTATTTTGAAAAATATCAAACCAGAGAGGAGGCTAAGTCAAGCATCTTTGAGTATATTGAGGTGTTTTATAACCGACAGAGAAGACATTCAGCTTTAGTTTATAAATCACCCGTTGACTTTGAAAATCAATTAGATTACATTAATAATGTGTCCGCTAAAACGGGGCAAGATCAGGAGAGCTTATATGTGTAATAAGAGTATTCGTCTCATGACCGTAATCGGCAGTATGCTTGAAAAAATTCTTGATATAGGGGAGCATATAATCTTAAAGCCTATAGTACTATTGTTATTTATGTTTGCATGTTTCAATCTGCTTGTCCCTACAGAAATTATCGCCGATGAAACAGATTATACCGGTTTTGGTTTATATAAAGATGGAGAAAAAATCGTTGACCTGGAGAGCAATATAGAGCCTTCCATTTTTGGTGATTTTAACAATATAAATGACGATTTGACACCTCTCGCCAAAAGATATCTCGAATTCGTGAAGAAGAGTGATGACTATTACCAGCATGAATCGGTTATTTTTTCCAATTTGCTTAAAGGCTGTAAAGATCTGATCAACAAGGTTCATTCCGATAACTTATCCTTTGACTCGCCCGAAGCTGAAATGCTAAACATGTACATACCTAAAATTATGGATTCTCATGATTCTTTATTAGAAGAAATCTTACAAATGGAAGTTGAACTCAAAGAAAGTGATTTGCCAACTGACGTAATTCAAAATCATAACATTGAAATGGAAAAATTCAAAGCCAGGACAGCGGAGTTGATCGAATTACTTGAGAGCTGTCAGTTTTCCGTGGAACAAAAAGATAATACGCTGTTTAATAATACTATAACGGCTTTGATTACACATTTTAATGAAATGGAATCTGAACGGAAAAAATATCAAGAGGCTATTCCCTTAACTTTGCCTAAGCCATCAATTAACGAGTTTAAGGAAGCGCCGAGAATGAAAGGTGACAGACCATTACCTGTACATACAGCCTCTGATTATTATGGAAACGAAAGCCTCCGCGATGATCCTGTCCAGATTTATTTGGATGAGACAATTGATGTTCAGTTTACGCCCGAGATCGAAGCCTTGGCGGCAGAATTAAATCATTCACCGGTGGAAATTTATCAATACGTGAGAAACAATTTTGATTTCGAGATATATATCGGTTCTCGTAAAGGTTCTCAGCAAACTCTTGATCATCGACGGGGTAATGACTACGATCTGGCATCGCTTTTAATTGCATTACTCAGGGTATCAGAAATTCATTCCCGTTATAACACCGCTACTGCAATAATACCATATGACCGTTTTTGCAACTGGTTGGGCGTTGATGACCCGGTTAACGCAGCGAACCTTTTAAGTGAAGTGGGGTTTAATGTTGTACTGGATGAGGAAAACGATGTTGTATATCTTGATCTGGTGTTTGTGGAAGCTTATCTGCCTACTATTAATTATCGTGGAGCCATTAACGATGCACATTCTAAGCGCTGGATACCCCTTGATCCCACTTTCAAGCAATATCAATATAGTTCCTCCATTAACTTGTTAGACGAGCTTACTAACGATTTTGAAGAAGAAGTGTTTATCGAAGAATATTATTCCACTTTGCGGGAGGAAACGCCGCTGGAATGGTTCCAGCAAGCGATGGCAGATTCATTGGCCCTGTATTTCCCTGATGCTGATTTTGAGGATATAATTCGTACCAGAACTGTTATTAAGGAAACCGACGAAATTTTACCGGGTACCCTGCCTTATACTGTTGATGCTTATGGCTCTTCTTTTGCAAATATCTCTGATAATATGAGGTACAAAATTAATTTCATGGTAAAATATCTATCTGGATATAATATTTTGACACACACTATCAGTGTTCCGGAGATTGTTGGGAAACAAATTACAGTGTCTTATGTGGGTTATAGTTATTGGGGTCAAAATCTGATTGAACAATATGGAGGGATATTTAGTATTCATTACTATTACTTCTCTGATCTCTATTTAAGGCCTGTACTTAACATCGATGGCTGTGTTATTGCAAGCGGGTCTCACGGCATCTATACAACCGTATTTAATACAGTGTGTGTTGAGTTTATTCCGCCTACTGGCGCTCCATTGCAGGATGAATGTTCGATTACTACTCGTTCCGGTGATTATGTGGGAATTGGCATTAATACCGGGAGCACTTTTCCGGTTCAATTTGATAATCCACAAAATTCGTGCGATGAGCCATATGCTGGTCAGGTGTTACATCAAACCGCCATGAGTTATTTAAATACTACAAATGATAACGAGAATGCATTGAGGAATTTGTTGCATATTAAATCCTGGAATGATATTTCAGTAGCGTTTTTATTTAACGACATTCATCTAGATATTCAATACAACCATTTATATGGTTATGATTGGGGGGGGTTAATTATTAGCTGCCAGGGCGGTTTAGAACATCATGTCTCAACGGATTTAGAATGCTCAGACTATATCCGTGAATACAATAGTATTGCCGGTGCCGATGGCTCGATTCGGGAAAATCGCGTTTTTGAAGATAATTTCAATGCCGAAGCTGTTTCGGCGATTAAGATTCTGCAGTTAGCCAACGATAGAGGAATGCCAATTTGTGAGATAGAAAATAGTATCAGTGGCGATTGCCCGGGATTCGACCATCCATATGAAGTTAGGAACCTTATTCAATATTACGTGGATAATCCTTATATTGACTATAAGGTTATTATACCTCAACAAACGGATCTTTATGACCAATGGCTCGGAACCGGAATAATCATTATGAACATGGAAACATGTGCTGCTCGATATGTGTGCGCAGGCCGCATTTATTATCCCGGCGTGGCGGCTGCAAATTATTATACCGATGGTGGGGCTACAATTAATACATGGCCTTTAGATGACTATCCGGATTTATATTGTATTTGGTTGGATGAACCAATCACAGTCGATCCACCTGCTCCCAACGACTTTTACTGGGCTGGAAGTAATGATATTTTAACTTTTACTGTACCTGGAATTGATTATTATTCATCCCCTCCTGTTTGCGGTCATTTAGGGCATGAAGATAACGTGCAATGCCGGCTTCCATATTCGATTCAATATATGGCTGATACCTGGGGTCCGGGTGAATACACATTTGTAGCCGGACGTGATGGAGTTACCGAGTGTGATTGTAATCAACGGTCCAAGACGGTGACGATTGTGGATGTGGAGGTAGTACTGGCCAATGATGTTGTTTGCGACGGCGAAGCAGTACCTATCAGTCTGAATGTCCAGCCAAGCGGGGTTCCAACTCCTCAGAATGTCGAATTTAGTTCCGCCACGCATAGTATGAGTTATGGCAATCCAATCGGACATACCACTTTATCCTTTGATCCATATGATCCAGCTCAAAACTCTTCAAGGATTCAAAATGCAATCTGGTATTCAAACCAACCTGATTACTGTAATGTACTCAGCTCTTATACTATTTCAGCAACAGCGGATATAGGCGGGATAAATATGAGTTCTACTCATGATCCCGCGCTTACCGTTAGTACCAGCTTTGAATCTCCAATATGTACTAACGGCAATTCGGGTGTTGGTCACAATTTTTTAGGAGATCCAGATTATCATTTTTTCTTTAATTCGTTAACACAGCAATGGGAAGTTACAGTTACAATAGGAAATTTTGATTGGGAAGTTATAGGATATTACGAAAACTATTGTAGTCAATCTTCCCAATACTGGCAACAAGTTGAAGACGAAGAACAATTTCATATTGGCCAATATGAAGGTACTAACTCAGATATATTCATTGACCTATGGGATCCTGAACTGGTAATAGATGAGGTACAAGCAAATCAACCATATACACATGCCAATAGGGACGTTGCGGAACAACTCGCAATAGCTTCTTTTGAAATTGCAAAATTCAATGAGCGTACTAGATCATTTTATATAATAACTACACCTGAACCTGACGGTAGGCAGTGTCAAATGGAAAGCGAAGCAAAAACCGCAATTGGAGCGTCATATAGGGGAACAATGCCATGTGCATATCCAGATTGTCCATAAATGAAATTTAATGTGCAAACAGAAGAAAGGAATCAATAATGATTAAAATGAATGTTTCAAAACAGATTATAGTAATGGTTGCAATAGCCTTATTGTTTACTTTAAACAGTGGAAAAGCCCAAACAAACAAGAGAGAAATTTATAGTCATGTCTATAATGAAGTTGTCGATTTGGTTGTGAATGCATTTAATGATAGCAGTATTAATATTGCCTTATGTAAAAGTACTGGTAACTACGCCTTTTCTGCAACAGAGAATGGAGTTAGTAGGCTGTTTTCACCAGCAAATAATTACTCTCAAATTATAAGTGATTTAGAAATTGGCATAACATCAGTAATAGAAGAGTTACGAGGTGATATAGATTCACTCATTTTTGTGCGCGCAGTATTGTTAGTTGATCATAGAAGTCTTCCTGCGGCTGCGAACATTAGCGGTTCAGAATGGATATTGTTTTTGGAAAACCCATTCGATCACAGCCATAGAGATAACACTAAACTGTTGGAAAAATTTGAACAATTAAACGGAAAAGCTCTTTTGAATTCTAATAACTTTTTTAATCTATATGAACACTGTTATGGCGGCGTTTGTATTGATTGGCCTGAAGACCGGGATTTTTCTCCAATGTTTATCTATTCAAAAGGGCTGATCGATGATTTTAAAACTATAATTAAGCTTCAGGATAATCCTTCGCTATTATCAGAGTCGGATGATTCTTATGACACATATTATAGTTCACTGAAAGATGATTTAGGCAAGCGTGTTTTTTCTCGGCTGTTCGATAATCCCAACCAGGAGTAGAGCCCTTAACAAACGGATGATTATGAAAATTAGATGTAAAGATTTTCCGAATAGTTTAAACTGTGAGGTTAAAAATGAATAAATCAAAATTGTTGACAATTGTGTTAAGTTTAATGTTTGGCATAATTGCCATTTCCCAGGCTCAAGCCGATATAGGCCAGATTATTCAAGACGGCATCGACTATCTTGAAGCTAACCAGGATGAATCAGGGTATTGGGGGACGGATAAAGAAACACCATACCGTGATGGTGCTGTAACCGTTGATGTTCTCGCCAGGCTTGATATCGATTATGATGTCGATTCCGAAATCCTCGAGAGCGGCTATCAAGCCGTAAACTTGATGTCGACAACTTCTACCGATTATCTTGCCCGCAAAATAATAGCCGCAGCATCAGTTAACGAGGGTGTCGTGGATCCGGATTTGTTAGACAGCCTGGCGAACATGCAAAACGATGACGGCGGCTGGGGGTATCAGAAGTATTACGGCAGCAATACGCTTGAAACCGCCTTGGCAATCAAAGCCCTTGTGGCTGCCTCATACGAAGACCCCGAGCCGTCAGTTCTTACTCCGGCCGGAGACTTTCTGGTTACAACTCAAAATAGCGACCCGCCCGGCGGGGACTTCGGCTGGGGATTTGTCTCCCCTGGTGATAGTAAGGTGTTCTTCACGGCACACGCAGTTATCGCGCTTTCAGCCTTGCAGGACTACGATGCTGTTTATGATTTTTCTACACAAATCGCGAATGCTTTTAGCTGGCTGCAATTGGTAATATATGATGGCGGTTTTGGCAGCGATGGAAATATAAATGCCTATGAGACCGGATTGGCAATTGCCGCGATGGTCGCTCATGATCCCGGGGCACAGGAAGTCGAAGATGCCTGGGGTTATCTTGAAAGTACCCAGTTGACGAATGGTAGTTGGGACAATGATGCTTACAGCACAGCTATGGCTATTTATGGATTACACCTTATTAATCCTGCCAATTTCCTTGATTTTGCATACTTTCCCGGTGATGCCAACATGTCGGCCGGAGTATGGCCGCCTGCGGTTACCGGAAGTGATGTGACTTATCTGGTAAACTATTTTGGAGGAATAACCCCGGGATGTGACTTAAATGGATTTTACTGTTCGGGGGATGCCAACGGCGACTGTCAAGTTCTCGGTAGCGATGTTACGGCTTTGGTAAATTACTTGATAGGAATTGGACCGATTAGCTATTGCGAAGATTACCCGCCAACCTGGCCGACACCCGGCGATCTTCCGCCCAATGCCCCGGATGGCTGGCCTAATTGTGAAAGCGTGGGTGTTGCCAGAACATCTCCGCCAAAAACCCCGCTGATTAAGCCTGCATTAAATTCCAGAAAGAATGAAGCTATTAAACCCGGCGGAAATACCGTTAAGAAAGAGTCGAGTATTATTAAAGAGAATCAAAACGACAAAAAGAAAAAGACAAAAGTAATTTCCGAAAAGCCTACTAAACCGAGAATTAAAAAGCCATCTAAAAAGTAAGTATACCATTATATAATATCAGGCGGCTTTTTTACCGCCTCGACTAGCGATAAAAGGGAGTTTTTTTAAACTCCCTTTTTCATTTTTTGTATAAATCCTTTGCCAGGAACTACCCTGACGAGAAGCTAACGTTGGATTCTTAGTAAGGGCGCGGGGCCGCGCATCGACCACGGAAGTTAGCTAAGCCATTATCATTCAATATTCAACGTATCCCTTCAATAAAATCTCTTGCTGAAAAAAACATTTATATTATACTAAAGACAGGAGTTGGGGATGTCCTGGAACTTCATGGACCCCAATTTCGCATATTGTTTCCATACTAAGCAGTATAAAACTTATACATTCAGATGTCCTTCTTTTTTCCAACATCTCACATTGAGTTTTTACGGGATGAATCCCACTTTGACTTCATTGTTGTAGTTGTTCCAGTAATCCACATCTCTTATAAAATATTTATCCATAGAAATGGTCAATTCTCTTCTTAATTTTTGTCAGCGCAGGTTATTATTATTCAAGTTGATCAGCGACATTTATAATTCCCGTCTGGCGACAATTAGAATTCCCTAATTATTGTCAGGGATAGTAGACTATTCAGGAACCGACGGAAGGAGGAACCTGGATGGTTACAGATGAATCCGCC
>Ga0114922_10003617_pt1 | contig 14381 bp, 7 predicted proteins | sample AartaG_FD_100975 | JGI IMG/M metagenome (GOLD analysis project Ga0114922, IMG submission 100975) | Deep subsurface microbial communities from Aarhus Bay to uncover new lineages of life (NeLLi) - Aarhus_00045 metaG | ecosystem: Environmental > Aquatic > Marine > Oceanic > Sediment | place: Aarhus...
AGGCAACGGGCCCGTCTCCACCCCGCTCGTGGGGAGCGAACCGATAGACATGCGGGAACAACTGGGGGATTGGCTGCTTGTCGGCGGCAATGACCTGGTGGCCGTCGATGCCGTGGGTACACGGATCACGGGGCAGGATCCCTTCCACGTCCCCCATATTGCAATGGCCTTCCACCAGGGACTCGGACAGATGCGACCCAGCATGATCAACCTGGTCGGCCAACGGCTCGAAGACGTGCAGATGGACTGGGTGCCCGCAGCCCGTTATGGCTTGCTGAGCAAAGGAACGCCTTGTCCCGACAACGAGACGAATCCTCCGGAACTTTGGGTGAAAGAGTTGATAGAGCAATCGCAGCCAATGTAGGCGGCTGTTCCGATGGGCGCGATACGGCGGAGCGGTGGATCAAGGAAGGCAAGAACGCAGTGAAACGGACTCGTCTCTCGTGCCATGACTTCGTGGACAACGAGGTCCTACTGCAGTTGTTCGTCTTGGCATACAACCTGGGCGGTCTGTTCCGCAAGCTGGCGCTACCGCGGAGTGTGAAGCACTGGTCGTTGGCGACGTTGAGGGAGAAGTTGGTCAAGATTAGTGCCAAGGTTGTGACACACGCCCGGTACTTCACGTTTCATATGGCCGACGTTGCCATTCCACGACGGCTGTTCAGGATTATCCTTCGCCGGATCCCACGACTCGGCCCTCTGGCACCAGCGGTGTCTTGCTGCGGATTAGTGGCGAAGACAAAGTCTGGCCGCTCTGCATGGAAGCGCAGCTTATGCACAGACGTGCCGGCGATTTCGTCGGAATGGGCTGCTCATTCAATGAGAACACGAGTCCCGAGGGCGAGTTGTTCCGGTACGCGCCGCGCCAACACCGCACCAACGAGAAGAAACCCGGCGGCTGGAACACGTACGAGATCACCTGCAAAGGGGATACCGTCGAGTTGACCGTCAACGGCCAATTCCAGAACAAGGCGACCGGTGTGAGCGTTCGCCGGGGGTACATCGGTCTCCAGAGCGAAGGCTCCCCTATCATGTTTAGGAACGTCAAGCTGACGCCTCTCCGCTGAACTCGATACGGATTCCCGCCGAAGGGTGCGCTGCAGGGAAGGTTCCCAATCCTGACGACCAACCCACCGAGTAGTACGAACTGTGCGGTTGGAATAAGGACGGGAAGCCGACGAAAGAGAAGCCTGAAGAACTCGCTCTCCATGACTCTGCAGCCAAGCTCTATTGAGCCACGACATATGCACTTCGGTTTTCGGTGTCGTGAATGAGTAGTAACAGAAGACACACAAACCGTATGTCCGGCTGTTGTGTATTGCTGCGGCCTCACAATCCATTATGGCATCAGCTATTGCAGCTCTCTCGCAAGAGCGCATTTATTTCGTAAGTGCCTATTACGTCAGAAATGCACTCGGGAATTGGGTGTTTCGGGTGAGTTCCGCCGCCAGTCCAGACCGGGAGAGAATGGGACTTCGGCGATTGATGAGTTCGTTCGATCGGGTGTGTCGGACGACGTCAACACTCGGCGACACCGTCCGTGGGAAGAATCTTGGCGAGCATGAGATTGCGCCTCCTGCGAGGACCTTCTGGGCCGGAACGGTGTAGTCAGACTATCTCATAAGGGGAGGCGGCAAGTTGGCGGCTATCGCCCGGGCTATTCCAACGGCTTGGATTCTTGCGTCCAGATGGAGAGGTTTGTCAGGTCGCGCGGTTTGGCCGGTATGAACATGGCCAACAGATATCCTACACAAAACATAACGATGTGGCCGATGATGCCCGTGTAGTATGAGTCGATGTTGGGCAGCCAACCTTCCGGCAGCAGGTTGTACCTGGCCAGGGTCATATATGCCGACCACAACACGGTGCAGACTATTGCGACGGCTACCGCGCGTCCATCGCCCCGCGTGGTCAGGAACCCGAGCAGGTACAATCCCAACAACCCGCCCGCCAGAATCGCGCTGAGTGCCGTGCCGGTGTCTCCCAGTGTTTTGGTCTTGGAATATGCCAAGACAACGGCGCCGCCTATCATGAATACGGACGAGGCGATGGCGATGGCGCGCGCCACCCGCAGGTAGTGCGCATCATCGCGGTTCTTGACCAGGTGGCGGCGGTAGATGTCGACGACGCCGACCGTCGAAATCGCGTTAAGGCTCGAGTCCAGGGAAGACATGGCCGCCGCCAGAACGGCCGCCAGTACGAGCCCGGAAACGCCTGCGGGCAGGTAGTGCATGATGAAATAGGGTAACACTTGTTCCGCCTTCTGGGCGCCGCTCAGCATCGCATCGGTGTCAGTGTTCGGAAAGTGTTGGAAGAACACGTAGAGGCTGGTGCCGAGGAACCTGAAAAACGTCCATATGACGAGGCTTGCCACACAGCAAACAAACATGGCCTTGCGAGCCTCGCGGGCGCTGGCCGACGCGCAGTAACGTTGAACGACGTTTTGGTTGCACGCATACTCCGCCATGAAGTGTGTCAGTCCGACGAAGAGGACCATGAGCGCTGTTTTCTCGCTCAACGAGAACCCCCACGAAGTGGGCCGGAGGGTGCCGTCGGGCATCAACTCTGCGAACTGGAATTTGCCGTCGGCAGCCGCGACGGAAAACACCTCGCCCAACCCGCCGGGCAATAGGGTCATCATCTTGATCATGCAAAGAACCCCGCCAATCGAGAGGATCACGGTCTGTATGACGTCGGTCCACACTACTGCCTCAATACCGCCCGCCACCGTGTAGAACGACACGAACACGCCGCTGAGAACGACGCACAACCAGAGGTCTATACCCGTCAATTCGTGTGCCACGAGCGACAGCAAGTACAACACCATGCTGAGCCGCACCAACTGCGAGATGAGGAAGGCGCTCGCGCCGTACAGGCGCGTGGACGGACCAAAACGGCCCTCAAGGTATTCGAAAGCCGAGGTCGTCTTGGTGCGCCGGTAGAACGGAAGGAAAAGGTAGGCGCCCGCGATTACCACGAGCGGCATCGTTATGCCGATGAGAAAACGCAGCCAGGCCGTCTTGAACGAATCTCCGGGTATGCCGAGGAACGAGATGGAACTGATGGACGTACCCACGAGTGACAGTCCTATGGCCCATCCGGGGAAGGCCCGGTTTCCGAGGAAGTACTCTTCGGTGCTCCTGTTGCGCCTGGCAAAGTACAGACCGACCCAGGTCATGCAGCCGAAGTACAGAACCATCACAGCAACGTCCCATCTGCTCATCGTTTATCCCCGTCATGTCGTTCACGCGCACGGTTTGGGCCTGCGCGCCTCGTTACGGCTCATGGGATGTCGGGCCACCGTTTCCGCCAGCCTATCCGGTCGAGCGTCCATTCGAACTCACGCTGCTCGGCTTCGCTCATGGGCGCGTCAGCCGGGGGAGGAATGACCTTGGGACAGTCAATGACGCCGCGCGCATGAAGCATCTTCTTGAGAAGTTCTTGCGGATAATCGTCATAGAAGACAAAGTAGGGCAACACCTGTTCGAAATAGCGTCGGGCGGCTTCGTCCTCGTTACCGTTCAAGTACGCGTCCACTACGGCGGCATGAATGTCCAGCGCCTCCGTGCCTGTCATGAAGGCTGTGACACCCAATCGCAACATGTGGATCATGTGTTTCCCGCCCGCCCCACCTATGACGGGCAATCTGCCTCCCGATAGTTCGATCAGGTCAGCGGTCTTGGCGAGAAAGTTTTTTCCTTCGGCTTTGATGTGCTGGATGTGTTCGATTTCCTCGTGCATCCGAAAAAGCAGGCCTGCCGTAAGAATAATCGAGCTCAACGGCGTGTCCTGCACGATGATCGGCGAGGTCACCGCGTCCGACAGGTCTTGATAGTACGAGAAGGCGCCGGCCTGGTCGGGCACATCGACGTACGGGAGCGCCGCCATGATCATGTCCGCGCCCAGCGACTCGGCTTCTTTCGCGTAGCGGACGGCAATGTGGACGGCCGGCGCGGTCACGCCGATGAAGACCGGCACGCGCCCGGCCACTTCATCGACGATGGTCTCTATCAGACGTTTCCGCTCGTCCTCGGAGACCTTGTGAAATTCCGACGCAAAGCCGAAGTGGCCGATGGCAACTGCGCCACATTTCAGACAGTATTGGACAAGCCTGCGCTGGCTGGGTTCGTCCAACGCACATGACTCGCTGATGGCCGTCGGCATGATGGGCATCATACCCCGGAAGGATCGACTCCCGGTTGCGTCCGAGACGCTCATGCCTACTCTGCCTCCTTCCTGCTATCGCTGGGCGTCACCGATGGCGTTGCGAATGACGCCCACAGTCGTATCGCGCGCGCCGGAGATCTGCTACGGTTTGCCGGGATCCCACAGGGTTGTCGCGATGTATCGTTCCTTACGCTTTCCGTCGTTGAAGTAATAAGCCGTCAGACATTTGCCATCAGGTCTCTGGACGGTTCGCGGGTATCCCAGATCCCACCCGCCGCCGTCGTCGCGCAAGATGATCGTCTCGCCCCAGGTTTTGCCATCGTCGTTGCTGATGACGGCGCGTATGCCGTACGGCGGAACGCGGTGCCCATACGTCAACGCAATCCGACCATCCTGCAGCCGGATCATGTGCGGCGGGTTGCCGTGGTTGTTGATGGTTGGCTCGGCCAGGCGATACCAATTCCGGCCGTTGTCGGGGGACAGATGCCCCTCGATCCACCATTGCCTCCTGCCTTCCTCAACGCCCCGAAGGCGTATGATCGAGAGCAGCGCGGTCTCCGACAGGCGCAAGGTTGAGGGCATGATCGCATACCCACCGGGACCAGGCTGCTCGCCAATCCAGCCGACAAACTGCCACGTCTTTGCTCCGTCGGTGGTGCGGATGCAGCACGGCCAGCCCTCGCCGCCTTCGTCTTTCTCGGTTGCAATGAAGGCCATGAGGTCGTGTGTGCCATTGACGATGTAGTCGGTGCGCGCCAGCAACCCCTTGCGGCCGAAATCCGGCAGCCGAAACGGGCCGTGCCAGGTTCGACAGCGGTCGTGCGAATAGTAGAACCTATCGTTCCGGAACCGCGCTGCAAAGTCCGGATGGGTGAAGTCGATTGAAGTTTGCAGCTGCGTCGGCTGGCGTTCCTGGCCGCTCTCGTCCAAGTACGACGGAGTCTCGATCGTCCATGTCTCTCCTCCGTCCAGGCTACGTCCCTGCCGGGGTACGGATGGTCGGTCTGGGTCGATGGGGTGACCGCCGCCCGGCTTGGCCTTGTAGTAGCCCAGAGTGAACCCCACAACGATCTCGTTGCCCCACGACCATACGCCGTTGTTGGCGGGCCATCCGGCAAACCGACCGTCCTCGAAGTACAGAACGCCGTGTTTAACGGGGCCCGCGCCGTCCCCGGACGGCGCCGCACCGATCAGGACAACCAGAGGCAGCAAAGTCATCAAACTCATGTCACCAGTCCCTCCTTCCGCCTTTCTTGTCGAGACCCGTTGTGGGCCGCCATCATACACGAGCTGTTGGCATAACGTGCAGGTCTTCGGAACATCTGCCGCACAGGTGCAGGATACAGATGCGGTCTCTTTGCCTCACCGTAACGGCCAACGTTCCGAGCTCCTGCTTCCTCCTTATTAGTACCATCGTTTCCTTTCTGCCGAAGTATACATCGTCAAGGGTGACGTTGCCAAGCGTTTCTTGATGCCGCCGGCTATTGTAGCAGACCACAAGCTGGGGTTACCCTGTTTCAATGGAGACATGGGGCGTAGTAGAATACGGGAGAGAAGTTACGTCACCATGTCACCCCAAGAAGTATGACAAAGAGTTCAAGCGGAATGCTGTAGAACTACTGTTGAACAACGTGAGGCCGCCGGGAGATGCTCGAGTTGATTACACCGTGAGGAGTACTATTGGGGGGTTGGAGATGTGTATGCAGCACAGTAAGTATGAGGAGAGATGAAATGAGACGCTTTGACTGCCTCGTCACCATGTTGGTTATCGCCTGTCTAAGTTCATTTGCAGCGTTCGGAGCATCGTTTGAAAAGGTCACGGTCATAACCGCATCGAAAGCGAACGAATATGAAACACGTTACGCCGGGCTGCTGAAGAGTCGGCTTGAGACGAAGGCAAGAATCGAGGTCGGACTTCGTGAGGCTCCCGGACAGGCTGGTTTGAGCATATACCTGGGAACGGCCGAGCGGCACCCGCTTTTGCGAGAGATTTGTGAGGAGAACAACGTCCGCCTGCCGGCCTCCCTTGACCCTGGGGCCGAAGGGTTCGTACTTCAGTCCATCTCCGGCAACGAGCTGGTTGCTATTGGCAGCGACACACGAGGAGTGCTGTATGCCGTTGGAGAGATTCTGCGTCAGGCAGTCGGTCGGGGCAACGCCATCGAGTTGCCCACAGACCTTGAGATACGCCAAGCGCCCCGGTTCCGTTACCGCGGCACGTTGGTTTCACAAGGATATACTATCACGCAGTTGACGAAATCTCGCAAATGGACAGTGCCGGAGTGGCACGATGCGTTGCTGAATTATGGGCTGGCCGGTGCTAACACGTTTGAGGTGTCCTGGCAAGGCGAAGGAGGCCATCTCTATCAGTTGGTGCGCGACTACAACCTCATAACGCTCACGGATGTCAACGGCAATGCGGGACAGGGGCTGGAAGAGTGGCAGGCGAAGGAAGCAATCGGCAGGCTGAACTACCTTTGTCCCTCGATACCTGAGGCGCGCCAGGCACTGCTCGAACAGCGGGAGGAACTCTTCAAGAGTATGCCGTTCTACGACATCGTCCGGTACAAGTCGGGCGACGGTGGCGGGTGTGAATGCAGCAACTGCGCCCCGTACGGAGGCACGTTCATCCGCCTTTGTGAGGACTACACGCGTCTGCTGCACAAGTACCATCCCGAAACCATCGTGTTTGCGGGAAATCAGAAACTGGACAATGCCGGTGAGGAGGCTATCTTCGAGTATCTCCAGGCGGAGCCGCGAGAGTGGTTGTCGGGCATTGTCTACGGTCCCGGGTCCAACGCGATGGGCTGGATGCCCGGACGTCGTCAGGATCACCGCACGGACCTGTTCGAATACGCGGGATTTGGCGCGTTGGGCGGCTACCTCAAGGAGATGCTTCATCAACTGCCGCAGCAGCAGAACATCTTTCTTTTTAGTGACTTTACACATTGGGTGTACAGCCAATACGGCCTTATGGACCACGAACTGATCCCCGACCGGAACTACCAGGTTCCGCCGACGTGGGACTTTTGGATGTACTCGCGCCGGCCCGACCCCTATCTGAGCATGGTATACGATCGGCGCACCTTTCACGCGCGCCCGCGCAATTACTATCGGGCCGCCATGGGGACGTTGCATTACGTCATAGGCGACTGCACCTATTCGGAAGGACACCACGATCACTTCAACCAATGGATGTACCAGCGGCTCCTGTGGAATCCCCGTCAAAGCCTCGATGAGGTCGTGATGGAATACGCGCGTGTGCACTTCGGCCCCGAAGCTGCCTCGCTGATGGCCGACGCAATCATGCAGCACGAGCTTAACCTGCAGACGCCGATTGAATCCAATCCCGGCATTGACCGTATCATCGAGATGCTGCACAAAGCTGGAGAGGCGATGTCCGCTGACCTTATCGAGCGCGATTATCTATGGCGTCAGTACATGCAGAAGGCTTACCTGGACAAGTATATCCAACTGGATGTCAGGCGCCAGATGCAGGCCGTGTCCGACAGCGAGAGCAAGCTCAAGGCAGCGTTGGAACAGGACGATTTGGCTAATGCACTCGCGGAGGTGCAACAGCTCCTGGTTGACAAGGCCAATTCGGATGAGATGGCCCGGCTCAAAACCGAGGCTAAGCGTCTGGGTGAGGAGAGTGACCGGATCTACGGTGTGCGAAGTGAGGGCTTCTTCAATCTAAAACATGACTACGTCGGTCGAGGTTGGATCAGGCGACAGGTCGAGCGGGCAATGGCGGCGGAAGGTCAACAGCAGCGAGAAATGGTGCGCGGTATCGTGTACTACGAGGACGCCGGTGAAGGCGGTTTCTATGACGATGCGGGCAATCCGGAGAAGTCGCCCCGTTTGGTGTACGGCTGGCCGTTCGGCGATGGCGGGTTCAGCGGATTCAACAAGGTGTCACAACGCACCGTGGCGTTCACAACTGACGAGAAGCAAGGCGTCACGTTCCAATACAACGGATTGGATCCCGAGGCGCAGTATCGCGTCCGGTTTACGCTCGTAAGGCCGGGGTACTTGCCGCGTTTCGGCATCCGCCAACCGCAGACGAAGGAGTCAATCTACGCGGACGATATTTTGCTGGTCAAAGACCTCGAGTTGCCCCTGTTCCAATCGGAATTCTTCGAGTATGAGATACCGAAGGAAACGACCACCGACGGTGAGTTGACAGTGTGGTTTGAAAAGCAGCCCGGTATCGGCGAGGGCCCGGCATCCGACGTGACGTTGTGGCGCAACACGGGCGGCTGGGGCACCTTGGTCTCAGAGGTATGGCTCATGAAGCAAAGGGGGGACCGGGATTCAAACGGGTGACTTTGCGATTCCGAATTAGACGAGGACCGCGAAAGGAAGGAGAAGACGATGCAGCCATCGAAACTGACAACGGCGCTCTTCTTGGCTTGCGCCATGTGGTCGATGGCGGGATGGGCGGAGCCTGGCGAGGTCTGCCATGTGGGGGCGCAGTTGCACCTGCAGAAGGGCGCGCCGGACGAGACCTATCTCCGCCATCTGCGGGCGTTCGTCGAGGAAGGCATGGCGGATTATCTGCTCCTGTTGGCGTATTCGCTCGACAAGGAGGACCGCGACGCCGTGGCTCGCTACCTCAAGGAGCGCAACGTGCATTTCTTATTGCAGGAACATCTGGTCTCGGACGAATGGCGCTATGACCGGGAGGATTTCGAACGAATCCACGACATTGCGGGATCGTTGTTTCTCGGAATCCACTGGGGCGAGATGGACACGATGGGTCTCACACCGGAGGACTATCTGCCCGAGGAGGTGTACGAAACCCCGACCCGGCGCAAGGTCAAAGCGGCGTTTGTCGACCGGGTAAAGGTGTTGCTCGAGAACGTGCGTCAGGAGCGCAATGTGCCTGTCGCTCACAGCTCGGCAGTCCTGTATCACCATCTGTTTGCAGAAGCGGGTGTGGACATCATCTGCAGCGAGATCGGTGAGAACATTCCAAACGTCAACATGATGGTGGCCTCGAACCGCGGCACTGCCCGCGCGTATGGAAGGCGTTGGATGATCGATCATTCCACGTGGTGGTCGCCCCGCGGCAACGTGGGCGAACAGGTTTCCCCTCGGGAAGGCCACACGCCGTGGTGTTTCTTCACCACTCTGCTCGGGGCCGCAATGGGCGGGGCGGACTTTGTGCAGTTGGAGGTCGATTGGGCTGCGTATCCGCAAGAGAGCCTGTTCAAACCCGGTAAGGGAACACCGGGACCGTTGTTGCCCTGGGGCCGCGCGCTCAAAACGCTCTACTCGTTGACACGCGCGATTGGTGCCCGGGGCGAGACGGTCACCCCGTTCGCGATTCTGCTCGGCCACGAAAACGGCTGGCCGGGCGTCGGCTGGCGTGTCGGCGATGTTCGCGCCACGGGCTTGTTCGACGGCATCCGCCACAAGTATATGCAGACGCGTGACGCCGATCTGTCGCTGAAGATCCTCGACGTCTTCTACCCCGGCTTCGAGCGATGCGCGTGGGACCCCGAGTATCCCGGCTTCCTGGCCGAGAGCCCGCTGGGCACGCTGGACATCGTGCCGGACAATCTTTCCTCCGACAAGTATTCGCGTTACAGGGGGTTGATCGCTTTGGGGTACCACCGGATGACGGAGCCCATTCGCGACGCGTTGACGAGCTATGTCGAGCGGGGCGGTGTCCTGGTCTGTGGAGACACGCTGTTTCTGGACGAGTACGAGGGGCCTTTGCCGTCGGCCAGTGCCGAACCTCTTATCGGCTGCGTGGTCGATGCTTCCGAGAAGAATCTTGTCCACCTGTATCAGCCTACGGGCGAACTGGACGACATCGACGGCTACGCGGCGGCGGGAACACGTGACGAATGGCAGAGTCAGTGGCTCCACCCGATCGAGTTGACAACCGGCCGCGTGGTGGCGAGAATGAACGACAAGCCTTACATTATCGAGAACCGCGTCGGCGCGGGCCGGGTCTTCTTTGTCACCGCGTTGAACATGGTGGGCAGCAGTGCTCAGCGGCGCGGGCCGGAACCGTTCCTGTATTCCAACATTCTGTACCACTTCCTGCACACGTTGGAGGACCATATCGGCGACGGTATCGAGTTTGCCCCGTGGACCAGCATCGAACACATCTACGACAGGAAACTCGACGGGACGGCCATGCTGTTGGTGATGAACCACGGGGACTCAGCCTACCGGCGGGACGCTATTGTGAAGAACCCGGACAACTTCACGAAGGGACGTGTCGTCGCGCAAGGCACCTGGGAGGGACGGAAGCCGGGCGGCCCGGTCGAGTTCGACGAGACGGGTGAGACGCTGACGTGGTCGTTCTACATGCCGCCAAAGAGTTTTATTTTGTTCCGGTTTGGCCGGTAGTTCCGGCGGGTTCGGCGACGTGTCGCGGGGGCAGCACGATGCGGCTGCGTGGACGAGCGCTTACTATTCCACCCGTTCGAAGACGAGGTACCCTTCGTTTTGTGTGTCCGGCGGCCACGCGATGAAGATGCGTTGGTCGCGGAACTCGAGCGGTACTTCCGCTCGTTCGGGGTGCATGGCGACCTTCGCGTACCAGCCGAGCCAGGTGTATTGGTTCTTGAGGAACCATCTATGTGCGTCATCGATATCGCCCGCGGGCGAAGTGGCGGTTACGTTGCGATAGGGATCGAACTCGAGGTGTGTGATGGGCAGATCGCCTGGCCGAAGCTCGGCGTCCCCAAGGCTAGCCGCCATTCCGACCGCCTTCCAGGTACCCAGCAAACGAGCGGTCTTTCGCCAGTAGGCATTGGGTCCGAACCGCAGCCTTCCATGTGCGCCCGGCGGACCGTCTTGCATAGACATGCTCAGCCCAGTGAGGCACAATAGGAACACGGGCATCAACGCGCAGACGACCGCGTAGCGGGTACCGACACGCCATCGCGAATCCGATGCGGATACACGCGCATCGGAAGGTACAGTGGCCCGAGCCGCCTGCGCAGCGAAGCTGATCAAGAGACACGACGCTATGGCCGCGGGCAACCACAGGCAGAGGTTCGCAATGATCGAGATGCGGGAAGGGTGCCCATCCGTCAAGTGCCCGGCCACGGTTACCCACACCAGGAGCATGGTGATGGCCACCCCCTTCCCGAAAGCTGACCGGGGCACCAGCTCCCTGTCACCGTAGCGGTATCGGTATAACACGTATAGCAGAGGTGCCGTTACGAGTGCGCCCGTCAGGAGGTACCACCCACCGGCTTGGAGACCAAGAAACTCGGTCGCGCTTGTAGCGTTGGACTGTCCGAGTACCCGCGCGGCATGGCGCCGGAAATTGATCCAAATCAGGGCCACAAGCATCACGAAAACGGCGAAGGTGTCCAGTGGTGCGCGGTCAATATCCTCGCATGGAGGCGACAGGCCGCCGCGCAACAGGCGCAGCGCACCAAGGGCAATGGCCAATCCCATGAAGAAACCGAAGCTGACTTCGGCGGTTCGCCATGCCGGAATGTGCAGTTGTGGGCTTGTGAATGGTCCCCAATGCAGCTCAAGGGGGTGGCGAATGAACACGGCAAACGCGAACGCTATGCCGCCGCCAAGTATACCGTACAGGGACAGCATCAGCGCGGCGCGGTTCTTGTGTCGAATAAGATAAACGATGAGAAATACCAGCACGCCCAGAACCCCACCCCAACTCTCGCTGCGGTGCAGCGGAGCGAGACGCAGTCCACCCACCTTGGTCAGTAATCCGTAGCCGATCCACCACGCCAGCGCCGCCCGGAAGAGGAGCGCCGCACCGCGCCTATCCTTTGGTCGCGCCATCCAATAGACGGCGCTCACCAGCAACGTCAGGGTGGCGGACAACCAGTCGCCGTCGTGAAAATGCCGCACGGTGAGGGTCTCGCAAGCGTCTTTGTGTTCGGGCATGAGGACGAAGTAAAGGTATACGAGGAAGAAAACCGAGCACACCGCGACAAATGACCGCACCAGACGTTCAAGTTCCGATCGTGGTTCGGTAAAACCCATACCCAGAATTGCACCGCCACAGCCTGCCCACAAAGCGCCAATGAAAAACAGCATCGTGTAGCCATAGAGCACGTCCGGGAAGGAATCGGACATCACATAAAAGGTCTGCTCCATGTAACTGATCATACCGCCCCACGCCCACCCGACAGCGGCGAACAGCCCGACGACCGCCGCCCGGCGATGCCAGTCGAGCCGATTCGAACCTAGGCAGAGTGCCAGGCCGAGCAACGCGCCGGGCACCATCGCACCGGCCTCGTGACCGACCGTGCCGCGATAACCCCAGCCGTAGGCCATGATAACGGCCGCCAGCGCGCAATAAAGGACTGCGCGTGGAATTCGTCCCTGCTGTTCAGTAGTCACATCGTGCCTCTGCAATTGTTGCGTCGCGTCCAGAATGCGGCTGCCTTCCTGTCAGGACGATCGCTTCGTTACTGGCGAAGTATATATCGTCAGAGGTAACGTTGCCAAGCGTTTCGCTATACGGTCGGGCGCTGCGACATACAACGAACGTCCGGATATCTTCGTCCAGATCCGCAACTGATATGGAAGGGGGATACTCAACACCTTGCGCGGAGGTGTGGCGGACGCCCTTGACAAAGGCAGTCCCAAATCGTATAAAGCATCTTGCAGATACCAATTGAGCTGTCTCAGCGGCGATGGCCCTATGTAAAAGCAGTATGTGCAAACTGCACCTAGACCACGACTGGCAGAACGTCGAAGGACATCATATCCTTGGAGAAGCGAACGATGACGGAAACGGAACGAATCGTCGAGCTTCGCAAACGGCTCTTCAAACGTAAACCCGCTGAGTTTGAGAAATTCATGCGCAACGATCCCATAACAATGGCCCGGTCGTTGCGCGATTCGGAAGGTATCGGGTCCTGGCAGGTACGCCGTGGCCTGCTCGTGCGCGATATCCTGCGGGACTTGCGTATTGAGATCGATGACCTCGATCTTCTCGCAGGCCGGCTGTCTGCCCCACAGGCCGAGCCTACCGCAACCGAGGCGCACGGCGAGGCGCTCCGGTATCTGGGAGAGTTTCCACTCCCGCCCGGACAGACCGGCCACTGCGAATTGGACCTTTCCCGTATCATGGACTCGGGTATCGACGGTCTCTCGGCGGAAATCCGCGAGAAGATGCGCTGCAGTAACGGTGAATCCGTTGACGTCTACCAATCGTTCTTGTACGCGTTGGATGGGCTTGCCGCTCTGATCGAGCATGCGGCGGAGACGGTCGAAGCCGGCATGGAGCAGGCGTCCACCGACCGGCGAAAGGAGCTTGCAGCCATCTCGGCGTCCTGTCGCCGGCTTGCCCATGACCGGCCCCGGTGCTTCCGTGACGCCATCCAACTGGTGTGGTTCGTCACATTGGCCGTCATGCAAGGGGATGGAGCGGGTTTGGTAGTGCCGGGCCATCTGGACCGGGTTCTCTGGCCGTTTTTCGAGAACGGCCGGACGGGAACAGGCGCCGGGCATGATGATCCGCTGCTGCTTATCGAAAGCCTGTACCTGCTCGTCAACAACTATGTTCCCGACGGTCTCGCCATGTCGGTCATGGTGGGCGGCCGGGACGCGCACGGTCGCGATCTCACTAACGAGATCTCTTACCTTTGCCTCGAAGCGCTTCGCCGGACCAATATGATCTACCCGACCGTCGGCGTGTGCTGGCACGAAGGTACGCCCGATGACCTGGTAGACCTCGCCGTCGAGCTCATCGGCAAAGGGTACCCGACACCAGCCTTCTTCGGTGACGAGACGATCCAAAGCGGCATGATGGCGCTCGGCGTGCCGGCGGAACAGCGGTGCTACTACATCAACTCGACCTGTGTCGAGATCACGCCGGCGCAAAGCAGCAACGTGTGGGTGGCAAGCCCCTATTTCAACACCTGCGGCGTCCTGCTCGAAGAGATCGCCGACCAGGTTGAGGCGGGCGACCCGGCCGCTGATTTCGAGACGTTCCGAGAACGATACTTCGAGCGGCTTGCCCGTCAGATTGCCCGCAATGTGGAAGCGGAGAACCAGGGCCGCAAACAGAGGCGTGAGTATGGCCGCAAACCTCTGCAGAGCGTGTTTACGCGCGACTGCATCGACCGGGGCCGCGACATTGACGATGGCGGTGCCCGATACAACTGGGTCGAGTGCTCTTTTGTCGGGTTGGCGAACCTCGTCGACTCGTTCCACGTGATCCGCGAGGAGATCTTCGAACAGGGGCGTCTCTCGGTCGAGGA
>Ga0114922_10003618_pt1 | contig 14380 bp, 16 predicted proteins | sample AartaG_FD_100975 | JGI IMG/M metagenome (GOLD analysis project Ga0114922, IMG submission 100975) | Deep subsurface microbial communities from Aarhus Bay to uncover new lineages of life (NeLLi) - Aarhus_00045 metaG | ecosystem: Environmental > Aquatic > Marine > Oceanic > Sediment | place...
TGTAATATCTACATATCATGCGGGCATTCCCGAAGTGGTGATCGATGGTAAAACGGGATATTTGGTAAAGGAAAAAGATGTTAACTCTCTATATAAAAAGATAGACTATTTAATTGAACATCCAGAATTATGGAACGAACTTGGAAAGAATGGGCGGAAACATATTGAAGAAAAGTATAATATATCTAAACAAGTGGCTATATTAGAGGAAATTTATAAAAGGTTTGCCGGTAATTTCAACGACTGTGTCTGGAATACCGGAGCTTGTTAAAGATGGTGCATCTGGGATATTAGCGCCACCGAAAGATGAAGAAGCGATTGCAGATGCGATCATAGCATTATGCAAAGATGGTGAGCTGCGTGTTAAAATGGGCGAGGAAGGGAGAAAAAGAATTGAAAGAAAATTTAACATCATATTCGAAGCAGAAAAATTAATCGGAGTTTTTGAAAATGTCGCTACAAAAACCAAATGGTGATTAGTATTATGAAAAAAGGAAAGATACATTCTGTTGACACCAACGTCATGTTAATTATCGGTGGTGTCCTAATATTTCTTTTTGATCTGGGATATAACCTGTTGCAGGAATCCCCCTCGATTGGTTATCACGATAGCATAGCGATAGCATTAGGATTTTGTTGCATTTTGTTTGGTGTTGCGCAAGAAAAAATCCTGGTGCTTTTTAAAAAAATTGGTGAACTATTTGAATCCAAACCATACCAGAGCCTTTTCGTTATCTTATTCATTAGTTTTTTAATTCGATTATTATTTTTACCTGAGAGGTGGATAAATCCAGATGAAGGTGCTCACATCTATGATGCTAAATTTATATTAGAGGGAAAAATCCCGTTCGTGGATTATGCCTCCAGAATGCCGGTATATGTATATACCATAGCTGCGTTTTTAAAAGTATTTGAATGTAACTATATGAGTGGTAGATTACTACCGTTATTTTCTAATATTGGAATAGGCATTCTTGTGTTTCTGATAGGCGACAAACTTTTTAACAGTAAAAAAATCGCTTTACTGGCATCTGCAATCTATCTTTTCTCACCACTTTCAATATTATGGTCGGTTGTTGTAAAAACTGAATTGCTAGAAACGTTATTTGTTTGTATTGGAATGTTTTTGTTGTTAGGGTATATTAAAGAAGAAAAAGAGAAATATACTTTATTATTCTTTTCCGGGATTTTCTTTGCTCTTGCCTATTATGTTAGGCAATCAGCGGTTGTAATTCTTATAGCATCGTTATTAATCATTATATTCGTTTATAAAAAGAATATTTACAAGACCGTGAAAACGTACGGTGTCATGCTGCTGGGTTATTTTTCCGTAGTTTTTATAATCTTTGTGTGTTTCAGCAGTTTTATGGGGGTCTCTGCGACCTGGAACTCTTCTCTTAATCCTCTGAGCACTGTTATGGACCCCATTCAAAAAATTACAGGTATGGTAAGTGAAACTACAACAAGTGGAAGTTTGGGATCAACACATCAACAACCATATGCTCAAACAATTGCAGATTGGAAGTGGATATTAAAATTAAATTCTTTTTTAGTTATTGGCATACTTTTATTTTTTCCGATTTTAATATCCCGTTTTATAAGAAAAAAAAATACAGATATATTTGAGAAAGATAAGACATCTTTAATTTTTTTGTGTTTATGGGCAATTGCCATATTTATATTTTATATATATTATTCAATCAGAACCAGTTTTTTTACTCCCTATTTTGGTGAGGTTTTACCACCATTAGTGATTATTCTGGCTTATGGTATTGTATTTTTTGCTGCCGAGATGAAATCGCACGAAAAACTCAAAAAAAATGTTGGTTGGGTATGTATCATAGTCATTGCCATATTGTATATATCGTCAATTAGTTTCGTTAACACCTCGTTTGAATGTGTCTGGTCGCCCGAAACTGTTGACGACGTATCGCAATATATGAAGCTATATTCAGATGATGGAGATGTAGTTATGTCTGGTGCTATGATTTGGACACTTGAAACAAATACAAAACCCTTTATGAACATCACACATCCATTAATGTTTTTACGTAAAATGACTGAAGATAAAATAAAAGAAGTAGAATACCAAATGGAACATGACAAGCCGAAGTTCATCGTGTTAGATGGCTACACCGAGAAGACGTATTTAAGACATGTCACAAAAATACATGATGTAATAAATGAATCATATGTTCTCAAAAAAGAAGTACAAGGTTTCAGGTATCCTGTAAAGGTATATGAACTCAGATAATAATGATACGACCTGGTACATTAATACGCTGGAACGCAGTTCAATCATTACTCAAACAATCAATCGCAGAAAATATAACTGTTTTAGATATTGGTGCATTTGATGGATATATTTCAGGAGAATTAAAAAAAGAAATCGATTTTGTTCCACTTTTACTTGACATTAATATTGAAGGGCTGAAAATCGCAAAAACAAAGGGTATTAGTCCGTTTTTAGCATCTGGAACATATATTCCGCTTAAAAACAATTCGGTGGACCTGGTACTGTGTTTAGATGTTATAGAGCACATTTGCGATGACAGAGCACTTATTAAAGAAATTACTCGTGTTTTAAAAGAAGAGGGGTTTTTAGTTATTTCAACACCTGTTGCAGATAGGAAACTTGTTTTTTTTATGAGCACAGAACAAATGAAGCAAATACATCGGCAATGGGGTCATGTTAAACCGGGTTATACATCCCAGGAACTACAATACTTGTTTAGGGAGGCAAATTTAAACATCGTATCGGCAGCACAATATTTTAACGTGCTATCCCGGTATCTATACTACCTGTTATTTATTTACAATCTTCCAATCCCACACAAAGTTAGGCAAGTTCTATTCAACATAGATTTATGGTCTGAACGGTTTGTAAGCATTGGTGGTTTTGAGCATTTGATTGTAGCAAAAAAGAAAGGATAATGAATAGCAACCTCACAAAATTAACTGCTTTTGGCATTTTATGGACTGGAATATCCAGGCTTTCAACACAGCTTTTTCGCTTTATAATTATAGTTATTCTTGCTCGACTATTAACTCCTGAAGATTTTGGGATTGTAGGTTTAGCAGCAATTTTTTTGGGTTTTATTACTACAATTAATGAACTGGGCTTGAGTGCTGCGATAGTACAGCGAAAAGAAATAGATGAACTACATCTTTCCACGTCTTTTTGGGCAAGTGTAATTGCAGGTATGACTTTATTTATTATAGTTGTACTTGCATCACCGTTTGTTGCGGATTTTTTTCATGAAGACATCGTTCAGCCGATACTAATTGTCTCTGCAATAGGTCTTATAATTGGGTCATTCATCGTAGTTCACCATGCATTACTTGAAAAGAGTCTCACGTTTAAGAAATTAGCAATTGCTGAAGTTTGTGCTGCATTTGTTTCCGGTATGGTATCAATTTCTTTTGCGATTAACGGGTATGGAGTATGGAGTCTTGTATTTGGTGGACTTGCCGGCGGTTTCGTTTCAGTTGTTATATTATGGAAAATAGTTGCGTGGAGACCTTCATTAAGATTCAGTTTCGCGCGTTTCAAAGAACTATTTGGTTTTGGAAGCCACGTTATGGGTTCCCGAGTTCTTAATTATATAGACTCGAATATGGATTATCTGGTTGTTGGAAAACTACTTGGCACATCTGCGTTAGGATATTATAGTTTTGCATACCATTTGATAATGTTCCCATTAACTAGAATATCCACGATGGTCACAAGGGTAACTTTTCCTGCATTTTCAACAATCCAGGATGACAATGATACCTTAAGAAAAGGGTATCTTAAAGTTGTGCGGTATATATCCTTAATCACGTTTCCAATGCTTGCGGGAATGTTTGTTGTTGCTCCAGATTTTGTCGTGGTTGTTTACGGTGCTAAATGGGCTCCAATGATCTTGCCATTACAAATTCTTTGCTTGGCTGGAGCAATAAGCTCTGTCGGGCACACCGTAGGCACTATATTGCTCTCAAAAGGTCGCGCAGATATACAATTTAAATGGAATATCTTTACTGCGATTGTGCTGCCGATAGCGGTTATAATAGGTGCAAATTATGGAATAGCGGGAGTTGCAGCGGCAATTACTGTTATGACGGTATCCCTATTCCCAATTATTCAAATGATAACGAACAAATTAATAGATTTAAGCATGTATAGCTATTTTAAGGCAATTTGTCCAGCAATAATTGGCTCAATAACATTGATAATTTTTGTAGAGGCGTATCAAAGGATGAGTTTGACTATTTATGACTTGTCAGCTATTGGTATGCTGGTAAGTTCTGCAATTATCGGAATCATAGTTTATATACTATTATTGCGAATAGCTTTTAATGATCTCTTCAAAGAATTGAGATCATTGATACACAAAATAAGAGGTGAGACAAAATAAATGCCCGGGCTTGTAGGAATTGTGACGACACAAAATAAAGATATCAATGTCAAAGAGCTATCATCAAAGATGTGTCAAGCAATTAGGCATGAAAAATGGTATAAAACCGATACTTATGTAAACAAGACAGTTGGCTTAGGAAGAGTCCATTTGGGCATCTTCAATCCCGAACCACAACCAATATTTAACGAAGATAAAACCTCGTGCATTATGATGGAAGGAGAGATATATGATTATCAAGATGTAAAAGAAGATTTAGTTTCCAAAGGGCATAAATTTTCTGTGGACAATGACCCGGAATTCATTCTGCATTTATATGAAGAATATGGTAAAGACTTTGTGCATAAATTAAATGGGTCGTTTACACTGGTTATCTGGAATGAAAACTCGCATGAATTGCTGATTATCAATGATCGTTATGGGTTAAGACCTTTATATTACACTGAACATAACGGAAACTTGTTATTTGGATCTGAAGTGAAGGCAATACTGCAGGACATAACTTTTAAGCGAATAGTTGATGATAGTTCGGTTGCAGACTTTTTTTCTTTTGGGTATATTTTAGGTAACAAAACATTTTTCAAGGGAATTGAACTCCTGCCGCATGCTGCTATATTGACCTATAACGCAGGTCAACTTTCAATAGAGCAATACTGGGATTTTAATTTCAATGAGGAATACGAAGATCATTCAGAAAAATACTATGTAGAAAATTTATCAAAACTAATATTGCAGGCAGTTGAACGCCAAATGAAGGGAAAACATAAGATAGGTGTCGCATTAAGCGGGGGATTTGATTCTCGGACAATAGTCGCATCTATCGACAAAAAACATTATCCAATACACACCTTCACTTTTGGTAAACCAAACTGTGACGATGCCAAATTTGCGCAGAAGGTTGCAGATAGGTTAGGAACGAACCATCACTTTTTTGAGTTCAAACCAGATGATTTAGCAAGTTATGCAGAAAAAGTAGTTTATATAACTGATGGGCTGTTAAATTGTATCCATGCTCATAGAACAATGCAGACATCTGGTGAAATGAGAGAGTTTATAGATATTGCCCTAGGTGGTTTTTTTGGTGATTCTACACAAGGTCATTTTCTAATAGATGATTTTACTAATATCGAAGACAATTTCCAATTATTTGAACGTTTATCCAATAAGGTGCCAATAGATTTGCGTAATTTATTTGATGATAACTACTTTTCGCTAATCGAAAAAAATCTGAGTTGTTCGAAAAACCATATTTTACAAATAGGCGCTAATGTTGATATTAAATTACCACATAATAGATTAATGTATTATAATTTTAAAGAGAGAGAACGCCGTTTTATGGTAATGGGGCATATTTCAGTTCGAAATTCATTAGAATTTAGAGCCCCTTTTTCTGATTATGATCTTATAAATTTTATCTTAGAGATTCCACCCCAGTTTAAAATTGATAAACATCTTTACAAAAAAACGATATTAACGATGTTTCCTAATTTAATTGATATTCCTTATCAAGGAAGGCCATTGATTATATCTCCATTTCAAATAGAAAAAAGGCATTTAATCTCAAAAATGTTTAAGAAATTTTTAAAAATTCTTAAAATCAAATTCTTCGCGGATACCGCAAATTTTGCGGATTATGATGACTGGATGAGAGAAAATAAGAAATTAAGAGAGTATATACTGAATATTTTATTGGATGAAAGGACATTGGCAAGACCTTATTTTAACCCGAAATGCATAAACGAAATTCTTGATCTGCACATGAGTGGTAAGAAGAATTATTCTGAATTAATAGGACGATTACTTACCTTTGAATTGTGGCATAGGCAGTTTTTGGATTGAGATTGTGGCAACAAGGGGGAGCAATAGAAATGCGGTGTTTGCAGCAGTGTGGTTTGAATCGTCTTTTTATAGATAAGCGCAGCGCCGAAGCCAAGGTCACGAAATAAGCCCATCGCGTTAATTGCCAGCAAGCCTATGGCAAGCAAACCAAAGTCTGTGGGATCAAGAAGTCTGGCTAAGACGATTTTTGTAAGGAAATTAAATATTCTTATAAGTATAGTGGACAAAGTGACCCATGCGATGCCGTGTGCTGCTTTTTTTGCGAGGGACATGGAATTATATAACCTTAACTCCGAATCACTTAGGGGATATGTCTCATCGAATAGCACATAATATCCTATCTTTTGATGATCAAACACTAAATTGAACAGATGCCTTCATCTTTCCCCGTTCCCCATATAGGGAATATGTTAGTGCTGTGAAAAACCAATTGTAACCGACGTAAATGATGAACTGACTTCGGATTTCTCTTTTTTACCATGGGCTATTCCCCATCCATACGGTGTTAAGGTATATAAATGCGAATATTTTATTTTAACTTAAAGGTTTATAAAGGATGAGGTGAAAATTATATCTACTGGAGGTGAACTTTAACTTAAGATGAAACACAACCAAAAAATTCATACATCCGAAAAGAAGGTGAATTCTGAGTATACATTAGTAGAAACTGCCATGCTATCAATCATTATCCCAGTATTTAACGAGGAAGAAAATATACCATACTTAATAGATGCGTTAAAAATGGTGCTAGATAAGCTTAAAATCAATTATGAAATTATCTTTATAGATGATGGCTCCACAGACAACACATTCGACATCTTGAAAGACATCCACAAAAAAAACAACAACATCAGGATAATCAGACTTCGCCGCAACTTCAGACAAGCACTCGCATTTTCTGCTGGATTTGACCATTCGAAGGGAGATGTGATAATTACGATGGATGGTGATTTGCAGAATGACCCTGAAGACATCCCAAGGCTATTAGATAAGCTTGACGAAGGCTACGATATCGTGAAAGGGTGGCGCGTGAATAGAAAAGACCCTTTTTTCTCGAAGAAACTGCCCTCAAAAATCTTCAACTGGCTCACATCAAGAATAACCGGCGTTAAGTTACATGACTTTGCGTGTGCGCTCAATGCATACAGGCGGGAAGTTGTTGAAAACATCGCTATTTACGGTGAGTTGCACCGATACATAGCTGTGCTCGCAAGCATGAGGGGAGTATCAATAGCTGAGATAGAGGTAAAGCATCATCCTCGGATATATGGCGAAAGTAAGTATAAGATAGGACGTTTGATACGCGGAACTTTTGATTTGATTACAGTAAAATTTTTGCTGAGTTATTCAACGAGACCGCTGCAATTGTTCGGGATACCGGGCGTGATATCATTTTTTATAGGATTTGTTATCGGAGCGCATTTGACAGTTGGGAAATTGTTTTTTGGTATGAGTTTAGCGGATAGACCATTGCTTTTGCTGGCAGTACTGCTTATATTCTTAGGGATGCAGTTTATTACGATGGGATTGCTTGGTGAGATTATTACGAGAACATATTATGAGGTGCAAGGTAAACCTATGTATGCTATAAAAGAGATTGTTGAGTGAGGGAAATGAACCATGCGCATTCTTGTGCTGAACTATGAATACCCGCCGCTTGGTGGTGGTGCAAGTAATGCAACATATTATTTGCTCAAAGAATTTTCGCAAATTGATGATAATATTACGATAGACCTAATTACCTCCTCGGCAACAAATGATTTTGAAGAAGAGAAACTGAAGGATAGCATTCACATATACAAACTACCAGTTGGCAAGAAGAGCATTCATTATTGGACACAAAAGAAAATTATGTCGTATTCATGGAAAGCGTATCGGTATATTAAAAAATTGAGGAGAATAAAAAAATATGATTTAATCCACGCTTTCTTCGGCATCCCCTGTGGTGCAATAGCCTACCGGTTCAGAAAAGAAATCCCGTATATTGTTCCTTTACGTGGTTCTGGACTACTTGCAGTGCTGCTGATGGTATTTAGGCCTCAACCCGTTACCTTTGTTGTATTTGTATAGCTCACCTCAAACAAAGTTCATTGGTGAGCAATTTTTTGAGTTCATCGTAGGCGCCTTTTCCTTGTAATCGCCACGTAGCGAAGACCGAAGCGATGTACTGATAATATTCAGCGCCATTCTCGGATCTAAAAGCACCTATGATTTTCCGCATGAGCACATGCTCCCTGATAACCTGCTCACTGAGATTGTTTGTTGGCTCCATTCCGGGATAAAGGAGGCATGTATACCAGTCGCCCAAGCCGTTTCTGATATAAGTTATCGGCTTCTTCAGTTCTTTGAACTTGCTAAATTGCTCCACCAACGCTGCCATTTCTCTATCCCACACTTCTTTCTGCCGTTTCCGCTCTTCCTTGGATGCAGGCGGGTCTTTCCCGAGGAACTCCTTTAATGCCTTGAATTTTTCATGAATGGTCTCTGACATCTCCTTACCGCCTGGCTTTTCAATGAAAGCATCTACTTCCCTTATCAGGTGTGCCCAACAGCGCTGCAAAACCGCGAAGATGTAATAGGCTCGCCAGCCATTGGTGACGCCTGCGCAGTTAATCTCCCCGCCGAATGTTTCCCACAAAACGTTCTGTCCCCTCGACGGCCTGATCACTACCACCACTTCATCATCGGGCGTCCTGAAGGTCCAGAGCCAATAGTTTTTACCGAGAACCCGCATTCCCGTTTCGTCCATATAATTCCACGCGGCATCTCTGACATTCTGAAGATTTGCGAAATAAGCGCTCTTGCAGGCTTCTCCTACACGAAGGATTGCATCCTGAATGCCTGAGATGGAAAGCGAAATCCTTGATTCTACGAAGAACGCCACGGAGGCTGAATTTCAACATTGTCCGATATACGAGCAGATTCACGCCGAATCTACCCTTCTGAGGGTATTCCTTGCTCTTCGCTGTAAACTCATGTCCACAATCATGGCACTTGTATTTGTGTCGATTGAACTGTATAATCTCGATCTTGGGAGGCGGTGGGATCTCCTCGATGACCTCCTTTTCAACACCACGCTCCTCTAAAGTGGTACCGCCGCAAAGGTCACATTGGTCCGCAGTGACTTCCACCACCCTGTCAGGCTCCGGTGTTGGCCTGGCTGCTCCTTTATGTCCTTTTGGAGCGCCACGCCTCTGTGTATTTTTAGGCTTCGGCTTCTTTTTGAATTCTTGTGCCAAAGATGGAGTATGCGGATTCTCATATTTGGCAAGGTTTCGCTTTTAGCTCTTCAATTAGTTTTCCCTGTTCTGTAATTAGCTTTGCCTGCTCTGCATTATCTTTTTCCAACTCTGCTATTATTTCCTCCAGCTCCTTTATCCGGAGCATCAAACTTTGATAATCGCTTGCCGTTACTGGCATCTCCCCGCTCAGACTTTCAGCCATCAAAAAAGTAACATAGGTGCATATATTTAAATATGGCTGTTTTCCACTTCAAATGTTGAGCAGATGGGTTATCTTTCTAACCATTATTGCAAGAATATCGCTAGGAAAGTTTTAAAATAAGGGGAAGCTATACAAAAACCCTTTGTTTTCTTAGCTGAGATTTTAATAAGAAATTATTTCAATGCTCCAAACAGACAAACGTATAATATTAAGGAGATATTGGAGTGATAGATATATAGATGAAAGTTTTGATGATTGCACCACAACCATTTTTTGAAACAAGAGGCACTCCATTCAGCGTGTTTCACAGATCTAAAGCATTAGGTAAATTAGGTCATAAAATAGACCTTGTTACGTATCATGTCGGTGAAGATGTAGATATAAAAAATGTTGAAATTCATAGGATTCCTAAAGTTCCATTTATAAAACATATTGCTATTGGACCCTCACTTACAAAAATACCTCTTGATATAGTTTTATTTTTTAAGTCTCTTTATATGCTTATTAAAAATAGGTATAATTGCATTCATGTGCATGAGGAAGCTGCATTTATAGGGTGTGTTTTTAAGAAAATTTTTAGTATTCCTTTGATATATGATATGCATTCAAGTGTTCCTCAGCAACTTATTAATTTTAACTTTACTAAAAATAGATTTTTAATAAAAATTGCGGTTATTGGTGAAAAATGGATAATAAAAAATTCGGATGTTATAATAGCCATCTGTCCACATCTGGGAGAGACAGTGCATAACATCAACCCAAATAAAAAAGTGATAATAATAGAGAATACACCACTTGCTGATCACCATGATATTGCAACAGAGGAGGATATTGAGAGTCTAAAAAAACAACTTGATATAGGAAACAATAAAGTAGTTTTATATACTGGCACATTCGAATATTATCAGGGTATAGATTTGTTATTAAAGAGCATTCCGCAAGTTATTGAGAAAATAAATAATGTTAAGTATGTGCTTGTTGGTGGAGAACCAGAACAGATAGAGGAAATGAAAGACCTCGCCAAATCACTTAATATTGATAATTATGTGGTGTTTACTGGCAAACGAGCAGTAAATGAAATGATTGTATTTATGGCAATTGCTGATGTTCTTGCATCTCCACGCATTATTGGAACGAACACTCCCTTAAAGATTTATTCATATCTTAAGTCAGGTAAGCCTATCGTTGCTACAAATCTACTCACACATACCCAGGTATTAGATGAAACGGTAGCAATTTTAACAGCTCCAGATCCAGATGCCTTTGCGGATGGAATAGTTCGTTTATTAACTGATGATGAATTAAGAAAACAGATAGGTCAAAAAGGAATGGAATTAGCCAATACAAAATATACTTACGATGCTTTTCTGCAGAAAACAGAGCAAGTGTACAAGTATGTTGAGATGCTGAGAGGGAGCAATTAAATGTGTGGGATATGCGGCGTGTATAGCTTTGATAAATCGCATGTGGATAAAAATTTGTTAAGGCAGATGTGCACGGTGATCAAGCATCGAGGTCCTGATGATGAAGGTATATTTTTGGATGATTACATTGGACTTGGGATGTGCCGTCTAAGCATCATAGACTTAGAAACTGGGCACCAACCTATTCACAATGAAGATGAATCTATATGGATCGCCTTTAATGGTGAGATATATAACTATAAAGAACTTCGGCAATTTTTGGAGCAGAAAAATCATAGATTCTACACATTGAGTGACACCGAAGTAATAATCCACTTGTATGAAGAGTTTGGCGATGATTGTGTTACAATGCTTAACGGCATGTTTGCATTTGCAATATGGGACGCAAATAAAAAAAAATTAGTGTTAGCGAGAGATCGTATTGGTATTAAGCCTCTGCATTATATTATTTTAAATAATAAATTATTATTTGGCTCCGAAATTAAATCAATATTGCAGGATGCAGATGTGAAACGGGAAGTGAATTTAAAGGCATTACATCACTTTCTCGCTTTTGAATATGTGCCTGCGCCTGAAACTATGTTCAAAGGAATTAAAAAATTACTCCCGGGACATATGCTTATTTATGAAAAAGGTAATGTTTCCCTTAAAAAATATTGGGACCTAAAATTTACAAATCATAATAAACAACCAATTGCATATTATTCCGATCAAATTTATGAACTTTTAAAAAAAACTGTTGAAAGGAGATTGATAAGTGACGTACCATTGGGAGCCTTTCTGAGTGGTGGTATAGATTCGAGCTCTATTGTTGGCTTGATGACGGAATTAATGGATGAGCCAGTCAAGACATTTTCAATAGGATTTGAGGAACAATCATATAATGAATTAAAATATGCAAGAATTATAGCAGAACATTTTGAAACCGAACATTACGAGGAAATTATAGCTCCGGACGCTGTAAACCTTGTTAATAAAATAATTCACTATTTAGATGAGCCATTTGCAGATGTTTCGGTATTTCCAACTTATTTAGTGTCTGAATTGGCAAGGAAGCATGTTACGGTTGTGCTATCAGGAGATGGCGGCGATGAACAATTTGCTGGCTATGATTGGTATGTTGCAAGTAAGTTAGATGAGTATTATAGAAAAGCTCCAGTAGTGCTTAAAAATGGAATTACAAAAATTATTCAAAAACTACCCTCTTCATCTCAGAAAAAAGGTTTTGTGAATATATTACAACGGTTTGTTGAAGGCTCTTCACTTCCTGTTGATGGCAGACATATAAGATGGCAATATTTTATCACAGATAAGGAAAGGGGATATTTATATACAAAAAATCTAAATAATGAATCGCATAACTTAAATTCATTTGATGTAATAAATAATTATTATTTGAGAGATAATACAAATGATAAGTTAAGTAAAGAACAATATGTAGATATAAAAATGTATCTTCCAGATGATATATTGGTAAAAGTAGATAGAATGAGCATGGCTAACTCACTAGAAGCAAGAGTGCCATTTTTGGACCACGAGTTTGTAGAATTCTTAGCAACTATACCTTCAGACTTAAAATTACATGGCTTAACTACAAAATATATTTTAAAGAAAACAATGTCACGATTACTTCCAAAAGAGATTATATATAGAGAAAAACGAGGATTTAGTATTCCAATGAAAAACTGGCTTAGAGATGAGTTAAGAAACTTAACGTTAGAAGTTTTATCAGAAAAAAAGGTAAAAGAAAACGGATATTTTAAATATGATTATGTGAATAAAATAATGCAACAGCACTTGGAAGGGAAAAGAAATAATGCACACCAATTATGGGCACTTATGACCTTTGAGTTATGGCATGAAATGTTTATTGACCAAGAGGTGAAACGATGAGAGCTGGCAAAAATCATGTCGGTAGATTCTATGATGTGGTATGGACTGAGTATATACCGGAATATGAAGCATCCGAAGAGCATCTTGAATTATTTTTCGATGATGAAGAAATCAAAGACAAAAATATTAGATGCTGGCTGCGGAACTGGACTTTTTAGTATCATTTTTGCTATTAAAGCAAAAAGATTAGGGGGCGGTAATGTTGTATGACTATGATAGTGCATGGGATAGATGGGAAGATATGAAAAAATATGGCCCCGCATCCAGGCATACAAGGAGACTTATTATAAAATATATTAAAGATCTTAATTTTAAATCCGTACTGGATGTTGGATGTGGTGAAGGGTCATTATTGCAATCATTAGGTTTGACTGGAAAAGATTTAGAAATACATGGAGTGGATAAATCCGAAAATGCCATAAAACTGGCGAAATCTAAAATTGAGAATGGGACCTTTGAAGTGCTGGATGTTTCAAAAAAATCATTAGATAAGAAATTCAATTTAGTAATTTGTTCAGAAGTTTTAGAACATATAGAAGACGATGTGTCTGCAATCCAGAACCTCCATAAAATGAGTAAGTACATAATAATTACAGCCCCCATTGGTAAGATGGGTGCAGAAGACTTACAAGTTGGGCACGTCAGGCGATATTCAAAAAACGGAATTGTAAATAAATTAGAAAATGCTGGATTTGAAATAATCGAATTACGAGAGTGGGGTTTTCCCTTTTATTCCCCGATGTACAGATCCATAATTAAACACACCGCAGAAGAATCAAGATCTGGAAAATTTGGTATAATGCGTAAACTTATCTCGACGATGCTTTATTACATTTTTATGTTGAATATTTTAGATAAAGGTGATAGACTTGTAATTTTGGCGCATTCATAGTTACATTAGCTGGAGGATAGTATCATGAAAAAGTCATTAATTGAATACACAAGAAACATAAAAAATGAATTGGGAATTCCTGAGTACCTTGCTAAGATATACTTTAAGACTATTTAGAGCGCCTCTAGCGAAAAGATTTAGAGAAAATGCTGCCAAAAGTTACTTAAGAAATATGAATTTACGTGATAAGATAATTTTGGATGCGGGATGTGGAATAGGGGATTTTTCGTTTTACCTATCAGATATGGGTGCTGATGTGATTGGTGTTGATATAAATGAAGGTAAAATAGCAATTGCGAACGATATTGCTAAATACAATTCAATCAACGCATCTTTTTTTGCAAAGATTTAATGGAATTAGATACTTTGCCATGCCGTCAAGATAGGCTTGGATTTTTTCAGCATAAGCAAACCGCTTCCATATCCGCCTCTACACCTAAAATGGATTGTAATGTATAGACCAATTCATTGGATGATCCAGTCGTCTCTAA
>Ga0114922_10003619_pt1 | contig 14377 bp, 20 predicted proteins | sample AartaG_FD_100975 | JGI IMG/M metagenome (GOLD analysis project Ga0114922, IMG submission 100975) | Deep subsurface microbial communities from Aarhus Bay to uncover new lineages of life (NeLLi) - Aarhus_00045 metaG | ecosystem: Environmental > Aquatic > Marine > Oceanic > Sediment | place...
GAAGAAACAAGCTAAACGCCTCGGCATCACCGTATATCAATGGAATTATTACGCAGAACAACTACAACTTAAAAGCCATTAAGAGTAAAAATCCTTGCACATCTCATATATTATCAGTAGTTTTACCCCCTAAATAAAAAACTATGTCTAAAAAGAAGAAAGAAACACTGGATAATATCAGTCCAAAAAAGAAAATAGATTCAGATTCCTATCATGAATATCTTGAAAGAGCACATCTTGGTGGAGTAATTATTGAATCTGTTTTAGCTGAACATTCTGTTTATGAGCTACACCCATATATTAAAAAAGAGGTTGATCAAATTTTAGAGAAGATCGCTGACCTATATGGAGTCACTGGTTATCTGATGGATATAAAATTAACCAAGGAGGAAAACCTTGATAATCAAATAAGAAGAGAAAGATAGTCGTTTTCTAAATTCATAGTATTTATTAATCAAACACAAAATTAGCGTCACTAAATATTTTATTTTGGACACTTTAATTACCACAAGACATATAAACGAGATTTACATTGCAGTTCTATGCAATACACAAGGTGTAGTTTCACCTAACACGATCACATAAAAGCGGGGTGGTTACCACCCCAGTATTATAAACGTATCTGTTAAAAATAATCTTATCAAAACAAAACGTATGAGAAACTCTAAAAACATTTTCAAAAAAATAATGCTTGTCATATTTACAGGCATCATCCTATTTTCAGTAGGTGGTGTATTTAGTTCATCCACCAATGCAAATAATAGTGGTATTGCAAGATCAAACAATTCACGCTTGATGTATGAGAACGAGCAATTAAAAACTGAATATGCTAAATTGGAAAAGAAATTACATGAGATGGAGGAATATGCTTCTGAAATTCGTGATCACGACAACGTTATCTATGCACAAGTCTTAGGTGTTGATTTCGACACGACAGACTTTCACTTGTATGAAAGGTACGATGTTGATTTCGTTGCCAACAATTATGACAGTATTTTCAACAATGTTGATAATAGGGCACGTTATGCTGCCGAAATGCTTTCAACTCAGTTGGTGAAATTGCAAGCAACCTCCCATCTGTTTAAAAACAATAAGAACGCAATCTTATATTATCCGACCATCTCCCCAATCAAAACAAAGGACTTTATTTGTTTAAGTTCTCCTTATGGATGGAGAGATCACCCTACAGAAAAACAAGTATTGTTTCACGAAGGGGTTGATATCTCCGCAACAGTTGGGTCCCCTGTGTATTCAACTGCCCAAGGGACGGTGGTTAATATAACCTATTCCAAATATGGTTATGGGAATAAGATCGTCATTAAACATGGATATGGGTTTGAAACACTCTATGCTCACTTAGGTGTGATTAAGGTTAAAAAGGGACAGTGGGTGAGGAAGAATCAATTAATAGGATCAGTGGGTAATACTGGTCGAAGTACTGGTCCTCATTTACACTATGAGATTCGTAAAAGTGGAGAACCTCGTGATCCGTTGGGATATTTTTATACCCACATGACCGAAGAACTCTTGGCAATGAATTAAATTTAATATATCTTTGAGTTATGATAACATATATTCAAACAGCACACGAAGAATCCTACTCCAATGGTAGAACATTGGGTGTCTTACTTAATTATGATGAAGAAGGACAGCGTGTGGATAGCTTCACATACATCTTTCGATTTGAAGATCAGGCTCAACAAAGTGGGATGTATATTTTCTTTCCCACAATTATCGAGATGAATGATTATCTCCTTTATGGGGATAAGAGAGTGAAGAGAGCATATATGAAAGAAGATAAATTTGACTCTATATTCGATGCTGATTACTTAAACGGAAAATTTGAAGAGTTCCTCGAATGGTTGGGTTAATTATTGCTTTGGGGCGGTTTAAGAGACTTTAAGTCCGAATACCTACCCGAAGACCTTAAACCTATTTAAATGCGAGAAATGGGCGCAAATCGACCTTAAATCAAACAAAAACCCCGAATGAGAAGTTCGGGGTTTCTTTTTACATTAAAGGGGTACTTAAAGCATCCTCATTTCGTTTAACAACTGAATGGTTAAATTAGTTTGATTGGCAGATTGTAATGCAATAAACTCAAGAGTTTCAGTTTCAGCACTATTAATGTTTTTCCAATAATAATCTGACAATTCATCCATTTGAAGAAGATCAACACTTCTCTTCAATCCCACAAAGTCACATATCATGGAGAGGGGAGTGTTGCTAATACTATTGAATTTCCAGAGATTAAGCGTATCAATCACGTTAGCATCCCAAGGTTTTGATTTTAGATGTCTTTTTAAGATGAATGGGATAAGATCATTCTTATCCTCAAACTTGTTTCTGTTGGCAATTAATCGCTTGATGAAGAGTGGAATATCATTGTTGATGATGTTGTGTCCACAAAGTGTGGGGAAATATGCGGGGGTTGATTGAATACCATCCCTTGAGACTTGAAGAAGATAGTTGTTAAATGCTGCCACCACCTTAAATTCATCAACATCCACAATTTTACTGAAATCTCTTTTAAGTTGTCCATCCTCTGCAAATACTTTAGCATAGGTGATTGCTACAATTTTACTAAATTCGGGATAGTACATTCCTTTCTTCACATACAGGTCATTCAATTGTGCCATATATGCTTCCTCTACACCAGCAACCTTTTGCACTTTATACTTACCTTCTGCAATAACTTCCCACTGTTTGAAAAGTTCAGGTTCGTTTTCTTTAAATTCTTGTACACTGGGGTACGCAGTTACTGATTTAATATTGACAAAGAGTGTGTCGTAAATTGTGCCTTTATTAAAAGCGAGTTCAAATAGTTCCATATTAAATATTTATTAAGTGTTTAAGACAAAGATAATGTATTTATAATAAAATACAAAACAATTATTGATATGAGACGAAATTTATTTAGAGATATTCTAAGAGACACAAACTCAAGAAAGTACAGCATGACTAAAGTTGCTGCATTCACATCATTATTAATGTTGGTTGCAGCAGTAAGTGTAGCTATCGCAATTATGTTCATTGATAAAGAAATCGATCACATTTTAATTGGTGAATTAATTGCCCTTCTTTTAACATTACTTGGTTTCAAAAACTTTAAGGCGAATTTTAATAGTGGTGCTAAACCAATTGAACCTAAACCAGAAAGTGATGTGGTTGTTGAAGATGAACTTAATGATGAGTTAGGTTAAAAAACTCACCAATTTCACCCAAAACGATTTATTCTCCTCTTTTGTTTCAGAGAATATATCATCAACATCCCTATAATCTAATTCAAGCAAGTATTCATATGAGTATTTGCTTGAATTTTTTACGATATAATCAATTTGTTTTTCTTTGGTAATGTTCTTGATAGACTGCTTATGATCTATCTCAGATAGGAGAGATTCACCCATCTCGGCAATATCATTTGATTCCCTTTTCTTAATGCGATTAGTATGGTCAGCTAAGAAATCTGCAAACGGTTCATAACTCACCTTCTCATCATCATCATGATCAATAGAAAGAATTTCTTTATTTAGTCGCTCCTGAGACACTTTTAACTTTTGGTTTATTCTTTGAACCTGCAGGTCTACCACGACCACGTTTTGGTGGAGAGGGTGGTTTTTCACCTTCTTTAATTAATCTTGGTTCAGGAGGTGGTGGAGGTGGAGGTACTACTTCATTTTCTGTGTCGAAATTACTAAATGATTTTTTCTTCAAATCATCAAGCTCGGTGTAGAATCTTACTGCAACAGCATTTAGTTGTTCCTTTGATTCCTCAAGACTGTCTGTAAATTCTTTTTCCTTTTCAGCAATTTTTGAATTGGTTGCGAGGATTAACTCAACAAATGAAATCAAATCATCAACCACAATCCCATCTACTTTGGGGTAAATTTTTATTAAAGTTGCTGTCTTAATTTCTTTAATAACCTCACACTCAATGAAGTCATTTCCTCTAAAAATCCACCCTGCTGGTAAACCGATTTCCATCTCATACCAACCATTCATGGTGTCTCTTTTAAGTGAGAGCATGTAACCCTCAATTGGTTTCAATCCTTCTTCGACTTGCATTTTTTCCATTAGTTAATTATATAAGATAAAAACATTGCTGTCGATAACCAGAACAATATTTTTTTTGCGTTACTAAATGTGTACGTAATTTCTGGTTTCTTACGTATGAATCTTCCATGCATTTTCATGATCAAATCTCCGAAGATATATGTCATGAAAATGCAGGAAGATATGAATAACAACTGATATATTTCAGTTATAATATCCATGTTTCTTACTCAGCATGTGTTTGACCCTAATGCGGTGCAGGTTGCTGTGGTTGCTCTGCTACTGGTGCTTCCACTTGTGGAGCAGGTGCTTGAGCTTGTTGCTCTTCAGGGAAATATTTTCCTATCAATTGCGTTGCAAGATCAACAGATGCTAAATTTTTCAATAATGCAGCCATTGTATCTACCTTACACTTATAATTCATATTTGGGTCAGCAGCTAAACGTGCTAATTCTAATTCTGAGTAATACTTTTCATTGCCTAAGTCATTTACAAGGTCTTGTTTTAAATTTGCCATAATCAATTTTTCTTTTTATAAAATAATATTATTTTTTACTGTCGTAAAGGTAATTAATAAATAGTCGGTTTGCAAGGAATTTTCTAAACCAACTCTAAAATATTTTTTTTAGATGTGATGGAGAGATCGAATTTTGAGTATAGTTCACCTAAAATCTTGAAAGTGTTCTTATTTTTGGGTTTATCAACATCAAAAATACTTGCCCAAAATTTTACGAAGTACGATTGTTGTACGTCCTTATCGCTTCGATAAAAATGGTGATAATAATATGTGTAAAAATATTCAACGATGACATCATTTTGTGTGAAATCTATTTCTTCATTTAAAAATTCATCACACACTTTCTTATAACAAAACATAAAATGATTGTGAATGTCCTCGTCTAAACTCAATGTTTCTTTATCAAGGTAATAAGCATAAATATACGACAAGAGGTTCATTGTGAAATCTCTGTAGATTTCAACTCTTCCCCTGATAATCTTATATTTTTGTCCCTCGTTATTTGTGCTCATTAGATAAGTGATTTAAGCATTGAAACTAATTCTGGTTGTGGATGACAATCCGATTTATCGGCACGATAGCTTACGTGTGTCCAAACACCCGCTTTACCATTCAAGGCATCATTATTCACTTCCCACATTGTAGGATTATATGTTAAAGGAATACCATATCTTGACTTCCAATAAATCAATAGTTTTTCAACTGCAAGTATTTGTTCATCGGTATATTTTTCAAACCCATGAAAACCTCTAAATTTTTCTGGATAAATCTGAACGTTTTCGATTGGTCTTACTGATGTGTTAGCAACATGCATTTTCAATTCCTTATCCCATTTAGCTGGATACCACATTCTGTTGTGTCTAACAAGACCACCCCAAGCATCAATCTCGATCCCAATAGATGCCTTATTTAATGCGACATTATTTGATCTCTTACAACCTAAGTGATGTGCCCAATATTTGGAAGAGAAGCATTGGTAAATTTTACCATCCCAACCAATGATCATAGAAGTAGCAACATGCGCTGCTGTTGATCTCCACCATGCAATATCACCATTAACACCTTGTCCCGAAACCGTGTGATGAAGAACAATCTGTTTTTTGCCAGTTTGTTTCTTATAATATTGATCGTCTGGAAAGTCAACCTGAACAATCTTTTTTAAATCTAATTTTTCAATTGCCTTCTTCTCAACCTCAATTTGCTTTCCAGCATAACTTATCGTATCGTTCAACAACCCGAATGAAAATCTATTTCTACTAATCATGATCCAATATTTCTTATAAATACTGATAACATTAGAAACAAAAAAATGTGGTCACAATTTGCGACCACATTAATATGGTATGTTTACAATTACTTCATAAATTTATACACCACCTGTTTTCAACCAGATACCAACACCTGTAATTATCATTGCCAAAATAGTAGTACTAATAGTAAACAATCTGGCATTGTATCTCTTCATGGCTTTCTCTGTTATCTGCTGCTGTTCAAGATTATCTATTTTATCGTTCTGTGGGCAGGTAGCTTCCCTGTGAATCATAAAATCATCCTTCTCCTGAATGACCTTCGCACGTTCCACCTTCATCCCTTGAATATCTTCGGTGTTCCTTTCAATTCTACCATTGATTTTATCCAATCTGGTATTCACACCCTTAATCAACACTTCTTGGGTTCTAAATTTTTCTACTAAGAGTTTTTCAATATGTTCCATATTTACACTACTGTTGTCTTTATTTTCATTTATTTTTGATGTCATAATTATATTTTATTTATCAATTAATTACATCCCCTTTTAGCAACACCCAAAAGCACAGTTTATGGATAAAACCTATCAACAAGTAAATTGTACTCATAAATGTTTATTCCTAAAATTTTCATTACTCTTTTCAGTCTCAAGTTATTTGCCCACACAGCAGCCAAGAGAAAGAAAACCAATACTGCTAATATTGCAAAATAACTGAGTGTTACTATCGCAATAATAAGTCTTGGTAAATTAAATACAGTTGCAAAGAACCCCACAAGAAACAAAGAAATTAAAATACCAGTAATCGTTTTACTCGGCTTCATATTCACCTTCTCAGTGCTTTTTGAGAAGTATTTGAATGCAAACTTGATCCACCTCTTTGGGAGATGTTGATCGTATGCTGCATCAAACTCTGTTTTCGTTATGTCCTTATAATTTGCCACTATACTTTAAGGTTCTTTGTGTTTGTAAAGCTCTTAGGATCGTAACCTAATAGGTGTTGCATCTTATCATATTGTTCATTAACTGGACTTGTTTCTTCCTTATGTTCAGTTTCTGTTAATAAAGTGGACGCATTCTTTTCTACAAACACATTATTTTTACCGTCTGTGTAGAATGACCATTCATTGATTACATTCTCAACACTCTCAAGCATATGAACTTTACTGTCATATCTATTACCAAGACCAGTTAAATCCATCTTGAAGAAAGCACCCTTTTTAGAGTCTTTTACCTCTTGTACGTTTAGGCTGTTAAAATCAAAGAACCTTGTGTTACCCAACTCATCAGTATATTTACCAGTAAGAGCAGTTTCTTTAAGACCCATTCTTTCATTCCATCCAGACTTCTCCCTATCGAACTGAACCTTCTCAATACCATCTTCTACAGGTTGAGTGTCTTTGTTATACATTGGGGCATCTGCATTAAATTTAAGACGATCTTCACGCTTTTTATATTATTTATCATCCATATCACGCTTCATTCTTTCATCGATTTTCTTGTCTTTGCTGTCGTAAACCTAGTCACCAAGACCCTTACGATAAAGATCAACTTCGTCTTGTTCATCACCAGTTAGATTGCGTTTTGGAATTTCATCACCCTTATAGTTTGCTGAATCTCCAACATTCTTTAATGCATCACCCTTAGTATTCTTGAGAACTTCCTTCTCAATGTCTGCACCTAATTTCATTGGGTCCTTACCGACATCAGTTTGTTGATCTGCCCATGAATTATCTTTTCCTGCAAGTTCCTTAGTTGTGTCAATAATTTCTTTAGTACCACTATGTTTAAGATCGGCTTTGAAGTTTTTATCATTCTCGTTCCCAAGGCGATCTTTCATTACCAAAGTAGAAGGTTTACGATCTTCATTCAAATCATTATGTATTTGTTGAAGTTTCTCTAAATCTTCATTTATTTTTTCTAATTCTTTCATATTTTCATCCATGATATTAATATTTTTATTTTCCATCATTGAACCACCACCAGTTTGAAATCCTCTTGGGAAATCTCCACTACCTTGTGTTCCAATTGGTTCACCCATTTTCATTGAGTTATCTTTATTATCGATCATTGATTCTGCTTCACCAAGTGATTCTGGATCAATACCTTTTTCTCTTAATAATGCTTCTGCTTTTTCATAATATGCTTGGACTTCTTCATCAGATGCCTTGTCCAATCCCCATAAAAATTTAGGTAATTGATCAGAACCCATCAAATGTTGAACTGCTTTTGTTATGAAAGCACGTTTATCTTCAGTGGTACTCATATGATCTTCCTCTAATCCCACTTTATCGGCAATTCTACCACCAATTGCTTGTCCTGCACCAGATGCTGCAGCCAACCCAAGTCCTTTGAGCATTGGATTTTCACTAAGCGATTCAGGGTCGATACCTTTTTCTCTTAAACCTTTCTCAACTTCCTGATAAAACATATCAATCTGATCATCGGTTTTTTGATCCCAACCACTATCATATCCAAGATTTCTATTCCCAGCTATATGTTTAACACCATTTCTTATGAACTCAATTTTTTGTTCTCTTGAATCTAAATGATCTTCATTCATGCTCGTATAATTTTTTACTTGTTCTGTGTCGTAACCCATTTGTCTCATAATACCATCCAAAGTACGCTGTACTTGTTGAATTTTTTGTGGGTCCATTTGACCAATATTATTCTTAAATCGTTCTACTTTTGTTGGGTCGAAATTAGGACCAGAATTTGCAATTGTAAAGGCATTCACCAAATAATCAATGTCTGGTTGTCCCATTTGCTCAGTAAGCGATTGTGGGTCAACACCCATTCTATTTAATGTTCTTTCAAATGCACTACGTAATTGTTTCATTCTACTTTTACCAAAATCATCAATTCTTTCCACAAACTCCTGAACCTCAAGTTCATCATAGTCTTGTAGGTCTTCGGGTGCGTTTGATCTCCTGAATGCTTTGATCACAAAATTACGATCCTCTTCTTCTGGCGGATAATCAGAATCTGCACTATCATACATATCTTCATCCACGTGGTCGGGAAGACCATCATGTTTGGTTCCTGCCATCTTTTTTACTTCTATATCGCTCATTGATTGTGCTGCTCTTTCGATCTCAGGACTTGCATCAGCCAAGTCACCATTCTTATATGCGTTCACTGCCCCCATAAAACGTTGTTGTGCTTTAGATTTAGCTTTTTCATTCAATGTATAGCTACCTTGTCTTTGCTTTACTGCATCAACTACTGCTCTCAACACGTCAGTCACTTCCATACCATTTTTTTGTGCTATTTGTTGCACCATTGATTTACTCACACCACCTCGCATTTCGATTGATGAAATAAGTTGATCCATACCATCTATTTGTACACCACCTTGTTCACCTAACATATCCATATCAAAACCTTCCTCACCAATTCTATCATTGGATGCTTCTTTAACTGCAATCATTAATGCCTCAAATGACATATCACCAGCTTCATCAATATAATCCCACATTGAATTGGTGTCACCTAAATCGTCCCAACTAATTGGAAGGTATCTGTTTGCTAATTTAATTGCAATGTGGTGTAGTGCTTCGCCAGCAAGATTAGGAATATCTTCTTTCGTTATCTTTCTACCCAATGCTTTAAGTTCTTCCATTGTTGAAATTTTCCCTGTTGACTCCATATTTTCATTCAGTATTTTAGAATATTTTTCGAATCCACTTGGATCAACTAAGTAATTAGTTTCAGAGATGATTTCACCACCCTTCCAAAATGATTCTTTATCTTTTTTTGTTTTTTTGCCACCCTTCATCAAGTCACCACCACCCCAAACACCGGGTCCTACATACGTATAATCCGCATTTGCACCACTACCAGTAGCACCTGCACCAGCAGAAGTTGTTTCATCAATCTCTTTCTCTTCTTGTAGAGGGATGTCTGTAGTTTTTAAATTAGGCTTATTAAATTGACGATTTTCAATATCATTTTTAATGATTTTTTGATTTGCATCGTTCATATTATCAACACTACCATATGCCTGACTATTGTTTAGCACAAATTCTGCATCAGCCTCTTGCTCTGCAACTGGAGGTTGTGCTTGTTGTTTTTCCTTTTTCATTTCAGCACGTCTTTTATCCATTTGTTCAGCATCTTTCTTTAATTTATTAATGCCACTTTTATCACGTCTTTTCTTCTTTTTGGGAACTGCTTGCTTATATTTTTCAAGATATTTTGCATCGTTAAGAATATAATCGTTGAAGATTATATTCATAATTGTTTCATTATAATGATATCCGTATTTCTCTTCACCATTCTCAGCCATTTCATCATATACAGCAGCGAGACGAGGATCGGGATGCACCAAGGCTTCCATCTTAGCTAAACTGAAAATCTTTTTCTTTAGAGATTGTTGCTTTTCCGTTAACAACACATCCATTTCTTGTAAATTAATTCCCTTTAGTATCATAGTATCATCAAAATCGTCCTGAAATTCAATCGCCTGATCCGATGTCGGTTCATCTAACGTGGGTTCGAATTTATCTTCGTTTAATTTTTTCATTATTTAATGTCAGTTTTCCAAAAGTCTTTTTTAATCCAGAATATTTTGAATGCTGCTTCAAGTCCATTTCTGAGTAAACTAACCATCTCTTTCCTTGCTGCACTGTCAGATTTATGGAGAACTTTCTTCATCTCCTTATCCATAGAGTCATTAACGAATTTTTTTATCTCACTTTTAACAACATCTACAATATCGCTTCTCTCAGTTCTATTCATTGAAATATGGTTTTTTTATAAATACTTTAAGAACACAAAAAATTGCCAATAAACAAAAAGAACACGCACCATACAGTACGTGTTCTTAATCAAACATAAAATGTCCCCGTTACAACAGGTATATTAAAACGCAGTTGCTCCTATATAAATACCCACACCTGTCATTATTGTCCCAATTATTATTTCCGATTTTCGATTCTTGAAAAATCCACCAAATTTTTGCCACCCAGTTGGTTTCAACGCATTTTTATTCACCTCTGGTATCACATAACTATCAACATTCACGGTCTTCATCATAGAATTACTATTCGTAACACTAAACGTAACAGGTTTTTGTTTATATTCACTATCATTTTCCCAATGAAATTCAACGAGTTGTTTGTTTGGGATTTTAAGATCGGTCATTAAAAATGTGGGTTCTTTGAGCTTGAATGCTGGTTTTACATTACCAATGAATGCATTGAATGATATGGTATCTGTCAAAATTGGGAACTTGATTGTGTTATTTATCGTATCCACTTCAGGTTTGAGTGTGTTCCTCAGTGAGTCGAGTTTCGTCACAGTTTCAATTAACGCTGCAGAAATCACCGTATTATCTTCTTGAAGTCTCTTGACCTCACCCAACAATTCTTGTTGATTTTCAGTTAATTTAATGTTCGTGTTAAGCACCTCATCTAATTTTCCCTGTATTGTGGTCTTACTTGCAACCTCTCTATCAAGTTGATCCTTAGTGTGTTTTACGTCTTCCTGAAGTGCCTGTGCTATTATTGTTTGTTGTTCTAACTGAGCAGAGACATCTTTAAATCTATTATTCATCCACTTAAAGCCACCACCAAATCCTACGATCAATAAAACGGCTATAATAACAATCGTTTTAAGATCAACATTCAATTTTGTTTCCATAATATTATTATTTATTCGTTATCTGTACCTTGTTCTTCTGCTGTGTTGAAGACATCTTTGCTCCAATCTTTTCCTTCACTCCAATAATCAAAAAACTGATCATAATATACTTCAATTGTTTCCACAATTTCTTCCTTCTCAGGATTATCTACTGAAAAACCTTCTTCACTGTAAGTGAATTTCACACCTTCTTCACCCGGTTTAGCGGGAACTCTATATGTGAATCGAATGTAGCCATCTACAATACCACCCCAAAATACGTAATCATCATATACTTCCAATGGGGCATATTCTGTCATCACTTTGAACCTTTCAAGTTCACGATTCATTTTTTCCTCTTCACGACTCTGATCTTCATCTGTCTTTAGATTCACATGCCCCTCACCCTCAAGTTCTTCGTTTATTTTACGCATTTTTTTTACGAAATCTTGTGTTGTTGGTGTTTGAACTATTTCTTTTTCCGTATCATGGTTTTTAGAATCGTATCTTGTGGCGATCTCATTCATTCTTTTTATAGTGTTGTTTGTCATGGTGTTCTTTTTCTATAAATACTGTTTTATTCCTTTAACATTAATAATTCATTGAATTTGATGAGATCGAAAAGAGGATTAACACTACTACTGTCCTCAAAATAATTACTCTTTAAAACAACACCATTGAATTTCTTCATATCTTTATGTGGATAATGAAACTCAATTGCATGATATTGGATGTTGAAATCATCACAAAGTTTTTTACAAAGCTCAATAGTATTTTCAATTTGTTTCTCAGGAAAAATTTCCCAATATTGTTGACCAAGCCATTTCTTCTCTCCCACCAATTTTTTCGGACACTTTTCATTTATCCAATTCACATATTCACCTTCTGGTGATTTGAGGAGCGATCCCATGTTCTCGATTACTATTGAAATTGAGCTTTTATCCACTTCTTTTATTCCCATGAAATCGGAATAAAATTTTGGGTCATAGTGCTCATATATATCACCGTCCCTTGTAATGGAATAAGTGTTCCACTTTTTCGTATTACCATAGTCTTTATGGCGCAAACGATTAATATGAAAATCATCCTTACGTTGACTAAACCCAATAATGATTTGGGTTTTTTTCGTTACCACCTTGTAACGATTCTTTGGTTTGATTTTATGTAAGTCCTTTTCTATGTGCATTATAATTCATGTAAATAACTTCTACCCCACCTTCTTGTAAGATGGTTCTTGCTCTTTTGAATTTCACACCCCATTGAGGATCATCCCAATCAGGTTCTTTGTCACAGAATAACCTTTTGATTCCTGCTTGCACTATGAATCCAGAACATTGGTCACAGGGACACCAATTAACATACATATCACACTCCAAAGTACTTTTACCTTGTCTTGCAGCATTTATTATTGCATTGGGTTCTGCATGTATAAACCAATCATATTTTTCTGGTCTCTCATGTCTGGCTTCAACATCATCATTACAACCCCTCGGTAAACCATTGAATCCCGTTGTGACAATTTCTCTGTCTTTCACAATTACCGCACCAACTCGGCTTGAACGATCTTTTGACCATTGTGCCACAGTTAAGTCGGTAAATTCCATAAATCGCACATCCCATTTTGATATAATATAAGGTGCTACATATATAAAATTACTTTCTCTTTTTGCTAATGTACCAATTATTTCAGTTTCCATAATCTATTTCTTGTTAAATTTTTCGAGTCTTTAATTAGGAAACGTAAATCATCAAAATTGCCAGAGTCCTCAATATCTTCGAGGTCGAGTTTTGCGACCTCATCAACAATTTTTAATGCGTCTTTGATAAGTTTTGCTTTTTCTTTCTCTATCCCCATTACTTTAAGTTTTCTAAGATTCTCAAAGCATCATCAAAATTATCCACAATGCTTAATGCCTCATGAAATGATGCGTTGGTCAATCTACGTTTTCCTTGCGTAACAAAGATACCTAAAGTTTCCATGTCATGCAAGAAGTTTTCTACGAATTTCTTGGGATTCTGGATACGAGTATTTTCCTCAACCAATTCAATGATTTTAGCACCAGCCATGACCCTCTCATTTGCATTAACCTTTCCCTCCTTATAGATGTACGTGAGCAGTGCACGATACCTATCTCTTTTCTGATAGACACCTTCAAGTCTCTCTTGGTTAGATGTGTAGAGATTATATTCGTAAAACTCACGGAAATATACACCCACAATAATCAATACTTCAATTGAGGTGGAAATGAGTATGAAAAGAAGAATGTTTTTAAAATCATCATCTTTATTCTGGCTCTGTTGCTCACCAGAATCCTGTTTTAATTCTGCAACCACCAGTTGCAGTTCTGCATTTAATTCATCAATCTGTTCCTGATTATTGGTGATCACCTCAGTGTTCTTATCGATATTGTCCTGATACCCTCTCCTTGTTGTTGGATAATTTAGTGGTGTATCAGCCAGCTTCTGACGTAGCTCGGTGTTCACAGAACGTAATTCCGAATTATCATTATCGTATATTGCAATACGATCCCCATATACGACATTTAAACTGTCCACCTGTACTTGTGTGGTATTATTCACCACAATGTTTTTAATCACACTGGTTGAGGCAAAGTTCCTCGCCCCACTCAAGGAGAGATAAAAACTCAAACAAACAATTGCTGCTGAGAAAACAAACCATCCCAAAATCGATGCCTTCAGGATTTTAAATTTATTTTTGACCAGATCAAATGAAAGGTTTTTAATTAAAAGTCTCTTGATTGACTCAAATGATACTAAAATTAAAATGGTAATTGCTATCGCCAACACCATTCCCCATTGTCCTGAAACTAAATTTGAAGATATTGCGTTCTTTAATGCTGGTGAAACCAAAAAATACGCAAAAAAGATTGACCCGGCATTCCCAAGAAACGACAATTTATAAAGCCAATTGTTCA